>Ga0209222_1000079_pt1 | contig 23875 bp, 13 predicted proteins | sample BlaSpr_A8_Ref_O3_FD_187991 | JGI IMG/M metagenome (GOLD analysis project Ga0209222, IMG submission 187991) | Forest soil microbial communities from Thunder Bay, Ontario, Canada - Black Spruce, Ontario site 2_A8_Ref_O3 (SPAdes) (version 2) | ecosystem: Environmental > Terrestrial > Soil > Boreal...
CGTCGATGTCGTCGCGGCGCTCCGATTGGCCGGCTCCAGGGAGGTCAAGCGCGATGATGTGCAGATCGGGGTCAAGCTCTTCGATCAGTGGAACGAAGGTTTCCGCACAGCCCATGAGCCCGTGAAGAAGGACGAGCGAGGGCCGGCCCTTTGCCGCTCTTCCCTTTTCGAGGTAGGAGAGACAAAGACCATCCATGCGAATTTTGCGGCGCTCAATCATGATGAGTGGAACACGGGTTCGGATTGGGGCAGGTCATGGTGGTCATGGTGTATCCGATGCCGAAGTTGTGGCTTCGGCGGCCTATTGTTAACAATACGTGAAATTTTCAGGTTAAACAAAAACATAGCCACGCGCGCCTCGGAGCAGGAGTCTATACGGAGATAGGCGAAGAAGGGGCATGTGAGCTTGCTGATTTAGTTGAGTCAATTCTGCGAAAGATTGGATGCATAAATGTTTTAATTTAGGCGGAACAATACCTTCCGAATTGCGTATCTGCCTATGAATTAGTGCATTATGTGAATAGAGATTTCCTCAACCCCCTTCATTTTTTTGGATTATGGCTCGGTTAGCGGCATGGGGCTTTGGCCGATGATTTGCAAGTGTGATATCTGAAAGACGGTTACTTCCCGTGAAGAGCGGTGCACAAACTCGACTGCTGGCTATTCTGCTCGCCGTGTTTACGCTGGCGGCACTGGGCCTTGCCATTGCGAATCTGCTCCAGGAGAACGACTATACCCCCGCTACGGATGGCGCCAGATGGACAGAGGTGGCGGGCGGGCTGCGCGCGTATATTGTTCCGCCCGATACCCCCGCATACCGGGCCGGTGTTCACACTGGCGATATTCTGACAGCCGTCAACGACGTTCCCACCCCTCAACTTGCCTCGCTGGAACGCCAGGTCTACGCGAGCGGCGTTTGGTCGAAGGTGAAGTATTCTTTACTGCGGCGAACCGGCAGCGCCGCAAATTCAGTCGCCATTCCGGTGATGGTCTACCTGGCGCCGATCGACCGGACAGATTGGCAGGTGAAGCGGCTGATTGCGCTGGTGTACCTGGCGATCGGTCTGTTCGTTCTGTTTCGACGCTGGACGGCGCCGAAGTCAACCCACTTCTTTATCTTCTGCCTTGTCTCGTTCATCCTGTACGCGTTCGAGTACACGGGAATTCTCGACGGGTTGGACATTACGATTCTGGCTGGCAATGTGATTGCGATGGCGCTGCAGCCTGCGCTGTTTCTGCACTTCGCCCTCAGCTTTACACAGGAGCGCGCCCGCCGGCGGCGCAAGCTGCTATATCCGCTGCTTTATGTGCCGGGGTTGGTGCTGGGCGTTCTGCGCTACCTGTCCTATACCCACTGGGAGTCCACTGGACGGCTGCAGTTGCGGCTGAACAAGCTCGACTACTCGTACCTGGCTATCTTTTACATTCTCGCGGCGATTGTCTTCTGGGTGCAGTATCGCGACGAGGGGCAGCCGCTGCAACGCCAGCAGTTGAAGTGGCTCTCGCGCGGAACGGTGCTTACCGTGGTTCCGTTTACGGCGCTGTACGTGATTCCCTTCCTGTTCGATGCATACGTGCCGAGCGTTCTGACGAGATTGGCGCTGCTGTCGCTGATTTTGCTGCCGCTCACGTTCAGCTGGGCGATTGTGCGCTACCGGCTGATGGATGTTGACCTGATCTTCAAGCGCGGTGCGTCGTATACGCTGGCAACGGCGGCGCTGGTGGGGATCTATTTCGGCATCGTGGCGCTGAGCGCGGAGGTGGTACACAAGCGCTTCGAACACCTGGGCGAGTGGGGCCTGATAGCTGCCGTCATCGTGACCGGACTGGTTTTCGATCCGCTCAAGCGTCTTATCCAGGGACACATGGACCGGGTGTTCGATCAGAAGAGCATCGACTACCGCGAGACGCTGGTGGAGTTTGGAAGCGAGTTGAATGCGCAGACTGACCTGCGCGCGCTGATGAACTCGATTGTGGAGCGGCTGCCGGAGACGCTGCTCGTGACGCGCGTTGCGGTTTTCCTGGCGCAGGAGGAGTACGAGGGTCGCAAGAGCCGGTTCTCGCTGGCCGCGTCCCATGGTCTTTCGCAGCAGGTGCTCTCGAACGCCGACTCGCTGGAGCTTGGATTCCTGGACTTCGATAACCGCGACAGTAACAGCCATCTATTCTTCGAGACGCCCAATGCGATGCTGCGGCTGCCGGATGATGAGCGGCAGACCGCGGCGGCGCTGGATTTGAACTACTACGTGCCATGCCGGGCGGCGCGGCATGAGGGGACGGGGCGCAGTACGATTGCGGTGCTTGGTCTCGGGCGCACGGGCGATGGCGATTTTCTGTCCAGCGAAGATATGGAGCTGCTGGAGTCGCTGGCAGGCTATATCGGCATTGCGATTCAGAATGCGCAGCTCTATCGCCGTCTGGAGCAGAAGATCCTGGACTTCGAACGGTTGCGCGATTTCAACGAGAATATCGTCGAGTCCATTAACATCGGCGTCTTCGCCGTCGATCTCGAAGACCGTGTGGAGAGCTGGAATGCCCAGATGGAGGTGATGTATGCGACCCCCAGGGCGGACGCGTTGCGTCATCTGCTGAGCGAGGTGTTCCCTGCCGAGTTCCTGCAAGAGTTCGACCGGCTGCGTGACGAACAAGGAGTGAGCACGCTGTACAAGTTCCGCCTGCCCACTCCGACCGGCGAAGCGCGCATTGCGAACATCACGATTGCTCCGCTGCTCAACCGCGACTTCCATGCTGTAGGCCGTATTGTGATCGTCGATGACATTACCGATCGCATCAACATGGAGACGCAACTGACGCAGACGGAGAAGTTATCGTCCATTGGATTGCTTGCGGCAGGCGTGGCGCATGAGGTGAATACTCCGCTAGCGGTGATTTCGAGCTACGCGCAGATGCTGGGCAAGCAGTTGCGCGCCGATGAGGCGACGCATGCGCGGCTGCAACCTGTGCTGGAGAAGATTACGCAGCAGACATTCCGCGCGTCGGAGATTGTGAATGGGCTGTTGAATTTTTCGCGCATGGGCAGTGTCGATTTCGGTCGTGTCGATATGAATCAGCTGGTGAGCGACACGGTGCTGCTGCTTGAGCATCAGATGCGGTCGGCGGGTGTGGCCGTAGCGACGGAGTTGACCGAGGATCTGCCGCTGGTTGCAGGAAATCGCGGAAAGCTGCAGCAAGTGCTGGTGAACCTGGTGTTGAACGCCAAAGACGCATTGCAAGAGAAAGGCAGCGGAAGTGTCCGCATTTTGACAGCGCGTACGTCCAAGGGAGTGGAGCTTTCCGTTGTGGACAATGGAATCGGTATGCCGCCTGAGGTCCTGCGCAAAATCTACGACCCCTTCTTTACCACCAAGAGCAATCCCAGCGAGGGACAGCGCAAGGGTACGGGCCTCGGCCTGGCCGTGACGTACGGCATCATTCAGGAACACGCCGGCACGATCGAGGTGAACAGCACGCCTGGCGAAGGCACTGTCTTCCGGTTGGAGCTTCCTGCGGCAGATACACCGGGACAACGCGCCCTGCACAAGACACACGCAGGCGACGAGCAAACAAGCGTTGGAGGAAAGGTAGTCCATGTCTAAGGCAGTCCTAAGTGAGCAGGTGGAGGAACCGAATGTAAGCGTTCGTTCCCTGGGGCAGAGAATCCTTATTATCGATGACGAGGCGGGTATCCGCGACTCGCTCGAAACACTGCTGACGCTGGAAGGATTTCGCGTTGACCTGGCTGGCGACGGCGCTACAGGGCTCGACCAACTTACACGCACTGCTTATGATCTGATGCTGCTGGATCTCGCACTGCCGGGAGAGAGCGGCATTGACCTGCTGCCACGCATTCGTGCGTTGGTGCCCGATTTGCCAGTCATCATGATTACGGCCTATGGAACAGTGGGTAACGTGGTGGACGCGATCCGAGCAGGCGCTTCAAACTTCGTGCAGAAGCCGTGGGACAACGAGAAGCTGCTTGCGGACATTCGCGTGGCGATCGGTAAAAATCTGGCCGAACAGGAGGTCGTACACCTCAAACGCACGTTGAAGCAGCGCGTATCGTTTGAGAACATCGTAGGAAAGAGTGAGCCGATGTTGCGGCTGTTTGATCTTGTGGCACAGGTTGCGCCTAGCCGCTCGACGGTGCTGATTCAAGGCGAAAGCGGCACCGGCAAGGAGTTGATTGCCAAGGCCATCCATGCGCACTCGCCACGGCGTGACAAGCCATTTATCCCGGTGAATACGGGAGCGGTGCCCTCGGACCTGCTGGAGTCTACTCTTTTTGGCCATGAGCGCGGCGCATTTACCTCCGCGGTGGCTGCCAAGAAGGGACTGTTTGAGGTTGCGGACGGTGGAACGCTGTTCCTCGACGAGATTGGCACCATGCGCATGGACATGCAGGCCAAGATACTGCGTGTACTGCAAGACCGTCGCTTCATGCACGTCGGTGGCACGCAGGAGATCCAGGTGGATATCCGGATTGTTGCGGCAACCAACGTCAACCTGGAACAGGCCGTGCAGGAAGGACGATTCCGCGAAGATCTTTTTTACAGGCTCAACGTGATCTCGCTAGAGCTGCCGCCGCTTCGCAATCGCAAGGAAGATATTCCTCTGCTGGCGAACCACTATCTGAAGTTCTATGCCGAAGAGAATGGGTTTCCGCCTCCGGAGCTTGCGCCCGAGGCGCTGCGCCTGATGATGGACTACGAGTGGCCCGGCAATGTGCGTGAGTTGGAAAACGCTATGGAACGCGGCGTGGTGCTCTCGAATGGACCGCTGCTTACGCCGGATTTGTTGCCGACACAACTTCGCGGCAATACGTTTTCAACGGCGCTGCTTGAGCAAAGGCCGGACGCTTCCCTCTTCGATGTGATTGAGGATATTGAGCGGCGGATTATTGCGGACAGACTGGAGCGCTGCAATTGGAACCAGACAGAGGCTTCTGAATTTTTTCGAATTCCACTGTCTACCCTGAATCAGAAAATCAAGCGGCTCAATATCGTGTTGAAGAAACGAGCGCGCGAATAGACCCATGCAATGCAGCGTCTCTCTACAGGTAATAAATATGTTGAGATGGGCTTGCAGCGGTCTCGTGTCGCGATGGGGAGCGACTGCGGTGGTGTCACTTCTGGGCGCGATGCTCTTCCAACCTGCATTGGCCCAGCAGACTCCGAGTAAACACAACTCCGCTATCCCTGGAGAAGAGCGGCCTTCGGGCGAGATCCCACAGCTCGTGGATATAACGGCGAAGACCGGCATTCACTTCACTCATCTTTCCTCACCAAACAAGAAGTACATCGTGGAATCGATGAGCGGTGGTGTCGCTTTGATCGATTACGACCGCGATGGCTGGCCGGATATTTTTTTTACCAATGCTCCCGACGTGGCCATGTCTTTGGCGGGTACAAAGGCACGCAGCGCCCTCTACCATAACAATCGCGACGGCACGTTCACAGACGTGACGGACAAAGCTGGCGTTGGATATCCATGCTGGGCCATGGGCGCGACAGTGGGCGACTACAACAATGACGGCTGGCCGGATCTGCTGGTCTCGTGCTTTGGCGGGGTGGTGCTCTATCGAAATAATGGCGATGGCACATTTACCGACGTCACGAAGCAATCGGGTTTGAGCTCCGATGCCGGCTGGGCAATGGGCGCCTCATTCGGCGACTATGACAATGACGGGTTTGTAGATCTTTTTGTGCCGCACTATGTCGATCTGAATCTCAATGATCTACCGGCGCTGGGCTCTAAAAAAACTTGTATGTTCCACGAGATTCCAGTGCAGTGTGGCCCTCGCGGGCTGCTCGGTTCGCCAGATAATCTGTATCACAACAACGGTAACGGCACATTCACTGACGTCTCAAAACAGGCGGGAGTGGATGATGCACAGAAGTACTTTGGCCTTACATCGGTATGGTCGGACTTCAATGACGACGGGAAACTCGACTTGTTGGTCGCTAACGATGGCGAACCGAATTACCTCTACCGGAATGACGGTGGTGGAAAGTTCACAGATGTTGCGTATCAGGCCGGCATCGCCGTAAATCAAGATGGCTATGAACAGGCCAACATGGGCGTGGCGCTCGGAGACTACCTGCACACGGGCCGCTTTTCAGTTGCCATCACTCACTTCAGCGAGGAGTACACTGCGCTCTTTCGCAATGACGGAGACTTCAATTTCACAGATGTTTCGCATCAGGCTGGAATCGCGCTTGCAACCGCCCCTTACGTGGGGTGGGGTGACGCGTTCTTCGATCTCAAAAATGATGGCTGGCCCGATCTGTTTCTGGTGAATGGGCATGTCTATCCACAAGTGGATACCAAGGACATTGGGACGAAATATCGAGAACCGAAACTGCTGTTTCAGAACCAACACGATGGAACCTTCCGCGACATCAGCAAACTGGCAGGACCAGCTATTCAGATTCCGCAGGTAAGCCGCGGTTTGGCAGCAGGTGATCTCTTCAACGATGGTCACCTGGAGCTTGTGGTTGAAAATATTGAAGGAAGCCCAATGATTTTGCGCACGGAAGGCGGCCCGAAGAACCACTGGATCAGCTTTGAACTGGCGGGGACGAAGAGTAATCGGTTGGCGCTGAACGGACGCGTTCGCGTAACGGCAGGTAGCCTGGTGCAGCTTGGAGAGGTTCTCAGTGGAGGGAGCTACCTGTCACAGAATGATCTTCGGCTGCACTTTGGACTTGGACAACACAACAAGGTGGATAGCGTAGAGATCACCTGGCCCTCTGGAGAAAAGGAGACGCTGAAGGATCTCGCGGCCGATCACTTTTACTTTGTGCTCGAAGGTCAGGGCGTGGTTCCTCGAGAGAGGATACTTCCCGAAGGCATGAAGCACTAACAGCGATATACATCGTGAAGACTATTTTGGCCCTGCGCTGTGGCTGGCGTTATCGAGTTCATTCTGAAGAGCTGCGTTGCCGGGTTCCAGTTTCAGTGCTGCCTCCAGATTCGTCACGGCACCCTTAGCATTTCCCTGCGACAGTTCGAGCCGCGCCAGCGCGATATGTGCCTCAGCATCCGCCGGATTGAGCCGGATTGCCGTCTCTAACTCATCCGCAGCTGCGGGAGATTTCTCCATCACATATACCTCACCGAGCTTACGGTGAACATCAGCCACATCCGGATTTTCTTTCTCAAGCGCCAATAGATGCGCCACTCCATTACTTGTGTCCCCAGTCTCGATCAGCGACACAGCATACACATACTTTAGCAGCGGAGCTTCACTAGCCTGCCCATCTATGGGCTCTATCGTCTTGCGTGCGTCTGCATAGCGTTTCGTATAAAACTGGCTCAACCCCAATTCCGCACGTATCGCTTCATCGTTTGGATGCGCTTGTAGATAGTGGTCAAGAGGGCCCACGGCCTGCGCAAATGCGTTTGCAGAGAATGCCGCTCGTCCCCAATTGATATCCAGTCCTGGGAGTGCGGAGTTCCACTCTGCGGCCTGATCAAAATACTGCAATGCGGAACGATAGTCGCCTTCGCTTCCAGCAATTGCGCCCAGGTTGTTGTAGCTATCGGCTATGGCTGGCCCAAGTTGCTTTTCGAGCTCATCCGTCTGGCGGGCAGCTTCATGGTCCACCTTCTTCTCTTCCACTGTCATCGGCATCTCTGGTCCCGATGCAGCATCAGTTTGTGCGTCTTGTTTCGTTTGCAAATAATCTGAAAGCTGGTTCTTGTCGCGTTCGAGATTTTGTTGCATCAACGCTTGAGAGACTGCAATTTCCTTCTTGCCTTCATCGGCACCTCCAGTTTGCATGAGCAATCGACCGAGCAGGTAATGTGCTTTTTGCACTTGATATCCGTTTCGCGACACATCTGTCGTTAAAGCGATCGACTGGTGCAATGCAGCCTCCGCCTCAGGCAGCTTCCTGGCATCGGCGTAGAACTGTCCCAGGTAAAGAAAGCCATCAGGGTCTTTCGGGTCTAGTTCTGTTGCGCGCTTTAGATCGCCTTCGGCTTCGGCCTCGATAGCGTCATCATGATGCTGCTGGGCCAGCAGATGACCCAGGGCAGCATAGGGCGCCGCATAGGTGGGCGATATGGCGATCTCCTTTCGCAGTTCCGCTTCAGCTTCGGGCAGCTTGGAATTACCGGCTGTCGAAAGATAAGCGGCCGCCAGCGAGTAATGGACTCCAGGCAAGCGGTCATCCGCTGCAATCGCTTTCTTGAACTCCGTCACCGAATCCGCCTGAAAATCCGAGCGGCCATAGGCTTGTCCAAAATACATGTGGATTGCAGCGGTATCGCCGAACGAGGTTAGCATCTCTGAGAAGATTTTTGCTGCGCCTTCACCATCTCCGAGGTCGAGATCGGCAACTGCCAGCTCATAGCCATTCTCAAATGTAGGGTCCAGGGCGACCGCCGTCTCGAACTGCGACCTGGCCTCCGCATCCTTGTTTGTCTTCAGAAGCTCACGACCAAGGATCGCGTGCGCATCCGCGTCAGCTTTAGGGTTGTTCGGATAGTTCTGAATCACATCCAATGCCAGCAGCTTGGCATGTTCCAGATTCCCACTATCCAATGCAACGTGTGCATATTCAATCTGCATTGCCGGGAAATCAGGGACCAGGGTGAGCGCCGTATCGAAGTAGTCTGCCGCTTTATCGTATTCACCGGCGTGGGCCCGCCCAAGAGCCAGTTCCCCTACCGCGTCGGCGATGAAGATTTTGTACTGTTGCGCTGCATGACCGAGGTCATGCGCTGCTTGGTACTTCTGTGCAGCGTCGTATCGCTGTTGTAAGACTGATTCTTCCTTCTCTGTAACTGGTGGCTGTAACGATTGTGCCTGTAGCGATATCCCAAACACTATGGCAAACAAACTCATTAGGAGACAGTTTGGCGGCTTGATCTTCATTCTGTTCATGGAGGGATCCAATTCCTGAAAGCCCCCGTGAGGGACTTCGAACTTTGGAGAGCAGATATTGCGCCGCTTTGACCTGCAAACATCGATCTCGCAATACGGTCGATAGCCGCTATCTTACGCGACAAAAAAGGAAGATGGCTGAAAAACGCCACCTTCCGGTTATGGAGGTACAGAATGTACAACGGGTGCTTGGATTGGCCGATCGTTTGACCTGCACCTCTGGAAACTTTGGCCGAGACGCATGGGTATGCGTCCGGCCACAAGGTTGCGATTAGAACGTGTACTTGGCGCTCAGCTCGAAAATGCGTTCGTAAGGTCCTTGCGTCTTCGTATCCATAAATCCGAAGTTGCTGACCGTCTCATTATTGCCTTGGTTTACTGTCCCTCCATTGCCCTTGTTCAGGGTAATGGCTTTGCTGTTGTAGTCGACGTTATAGTGCAAGCCAACCTGGTTGGCTCCACTAAACTCCGGCAGCGGATGATTCAGCCAGTTGAACGCCTGAACCTTGAACTGTATGTTCTGCGTATTGTGGATGTGAACCGTCCGGTAGACCGCCAGATCGTTGTCGAAGTAAGAGCCCATACTCATGTACGGATACTTCTGACCGCCAAACTGGCCGATGGTTCCGGTTGCTCCCAGTGACGGCGGAGCGAAGCAAGCCAGGTTGAGCCGCTGGTACTTAGCGAGCCCATGGTTTGGATTGCACGTCAACAGGGGTTGAATGGCAAGGCTACCCTCGTCAGTACCGTAGTACGTGGCTTGAGAGACGCCACTGGTGACTCCGTTCGTGGTTGGGTTGTTGCTATAGCTCTCCGACAAACCGAAGTTAGGAACACTGTTACCAAGCAGCGCCAGCAAACTTCCGCCGGCCTGCCAGGTGGAGATGCCCGAGATCGTCCAGCCACTCAGAATGTCCTTCACGATAGCATCCCCGTGATGGAAGTTCCCTACCTGGTAGGTATAGGACGAGTTGAAGACGAAGGGACGGTCAATCGATGCTACACCGTAATTACCTTGACGAATGACATAGGGATTGTCTTGCAATACCGTTCCCAGTGTCTTCGACCAGGTGAAGTTGAAATCGAAGGTGAGCTTCCCGGTTTCCTTGATGTATGAAACCTGGAGCCCGTTGTAGTTGGTGTATTGGTTGCTCTCAGCTTTGTATACGGCATTCGTTCCGTAGGCATAGCCAAAGGGATGGTAGTCGGCCAACTGGTTGGTCGTAGGTGCGCCGGTGGTCGGATTTGTGGCTACATTCTCTGGGTTAGTAGAGACTATGCCCGTTTTAGGATCTGGAAGGAACAGAGCTCCGATTGGAGTTTTGTTTTGATCCGCCTGGGCACTGAAGGAGCTGCCTTCGACCGTTTCACCATCGTCCAGGATCTGGCTGCTGGTGTTGCCCACGTAAGCAAGATCCAGCAGCGTGTTCCATTTGAACCGCCGATCGATCGTAAGGTTCCAGGCATAGGTGATTGGAACACCATAGTCGCTGGAATCCAATCCAGTCTGCGAACCCGTGATCCCGCAACCTCCCGTAGGATTCGCGGTGGTTGGAAAAGGAGTAGTGCAAGCAGCAGGTTTCAGCTGAGAGATCTGGTTGAGCAGAACACTGTGTTGTCCCGGCAAGCTGTAGTTGACAACAGCCTGGGCTGTCGTCAGTGCTGAAGCATAGTCGTTGTATTGTCCAGCAAAGCGATACACGCCCCATCCGCCACGGATCACGGTCTTGCCCGTTCCGAACGGATCATACGAGACGCCAAAGCGGGGCGACACAAATGCAAGACGGTTCGGCTGTCCGCTCAGAGGTACAGATGGGTCAATTGCATGCCAGTAGAAACCTGGATCGGTCTTGCCGGAGAAGTAATCCGAAAAGACGCGGCCCGGGAAAAATGCAGCCATACCCGTACCGCCCCGGTCGTACCAATGGCCCACATGCTCAATGCGTGCACCCATTTCTAAGCTCAACCGTCTGGTTACCTTCCATGAATCGTCCACATAGACAGCGGTGTTTTGATAAGCCATATTGCTGACCGGAGCGCTATTGCTCTCCGAGTAACCGGTCACGTTTCCTATGACAAAGTTCGCCGTGGGGTTATTAGGAGAACCAGTGTCAATGCCAGTAATTGCATTCGGCTGTTGCCCGGAGAAACTGCTGATGCTTCCATTCGGGTTTGTTCCGTCGTTGCCCTGTAGGTTATTTGTATTCTGTGTATAAGCGCCGACTTTGATGGTGTGTGCGCCCCAGACCTTGGTGAAGTTATCAGTGAAACTGGGTATCTCCTTGCGGACGAGATAGTAGCCATTTGGCTCAAAATCATCTCCTTGCGAGAAGTCCGGGAACGTCTGATTTCCAGCCGAGCTGTACGAGGGAACTAGCTGAGACGCACCGAAGATCGAACCGTAGGTATATCCCAGCGTGGTCTTATTCGCTCCACCAGCCTTCGCAGGTCCGAAGGGGAAGCTGCCAAAGCCCCATGCCGCGATAAATTCATTCGTGGTCGACGGGTTGAAGACGTGAACAAAGTGACCGGAGATCGACTTGGTGAAAACGCTACCAATGATGCCACCGCCCGGATATGGAATGGAATTACCCGGCGTCCAGTAAATATGAGCGCCATTTCCCAATGATAACGTTGAGCTATACGCCTGCTGGTAGGCAACGTAGAACTTGTCCTTATCGCCAAGATTGTAATCCATGCGAAGACGATATACCCATCCATCATTGGTAGATGCGATGGGCTGAAAGTAGTTGTACCCACCCGAAGTTGTCGCAGGATTGGAATTGGCCTTGGGCCAAAAGCTGGCCAGCGCGGCGGCACCCGGACTCAGATACGAGCTCGGAATAATTGCGCCGGTATTCGTTCCTGTTGCAGGAATTGGCGAAGTCCCATCCGGCAGAACCGTGCCTGCAAGATTATTGCACCATGTGCCATTCGCGGACGTTGATCCGGAAAATCCAGTCGGGCAAAGGGCCACGTTATCAGCGTTATCCGAGCTAAAGTCGCCGGCCATCATCTCAGGTGAAGGAATAAACGATTGGAGGTGATTGGCATTTCCGGGGTTCTGCAGGAACCGCTCATAGCCGCCCCAGAGGAAGAGCTTCTTATGGGTAAACGGAATAGGTCCGCCAATATTGCCGCCGGGGTAGTAAAAATGCGCGCCAGCTTTCGGATGACCGTCGTGATTGTCCTGCCAGTCATTCGCGTTCAATGCATCATTACGAGCGTCGAAGTAACCTTCGCCATGGATGTGCGTGGTTCCTGACTTACTGATGGCGCTGACCACCACCGGGCCATTCTGCACATACGCACCGAAGTTAGAGGTCTGTACGCTGACCTCCTGTGTCATTTCAGGGTTGATGATGCCGATCGAGCTCGCGTTATCGCCCGGATCAAGAACACTGACACCGTCAGAGAGGAGGGCCGTACCGCCGCGATTCGGAACACCGTTGAGGTTGATGCCGTTACCGATGGAACTTTCGTTTGCAGAAAGATTGAGATCGCTAAACGATGGAGCAACGCTTGTCAGGCCACCCGAAACTGTAGTTGCGCCAGGCAATACCTTCAATAGTTCCGTCGTGTCGCGCCCTACCAAAGCCAGGTTTTCAATATCTTTGGAGGACAGAACATCCTGCCGCTCGCCGTTGTCTTCGGAAACCATCTCGGACGACGCTTCCACTGTCACCGTCTGCGACTCAGATCCTACAGCGAGGGTAAATGCTGGAACCGAGCGCTCATCACCGGCATGCAGGACAAGGCCCGTCAAATTCTTGGGTTCAAATCCTTTTGCCGTAACCTTGATGGTGTACGAGGAAGGCAGCAATGCGGGGAAGGAGTAGAGTCCATCTCCATTTGTCTTCACAACGCGGGCGTCCTGCGTTGCCTCGTTGACCAGGGTAACTATCGCGCCTGGAATGATGGCGCCAGTCGTGTCGGTGACGGTTCCCGAGATCTGCGCTGTGGTCTGCGCGTGCAGCGCTGGCATCGCCAACAATAGCAGCATCACAGCGACAAGTCCTGCTCCCAGTTTGAGCAGCAAATCGAGGCGGTCTTTCATCCTCAATGCGTTAGCTGGAAACTTCAGCCCGCCTGCCGGGCCCTGCCCCGTCTGCCTTCGATTCGTTTGCATACTACCTCCCAGAATTCTTACCGCTTTTAGAATTCGCGCCGCTATTTAGACGCGAACCCATCTTCAGATCGTGAGTTAATTCGATTTAACTACGCACTATTCTTTACATATCCGGCGATAGCCTTGTCAATCTTTTTTGGGATGCGCTGTCCATAAAACATTTCAGGACTGGCTAATAAACGTTCCAGCAGTCCAGAACAGGCGGGTCATTCACGAGCTAATTCCTTCATAAACAATAGTTTGGTGGCGTGAGTTCGAGCCCGCAATTTATTTTGATGCTCCACGCTGCCCGGTGTTGATTCAATAAGAAATTACCCGCCTGTGCCTTGCCTGCGATGCCCGCACGGCCCACTTCGGTGCAGATCCTTGCCGCTGAGACAATCGCTATATTAGATAGTTATGGGCACTCCCACCCCGACGAACCCGACATTACCGCCCTGCGGGATGCACGATCCCGGCCCTGCAACCGAGATGGCCGCGATTGAGAAAACAGAGGTGGTCAACAGCCTACAGAGACGATGGTTGTATCTCCTGCCGGCTACTTGCTCATGTCCAGTGCATTGATTGTGTCCGCAGGACTGATGCTATTGCTATGCGAGACTCCGAAGGCAAGCGGTGCTATCTTCACAGAGAAGGTAAGCAGGCATGAGCAATTCTTTCGTCCAACCGATCGCCTTGGCTAAGATCCTGGAGAGTGAAGCATCGGTTTTTCGCGAAACCAAGACGCATGCTCCTGGCCCGGCCGGAGCCCTGCCGATCACGCCTGAGATGTTGTTGACACAGTCTTCCGGGAACCTTTTTGGTCTGAGCCAGAACGCTGGAATGGGATGGGAACCAGCGAGGATGCTTGATCCCGAGTTTCTTATTCTCAGCACGCATGGTGGAATGCGGGCGCAGGACGGCACTCCGATTGCGCTTGGATTTCATACGGGCCACTGGGAGGTTGGGTTGCTTGTTGCCGAGGCCGCACATGAGCTTCGCAATCTCCACGCGGTTCCGTTCGCAGGAGCCTGCACCGATCCATGCGATGGTCGAACCCAGGGAACGGAGGGAATGTTCGACTCGCTTGCCTATCGCAACGACGCTGCCATCGTGCTGCGCAGGCTGATGCGATCGTTACCCACACGAAAGGGTGTGATCGGCGTGGCGACGTGCGACAAGGGGCTGCCTGCGATGATGATGGCGCTCGCATCTTCAGGAGCTTTGCCGAGCATTCTGGTCCCAGGCGGCGTGAGCTTGCTGCCGGAAGATGGCGAAGATGCAGGCAAGGTGCAGACCATTGGCGCTCGCTATGCGCAATCGCAGATTACGCTCGAATATGCTGCGGAGATCGGCTGCCGCGCATGTGCGACGCCGGGAGGAGGGTGCCAGTTTCTGGGTACCGCGGCAACTTCGCAGGTGGTTGCCGAGGCTTTGGGACTTTCGCTGCCGCATGCCGCGCTCGCACCGTCTGGGCAGCCAATCTGGCGAGATGCAGCGACCCGCTCAGCACGAGCGATTCTGCGCATGATGCAGCTAGGACTTGGTACTCGGGACATATTGACCGATGCTGCCATTCGAAATGCGATGGTGCTCCATGCTGCGTTTGGCGGATCGACAAATCTACTGCTTCACGTTCCTGCTATCGCCCATGCGGCAGGTCTGCGCCGGCCGTCGGCTGCCGATTGGACTGCGGTCAATCGAGCGGTTCCCCGGCTGGTCGACGCTCTGCCAAATGGGCCAAATAACTTCGCAACGGTGCAGGTGTTCCTTGCAGGCGGAGTCCCTGAGGTGATGCTGCATCTGCGGCGCGCAGGCTTACTCGATTGCAGTGTACGTACGGTGACGGGAGAGACTCTGGACGAAAGCCTGAACTGGTGGGAGCAGAGCGAGCGGCGCTTAGCGTTGCGCCAACAGCTTCGCGCGTTGGATAGCGTTGACGCTGACAATGTAATTCTTTCGCCAGACCGCGCGCGTTCACGGGGCCTGACACCGACTGTCTGCTTCCCTGCTGGCAATCTTGCTCCCGAAGGCAGTGTGATCAAGAGCACTTCAATTGACCCATCGCTGATCGATGAGAACGGCATCTATCGCCATGCAGGCCCTGCGCGAGTGTTCGTCACAGAGACGGCGGCAATCGCCGCGATCAAGCAAGGCAAGGTGTCTCATGGAGATGTAATTGTTCTGATTTGCGGCGGCCCTGCTGGAGCGGGGATGCAGGAGATCTATCAAATCACCTCGGCGCTAAAGAGTCTTCCTTTCTGCAAGCATGTGGCCGTCCTTACCGATGCGCGTTTCAGTGGCGTTTCGACAGGAGCATGCATTGGGCACATCTCGCCGGAAGCGCTTGCCGGCGGCCCGATTGGCCGCGTGCGCGAAGGAGATATGATCGAGATCGTGATTGATCGAAACGCCCTGCATGGCAGTGTGAACCTGGTAGGCGAAGGCGGAGAGACAATCTCTGCCAATGAAGGCAACCGTCTTCTTTCGACACGCGCATCAAGGAATGATCTGTCACCACATCCTTCGCTGCCGGATGACACGCGCCTGTGGGCAGCATTGGTTCACGCCAGCGGAGGTGTATGGGGTGGGTGCGTTTATGATGCCGACGCCATCGTCGCACAACTTACGCGTGGGGCAGCAGCCAGCACCGATCTGCTTCACCAATCTGAATAACTTATAAGAGGACAGGAACGTGAAACTCTATCGCACATCGCAGGAAGCTTTCGTTGAAGAGAATGGCAGCTTCTATTCGTTAGAGGCAAACGATTGGGATGAGCTTTTGTCCAGCATCAAATTGCATTCTCATGCCCGTGCGGCAATCGATAAAGGCATCGTCAGGAGCTTCGATCCGAATACTATCCTCGCGCCAATCGTTAGCCAGGAGGTATGGGCTGCCGGCGTTACATACTATCGCAGCCGTAGCGCAAGGATTGAAGAGAGCAAGGATGCCGGCGGCGGCGACTTTTACGACCGCGTTTATGCAGCGGAGCGGCCAGAGTTATTTTTCAAGGCAACGGGACGGCGCGTTGTGGGACCTGGAGGAGCAGTGAGAATCCGCTCCGACGCAAAGTGGTCGGTGCCTGAACCGGAGCTGACGCTTCTCATCGATCCAGCAGGCTCAATCGCCGGCTACACCATCGGCAATGACATGAGTTCACGCGATATAGAAGGGGAGAACCCGCTCTATCTTCCGCAAGCCAAGGTATACGATGGCAGCTGCGCGTTGGGTCCTTGCATACTGCTGTCACAGCGTCCTCTCGGCGCGGCCACTGGTATCCATCTAGAGATTGAGCGCAATGGTGAGGCAGTCTTCGCCGCGAGTACAACCCTTGCGGAACTCAAACGCGATCCGAAAGAGCTCGCTCGCTTTCTCTATCGTGATAACAGTTTTCCTCACGGCGCGTTCCTGATGACGGGAACCGGCATCGTCCCTTCCGACGACTTCACCCTGGCTGCCGGGGACGGCATTCGCATCGCCATTGACGGCATTGGAACGCTCGAAAACTACGTCGCCTGATCGCTGATCGCTATCGTTGATACCCAATGAATGTGTCAGCCCACTGAATGAAATACTTCATATTGGGTGCATCCGTGTGTCCGCCATCATCCTGACGCCATGCGAGCTGGCCGGCCAACAGGCCGTCATTCACTGGCGGCATCTTCGCCGTGTGGTAATCCTCGTCAATGCCCAGGCCTTTCGCGCCGAGCAGTGTGAATACCGGGCTCGCCGCCACGGTCGCCATAAAACTTCCCCGATGGTCCAGCCATTTCGCATCCCCTTGCTCTGGTATGCCGTAGCTGATAAACGTCAAGCGCGGCGCGCACAGTGCAATCAGCTCGTTTGAATCTACTGGAATATCGCCGGGGGTCTTACTTCCGAAGTCAGAGGCGGAGGCGCCATACTTCAGGAAGTTGCCGGCCATCCAGTGATATTCGCCACTACTCGTCAAGCTCTCAACAGCCTCTCCAAAGTTGCGTCGCAGCGGCGTCGCTCCGCCCTTTCCTGAAGACCCTACAAGGACCATCGCAAACCGCTGATCGAAGGCCATCGTGACCAGCGCGGCCTTTCCGTAGCGCGAGACGCCTTCGATACCGACGTGCTTTGCATCAACCGCCGGATCGGTCATCAGGTAATCCAGTCCGCGCCCTGCTCCCCATGCCCACGCACGCAGAGATCCCCACTGGTCAGGCTTGCGCGGCTGCCCTTTGTTCACGAGGCCGATGATGCCCCGAGTAAGTCCAGCCCCGTTGTCGGCCTGAACACTCTGCGGATCGATGCTGACAAAACCCCATCCAGCTGCGATCAGTTCCCATGTGCTCGGTGGATCTCCATCTGCATTGAATTGAGGAAGTTCAAACGGTGCCGGACGTTCCGGCTCCCATGCAGGATGTTGAGCAAAAACTTCTTTCAGTGACGGGTCCTCCTTCACCAGCAACGATTTCTCCGCTGCATTAATTCTGTAAAGCTCATCCTCCGATGGCTCATTGGGCGCAGGAAAGTTCGACCGGCCGAACATCATCAGGAGCGGGACCGGCCCAGTCGCATTTGCCGGAAGCACCAGCGTCATGCGGATATTTACGGAGATAAGCGGATAGGAAGAGTTATCCACGTGACCAATCAGCTCCTTGGCTATCACTGGATGCCCACCAAGCACTTCTCTGTCGGTCGCCACAAGCGTCCAGTGGACCTTCGGCACATGAAGTGGCACGCGGCCATACACGTACTGTTCGTAATCGTTCACGATTTGAGGCCGCCGTTCGTCCCACCATTCCTTGACCGTCGTCACCATCTTCCCATTATTCAATCGCAGAGCGTCGGGAAGATCTGGGAATGAATTCGCTATCTTCTCGTCGTAGTTCGCGTGGTCCGGCGACTTTTCATTCCCGCTCGGGCCCGATCGCAATGCTTTGATCCCCAGCTGATCCATCATGTTCTGGTGGTCCTGCGTACTAGTGAACGTCACCGGCGCCGGTAAGGACGAGGGTACAGCTTTGCTCTGAGCGGACGCCGCGCAGGTGCAGACAAATGCCGCCACGCAGAGACAGGCAGCGAACGTTCGAAACGAAGTGTTTGGGTACACGGTTTCTCCAGAGGTGTTATTCTTTGTTCGCTCGCATAAAGCGCTTTAGTTCGGCACCCATAGTAAATCCTTAACATGACAAAGATATACATAAAATCTCTGTTAGCACCTTGCGTTCTCGCTTTATTACTCAATGGAGTCGACTATGCGCAGTCGACAAAGGACGGCGGCCACTGGGTGGGGACCTGGGCCGCTTCACAGCAAATTCCTGAGCCGCAAAATATTCTTCCCGCCGATGCACAGCGCGACATCACCGTTCGCCAGATCTTCCATGTATCTGTTGGTGGCGCTGCCTTGCGCGTTCATCTCTCCAATGCCTTCGGCAAGGAACCGCTTCACTTTACCTCGGTTCATATAGCGCTTCCGGTCGCGGCCGACTCCTCTGCCATTGATCCCCGATCAGACAAAGCACTAAGCTTCGCGGGCAACAGCGATGTCATCGTACCGGCAGGCGCCGACTATGTCTCGGACTCCATCCAGTTCCCCATTGCGCCCTTCACGAATCTAGCGATCACCTTTCATCTCGATGTTCTACCGAACGGCCAGACGGGGCATCCCGGTTCGCGAGCAACATCGTATTACGCGTATGGAGATCAGGTCGCCGCCGCGAGCCTTACAGACGCAGTACCCATTGAACACTGGTATCAGATCTCCGGAGTCGATGTGCTGTCCCCGGCCAATGGCGCATCTGTCGTTGCGTTCGGCGACTCAATCACAGACGGCCACGCATCCACCACCAACGGCAACGACCGTTGGACCAATGTTCTTGCCGAGCGCTTACAAGGAGCGCCGAGGACAAGGGATATTAGCGTCCTCAATCAGGGCATAGGCGGCAATCATCTGCTAACAGATGGCCTGGGGCCAAATGCGCTGGCACGCTTCGATCGCGACGTACTGGCCCAGGCGAATGTGCATTGGGTCATCCTGTTGGAGGGCGTCAATGACCTCGGCGGTCTCACGCGTAACGGCGAGGTCTCCGCCTCGGAACACGACGCACTCGTGCAGCGCATTCTGGCCGCTTACCAGCAGATGATCGTGCGGGCCCATGCGGCTGGGATTCGCGTCATCGGAGCGACCATCACGCCCTACATGGGTTCAGACTACTACCATCCCGGCCCAGCAAGCGAGGCCGATCGAGAGACGATCAACCAATGGATCCGCACGCCGGGACACTTTGACGACGTCATCGACTTCGACAAGGCCGTACGCGATCCTTCTCATCCAGACCGGCTGCTACCCGCCTATGACAGCGGCGATCACCTGCATCCATCTCCCGCCGGCTATCATGCCATGGGCGACGCCGTTCCTCTTTCGCTATTCACCCGCTGATCATCCCTGCTCTTACAACACACGCAACCTGCTTATACAAAGCATCTCCTGGACGCGCTGCACGAGCGAACGGGAAACTCTCCGCTTCACGATCGATCACAATTTGTTCAAACGCTACCCGGCTCAACCGTTTCGATCCATAAGGCGACACGAGAGAGCTCGACAGCCATCGGGTTACGGTCGACGCCATAGATGCAGAGCCGAACAACGTCACGCAATGCGATACGGTAGTCGTCTTGTGAGGGAACACCGTCCTTGCGCAAGCGTGCTACCCGTGTGGCAATACGGCGCACGGCTGCGAGCAAGAAGTGTCCCGATCCGCATGCGGGATCGATGACAGTAACGGGGAGAAGATGAGCTGCTGGATCAGATGTGTTCGTTCCGGACTCAGCTTCTAAACGGTCTAGGATTGGGTCGAGCGCTGAATCGAGAGGTGTCTGTACCAGCGAATCCGGCGTGTAGTAACTGCCGGACGTCTTCCGTTCATTGCCTTTGGTCTCGATACCCTCTGCGAACGTCATACCGCGGCCTGAGCCGTCAAGCCGAGGAGTGAGTTCGAGCAACCCCTCATAGACGGAGCCAAGCTCTTCAGTCTGCATATCGCGCCAATTAACTGGCACAGGGGCGGTGTTCGAGCGTAGCCATGCAAGATGGTAGAGCGCGGCGAAGAGATACCTTGCGGCACAGCCTGGGCACGCTGATGACGGCAAACGGAGAAGACGTGAAAACGGTCCAGGAAACCCTCCGCCACGCCAACTTCAAAGTGACGATGGACGTGTACACGCAGGGCGTAACGGAAGTGAAGCGGGACGCTCATAGCCGCATAGTACGGCAAATTATGGACGTTCCTAAGGTAGGGGATGACGAGTAGATTTGGACTCCCGAACTCGGAAATCCTTATCGAACCTTTTCAAACCACGTTTTCGAAACTGAAATCGTGGAAGTTGTTGAAAGGAATTGGCGTCCCCGACGGGATTCGAACCCGTGTTACCGCCGTGAAAGGGCGATGTCCTAACCACTGGACGACGGGGACGCATCGTCTATCGACAAACATAGACGCATCTCTAACGCTAACAATACGTGAGAAGCATGTCAAAGAACTGACGCATCCGCGTTGAGTCTCAGCGCCGCCCCAGCGGAGCGTCGGAGCTCAACGGTGTTCAGGAAAAGGCACGCGACCCAGTCGTACTCTGCGACGCACTTCGGCATACTGCAGCAGAATAAAGTTGTCCGTCATGCCTGCAATATAGTCGGCGACGACGCGCGCCAGCCCTTCGGCCTTCACATCCTCGACATACGATTCCGGCAGCTCCTCAGGCTCGCTCACCCAGAATTCAAAGAGCTCCTTGATCACCTCTTCAGCCTTCGTGTGTTCAAGCTCCAGTGCGGGGCAGGTGTAGAGCGTGTCATAGAGATAGCGTTTCTCCTGCAGGCGCTGCGCCTCGGCTTCGGGAGAAAATACTGCCACACGATGATCCAGGGCACGAATGTCCGCCAGCGAACTCACACCGGCCCGCTCCACGTTCGCTGCGGTCGTCTGAATAAGATCGAGGATGAGCGTCTTCTGCATCGCCTGCAGCGCGTCATGGAAGATGTACTTCTCCTCCGCATCCGGATGCGCGCGTTCCACCGAGAGATAGCTCTGACGAAGAATCTCCACGTGCTCTCGAATGTGGCCAATTTCGAGCAACCCGGACTCGACGCCATCATCGAGATCTGCGGTGAGATAAGCGATCTCATCGGCAAGGTCGATCAACTGTGCTTCGATCGGCGGACGCTGGCCAAGAAAATATTCAGCCAACTCGGGATGCTCCTCGGCGGCATAATCGCGCGAGTGCTTGACGATGCCCTCGCGCGTTCCCAGCGTCAGATTCAGGCCGCGGTGTCCGGCATAGCGCTGCTCGAAGCGCTCCACAATGCGCAGCGCATGCAGGTTGTGGTCGAAGCGCAACCCATGCTGGCGCAGGCAGTTGTCGAGAGCTCGTTCGCCAGCGTGGCCAAAGGGCGGATGACCGATGTCATGCACCAGCGCCAGCGTCTCTGCAAGGTCAACATTCAGATTCAGCGCCGACGCAACATGGCGCGCGACCTGGGCGACCTCCATCGTGTGCGTCAGGCGGCTGCGAAAGTGGTCCGAAGCGCGGCTGGTGAACACCTGCGTCTTGCCTGCGAGGCGGCGAAACGCTCTCGCCTGCACCACACGATCGCGGTCGCGTTCAAAAGGTTTGCGGTCGTCGCTTGCGGGTGCGGAAAAATCACGCACCGAGAGCCTGCGCTCGTCTTCGCCGAAGACACCGCAAGCGTGCAGATTGTAAGCCATTGCGTTAAGTGTATCGCGATTGACGCCTTCGCCTGAACCGCGCTGTTACTGCTTCCCTGGCGCGGTGCCAGCGTGCGCAAGCCGCACCCGGGCACTCTCAAGTTTGTGCTGGACCTTCGCCACATCGACCGGATCGGCATCGGGCGCAAGCGACGTCGAGTACTCCTTGAGCGACTTCTGCCAATCCACGATCGCCTGCTGTAGCTTTCCGTCCTTGGCTTCAATCTCGCCCAGGTGGTCCGACAGCGTTGGGTCATTCGACATACGCTGTGAAGCCTTGCGCTCATAGTCCTCTGCCATCGCATACTGGCCCTGTTTGTAGTAGGCCCATGCAAGCGAATCGAGGAACGCATAGTTCTGCGGATCGCTGGCGACAGCCTTCTTCAGCATGGCCACGGCCTCATCCAGCTTGATGCCGCGATCAGCATACATGTAGCCGAGGTCATTCTCAATCGCCGCATTTTCCGGCTCGATCGCAAGCCCGTCGCGGAAGTTCAACTCAGCTTCATCGTAGAGCTTCTCCCGCAGCGCCGCGTCACCGCGTGCATAGTACAGGTTGACCTTGTCCTCGGGTTTGGTTGCGAGCGCAGCCGCCTGATCGAAAGCATGCGATGCCTCCTTCCAGCGTTTTGCACGCACGTTCATCTCCGCCAGGTCGAAGTACACTTCGCGGTCGTCCGGCGTTCCAGCCACCTGCCCCTCAGCTAGTTTGATACCTTCCTCCAACTTACCTGCGTCCGCAAGTTGCAGCGCATAGGTAAGTTGAGCATCATGGTTGGAGGGCATCTCCTTGGCCGCATCGGCTGCAGTCTTCAGCGCCTTTGCCCACTCATGCACCTCTCGGTAAGTATCTACTTCGGAGTCCGTGGCACGCGCCGCATAGTCGCCGCCAAGTTCAGCCATCTGCTGATACGCGGCGATCGCCTCATCGGTATTGCCGGCCTGGCGGGCATAGCTTCCGAGCAGTTGCAGCAGAGCCGCGCGGTTATGCTCAGCGTCGCCGCTATACTTCCCGTCCGGCGCAGCGGTAGCCGCCAACAACTGCTTCACCGCTTTTACCGCATCGTCGAAGCGTCCAAGGCCGTCATACACCATCGCTTCGTGATACATGAGCTCCGGGTCTTGTCCGTTCGAGAGCAGCGCCTCAACCTTCTTGAACGTCGCAAGGGCCTGCTCAAACTCGCCCTTCTGCTGCTGGAGTTCACCTTCGCGCATCAACGCCTGCGGATCCTGCGGATCGCTCTGCAGTATCTGGGCGTTAGCCTTGGCCGCAGCCTCCGTCTGTCCCGACGCAGTAAGCGCCGCCGCAAGCCCACGCTCCGCATCCGTGTTGCCGGGGTCCTGCTCGATCGCTGCCTGATAAGCCGCTGCCGCATCCTTGGGCTGCTTCAGTTGGTCGTACAGAGCCGCCAGCGCAAAATCCATGCGTCCCGTGCGGTCGCTCGCTGGCACATCGGCGATCACCTTCGCCGCTCGATTGAGGTCGCCCTGCTCGGAATACTCACGAGCAATGTCGAGCACTACATCTTCATTCGAAGGGTCGATCTTCTGCGCAGCCTTGAACTGCTCCTCGGCCTGTGCGCTATCGTGGTTCAGACCATAGAGCTGGCCAAGAAACAGCCGGCTCTCCAGGTCATTCGGTTTCAACTGCACAATCTTCTCATACTCCTTGATCGCGGCCTGCAGCACCTCGGCCGCCCGTGGTCCCTGGCCATCTCCAAGCGTACGCAGGTAGACGCGGCCCAGCAGCAAATGTGCATCGACATCATCCGGATGCTTCGTAACCTGGTCCTGCGCCGCCGCAACCGCCTCACGGATGCGGCCCATCCTGAAGTACAAATTCGCCGCCCCGTCCTGAAGCACGCGCGAGTCTGGGTCCGCATTCAGCGCGAGCTTGTACTGCTCGATCGCCTGGGTCGCATCATCCTGCCGTCCCGACGACACTGCCTGAGCTTCATAAAGCTTTGCCAGGCCATAGTGGTAGTAGGATGCTGCGTGGTCCACCGGCTGTGTGGTCGTAGCGGCCGGTGCTGCTGTTGCTGACTGCGCTATCCCGAGACCCGGCGCACACAGCGCGGCGACAGCAAGAGGCAGGAGAGTTGCGCGGAGAGTTCTGCTCATAAATGGGTCCTGAAAAACCGGGG
>Ga0209222_1000081_pt1 | contig 23588 bp, 32 predicted proteins | sample BlaSpr_A8_Ref_O3_FD_187991 | JGI IMG/M metagenome (GOLD analysis project Ga0209222, IMG submission 187991) | Forest soil microbial communities from Thunder Bay, Ontario, Canada - Black Spruce, Ontario site 2_A8_Ref_O3 (SPAdes) (version 2) | ecosystem: Environmental > Terrestrial > Soil > Boreal...
GGACCAGCTAGGGACTGTCGGACGCTCCAGGAGCCGTCGTGCTTGGCAGGGCCCCACTCCGTGCCCTCGGGGACGCTCGCGATACCGACCCAGCGCGCCCCCGGCGGGAAGATGCTGGCCGGCGGGGCAATCGACGTCAGGATGCTCGCTCCAACGCGAACCCAGAAGGCGTCGTCGTGCAGTGTCGGAACCTCGCCCAGGCCTTCTAGGGCCTGGGGAAGCTCTCCGCTGAACTCCTCCCACTGACTATCGACTTCCATCGTCATCGCCTTCCTGAAAGAAGATACGCCACTCCGGCTCCGGCAGCTACAGCGCCAAGAACCATCAGCCCCACCGAGAGAGTGCGCGGGGCGGCCTGCGCAACGGCCAGTTGAACGGATAGATCACCGGCGGCTGCCTGTGCAGTGGAGAGCGCAGCAGCGGTGGGTGGCGTGCTGGTCGTCAGTGTCTGGAGAAAGGACTGGATGGTCAGCAAATCTTCATTGGCCCCGCCAAGCACCCTTCCGACGAGCCTGGGCGCCAGTGGGGCGCCCGAGTAACCCGGTGTCGCGCTGACGATGGCCCGTGCGGCAGCTTCACAAGGGCTGCAAGGCTTTTTCTTGAGTGGCTTGCCGTCAGGCCCTAAGGCTTCGGGCGAAGCCACAGCTGCTGCAACGCCCGTCTTGTGGCAATTGCAACTCATGGCAGCGCCTTCCTCGGCGAGGATCCCATGTCGTAGGCATCGGCAGCAACTTCATCTTCAAAAAGGATGCTTCCGTAGATGCGCCAGAACTGCGGGCCCGTAACAGGAACGTCGCCGCCACCGAAGGTGTACTTGTAGATGAAGTCCTCTTCTGGAGGGCCACCCATCGCGCTGCCGTCGGTTGCGACTGCCCCACCGAAGATGATGCCCGGCCGCGTCGCGGGGTTGGTCTGCAGGATCGACGCGTAAAGGGAAATGCGCCAGTTGCCGTTCACCTCATGGTTGAGGGAGTTCCACGCCTCGTCGTTGTCCCACGGGTAGCGAATGTCACGGAGGACCTTCAGACCGGCGATGGGCTGCCAGTCGATCGGGAAGGTCGGCGGCGCGTACGCGGTCAGGTTGAGCGGGTAATTGATAGGGCTTCCAGTGGCCGGATCGACGAGCGCACTCGCGAAGGTCTCGTAGAGAAACGCGGGCGTGTCGCTCGTCTCGTAGGCCCAGGAGTCGGTTTGCGTCAGCGGCTTCTGGACCGTGCGGCGGATCATCGGCTCGGCGACGAGATGCCAAGAGACGTTGCCGCCGTCGGAGAATCGAAAGGTCGGCGTCGTCACGAGCATGCTCACCGGTCGCTCGGTCGTGATGCCGAGCTGACTCGAGAGGTCCATGCCGATCTCAAGGCCCTGGCGGATGCCGCACACCTTGGTGCGCCCGTTCTGGATTGTCCGGGTGCTCAGCAGCACGAGGTATCGCGTCTGCGCCGTATTGACGAAGCGCGGGATGCGCAGGCCCGTCCAAACTGGGGTTCCTCGAGTCGCAAAGGGGTCCGACGACAAGCCCTCGAGAGCTTCGTCCGCACCGCTCGTTGCTACTTCGAACCTCTTGACCGGCAAGTGAGAGCTCCCATCGGACGCGTATCAGGTGAAGGAAATCGTCGTCGTCTGTGCGGCGCCGGTGGAGTCGGTCCAGGCGGCCACGACGCTGGCGCCGGAGTTGCTCGCAACGCTCACGGTTCCGGTGGCCGATGCGGGGACCACCACACTGCTGGAGCCTCCGGAGGCGCTCGTCTGATAGCCAACCGACACCCACGCCTGCGCATTGGCCGGCAAGTGGAGCGTCGAGGTGGCGCCCGGGGACTTCACCGTGATGGTACCAGGCACCAACGTGATGTTGCCAGCGGCGTTGGCTTCATACCACCAGATGCCGCCGCCCACGGCCACTGCCGCGGCCCCGAGGATCCACCAGTGCGCGTTCTTGCCTTTCGTCATCTTCAACTTTCAGGTGAAGGAGATGATCGACGTTTGAACGGCGCCCGTGCTGTCGGTCCAGACGATCGTGAGGATGGCCCCTTTTTGGACGCCCACGGTCAGATTGGAAGTCGGAGAGGCCGGGACGGCCGGCTGGGTGGCGGTGGCGCCCGCGATGCTCACGAGCGTCGCACTGGTCCAGCTCCGCGCGCCGCTCGGCAAAGCCAGCGTGACGCTCCCAGAGCTGGGCGTCGCCATGCTGATGGCGCCCGGGTTGATCGTCGTGGCCGCGTAGAAAGCCTCGTAGGCCCAGATCCCGACGCCCGCAGCGGCCACGACGCCGATACCGACGAGCCAGATGGCCGCTTCGTTCTTCTTCATGGGATTGCTCAGCGGGTTGCGGCGTCGGCGTTTTCCGGAAGAGCGCTTGCGGCGGTCGATCTCACGCTTGATGGCTGGTTTTGTCTTTCGTGCGACGCCCTGGCCGATGCGCGCGTAGTACCAACCGGTTGACAGGTGATCGACCTGAACCCCTCGGTAGGTGAAGTCGTTGTAGCGCGTGAGATCAGCCATGACAGATCAAGCGACAGTGGAGACCGAGACGGCGATCTGCGTGTTCTGCGCAGTGCCCGTCGAGTCGACCCAGTTGCACTGGATGGTGCCGCCGACCGCCGAGGGGAAGTTCACGTTCCAGGTTTGACTTCCCGTGGGCTGGCCGGTGCCGGCGCCCGTGACGGCGGGCAGCGAGCTGGAGGTGCTCCAGGTGGCGCCTGTGGGAAGCACCAGGCTGACGGTCCCGCCAGGGGCCACTGCGATGGCGGTCGAGCCGGGCTGCAGGTTGACCGTCACGGTCGCCGCGGCAGCCGGCAGCGCGGCCGGTGCGGCATTCGCGTAGCCCTGGTAGATGAGCAAGCCGACGATGCCCACGGCTACGCCGCCTGCGATAGGAAGCCAATTGGGTTTCACGGCGCTCTCCTGGGTTCTCTTTTGAAGTTGGAAATCAGCGGCCGACCGGCGCGGTCTGCGCGAGGTTGAGAGCCGCGGTCATCTCGGCATCGTTCGCGTAGATCTTGAAGAGCTGCGTGAAGGCCTGGCCGTTGCTCATCGAGACGAACTCGTCGGTCCCGTAGGGCTGCCAGAGGCGGTAGGAGGCGATGATGGTCGCCGGGAGACTCGGGAGCGGGATCTCGGCCTGGAAGGCCATGTTGATCCCCTGCGTGTAGGTGAGGATCCACCCCATCGGCCACGCCTGGTTGGAAACGATGTCCATCAGCGTTCGGAGCGGCGTGAAGAACGGCGCGACGGCGTAGCGGGGAGCTCCATCGACGTTGATCGTCGCGGAGATGCCGCTCTGCATCTGAAAGTAGTAGTCGCTCTCGTTCTTGAAGATCGAGCCGGGGAAGCTGTTGGGCTGATCGATCTCGAAGACGAGTCGATCGCAGACGGAGATCTGCGTGATGCGCCCCTGACCGTTCTCGAGGCCCTGGGTCGGCAGGACAGTCGTGTCCGCGGAGGTGAACGTGCTCCTCACCGAGAGGACGAACGGCGCGAACGGCACTCTCCAGGCCCTTGCCAGCGCGAGCAGCGGAGAGTATTGCGCCACCTCTTGGATGGGCGACGACATCCAGCGCGGGGTGCCCCCGCCCCCGCCGCATTCGCATCCTCCAAGGCGTTTCATCGTCACGGCAACCTCACCGAGCGTTTCAGGGGAAGAGAAAGAGGGGCCCCCTCTCGAGTGTCTTTGGAGGGAGCCCCGCTTCTATCAGGTGCCGCCGCCCGACATCTGCACGCCGCACTCGTTCATGAGCGCCGTGCTGAGGTCGACGCCCTGCAGCGCGTCCGCTTGGTCGTCGGTGAGCTCGAAGCCCTTGACGGCCTGGCAGATCTTGAACGGACCGAACTTGAAGTACATCCGCTGGCTGAGGATGGTCTCGGAGACCACCGTGTTGTCGAGCTGCAGTTCGTTGGCGCCCGTACCTGCGCCCGCCGCCCAGAGCTGCGAGTCGGTGAACTGCGCCGGGATGGCGCCGCCCAGGTCGTACGTCGCCGAGAACCAGGCCTGCATCATGGCCTGCTCGTCGGTGTTGGAGACCTCCGCGTAGAGGCCGATCGGGACGCCCGGCTTCATGAGGTACGGGACGGTCATCTTGCGGAAGTCGCCGTTGCCCTTGAGGTACGCCCGGAGGCCGGCGCCGCCGAAGGTCGCAGGCACCAGGTCGTTGCGGTACGGCCGGAAGGACGAAGACCCGGCAGGGCCAGGCGCCGTTGCGCCGATGCCGCCGACCCGGATACGGTCCATCGTGAGGAAGCCGTAGGGGCTCCCCAGGACGCCCTGGTAGTACTGATTGCCCTGGTTGATGTCGTAGCCCGTCGCGACCATCGAATTGCTGGCCGAGCCGTCCTGCGCGTTGCTCGGCATGTAGGCCGTGTACCGGAGGCTGTCATCGACAATGTTCGTCCGGCTGCCCATCTGCCAGCGCAGGTTGTACGCACGGACCATGTGGTAGAAGGCGCGCTCCTGCCACTGGCCGAACTCGACGATCGCGGGGAGCAGCCCCGAGGTCGCGGTGTCCGCCGCCGTGAAGACGTCAGGGGAGAACGGCTTGGTGGCCGCGGTCTCGGGGAACTGCGCGGCGTTGCCGGTGACCGACCAGACCCAGGGGATCGGCTCTACCTGGAAGCCGATCGCGCAGATGAGCGCGAAGGTTTGGAACTTCCCGGGCTCGACGAAGGTGCTGTCGACGCTCTCGGCGCCGGCCGGCGGGTTCATGATGTTGCACCCGAACGGGTCGATCTTGGCGCCGAAGCTTCCCTGGACGTCCGCGGGAGAGAGCGGCCCGTCGTAGTGGATGCGTACGCTCTCGATGGTCGGCAGGTTGTACGTCGGCGACGCGAGCTGCTGGGTGAGCCGGCCAACGAAGCGCTTGATGTCTTCCTTGCGCTGCTCGCCCTGAAGGCCTCGTCCAGCGACCCATCCGAGGCCTGCCTTGCGGGTGGCCACGTTGCGGTCGATGTGAACTTCCTTGAACTGCGGAACGCGCTTCGCGATATTTCGTGCCATTTGGGTGCTCTCTTTTTTCAGTCGACCGGGTAGTCCAATGACGATTTGCCCGGCGGTTGATCTTCAAAAACTCGGGAGGTCAGTCGTCGGTGGACGCCCAGGGGTTGAACAGCGGGCGCGTGTACGGCTCGCTGTTGATCGAGGGCTGCTGCGGCGCCCCGGCGACGCCCTGCTGTGGCTGCGCCTGGAAGCCGCTCTGCGGATGCTGCTGCAGAGGAGTGACCGTCCGCTGGGGCTGCGGGGGCTGGTTGAACGGCTGCTGCGCGTTCGGCGGCGCCGGGGGGCGATGCTGGACGATCGGAGCGGCCTTGGGCGACGGACCCGCGAAGCCGTAGGGCGGCGCGGCGCCAAGCGCGGGACGCCGCGGGATGCCGAGGAAGGTGCCGGGGGCACCCTGCGGAAGCGCCGTGGTGGCGGCGCTGGTGAGCTTCGCCTGCGCGGCCATTTCCGGCGCGTAGAGGCGCATGCCAAACGCCGTGGTGTTGAGCGCGTAGCTCATTCCGTCGTCGGCCGTCTTGCCGAGGACTCTCGCGAGAGCGCCGAAGCTCATGAGTTGGAAGAAGCTCTTGGGCCCCTTGCTCTTCACGAAGGCCGAGACGCCGAGGGGCGCGGCGAAGGCCAGCGCGTTGAACGCGATGCGCATGCCCGATGACCAGATGGGTGTCTGCGGCGACTCGCTGTCGTAGATCTGGCCGACAGCCGGGGCGTCGATGAAGCCGCCCTGCGTCGTGCTCGGCGTGAGGGCATGGGTTGCGCCCATGCGGTCCGCACCGCTCGCGACGAGGTAGCCGATGGTGACAGCGAAGAGGCCCGAGAAGAAGTCCAAGCCGCCCTCGAGAGGGATGGGGTTCTTGATGCGGATCGGATTCGAACGACGACGGCGACGTCGACGTACGGGGTTCGCGGCGCGCGCGATGGGGTTCTTCCTACGACGACGCGACTTCTTGCGGCGACGACGCGACTCGGCGGCGAGCTGCCTCTCCGGCCCGGTGTAGCCGCTCGCAGCCTTGCGGCGCTTGGCGAGGTTGCGCTTTCGCGTACGGGCGGCCTTCTTCCCCGCGAGGCTCCGCTTGGTCGACTTGCGACCGCCACCCTTGCGACTCTTTGCTTGTTTGCTGCTCTTGCGTCCCTTGCGAGCTGCAGCCGATCGGGCGAGCTTGTTGGCCTTGCGCGTACGGGCCGCCTTCTTCGCGGCGAGGCTGCGCTTGCGACTCTTGGTCTTCGCCTTCTTGGCGTGGTAGCTGCGCACCCGGTGGGTGAGTGTCCGGCCACGCCGCTTGGCGACGCGCTTGACCTTCAGCTTGCTGCCCGTCACGAGCAGGCGCTTCTTCTTGCCGACGCGGATCTTGCGCGCCTTGACGTTTTTGCCCTTGATGACGAGCGGGTTTCTTCGCCCTCGCTTGCTGCGGCGCGATTCCCGCGCAGACCGCCTGTTGGCGGCGATCATCTTTCGGGTTGCTGCCTTCTGGGCTGCCGTTCGTCTTTTCTTCACGACGTTCTCCTCGCGGGGCGACCGGAGCGGAGTTCGTCGTTGCGTAGAGGTTTCGGAGTGACGCGCTTGAGCCAGTTGACTACGCGATTTCTTGGCCGTCAAGCGGCTTGCACGCCTTTTGCGTTTGCGCTTGGCTGCAGCGGTAGTAGGCGCTCTCCCGATTTGCTCATCGTAGACGGTCAAATAGTCGACCATCTCAGCAATCTACCGGCTTTTCGAGCGCTCGGCTTCTCTCTTGGCTATCTCGTCGTCGGACAGGTGTGCCCAATGCCAGCAACCCCGCCCGCAGACGTGGCCGTGCAGTGCTTCGATTGGATCTGCACCATCAGCGACGTTCTTGACGTACGTACGGATCTCGTCGAACAGCTCGCCGAGCGATCGCTTTTTATTGGTTTTTTTCAACAAAACCTCTCCAGTTCAACTTCGTAGCCCCCCGCAGAGCCAGACAATAAACCCTGCCTCGTCGAAGCAAAATCGGCTTCGGGTCCACAAACTTGTGGGTGTACGCCGCAGCGTGCTCGCCCACGCGGTCGTACTCGATCTTCGAAACGGTACCGAGATCATCCCAACTTGAAGTTCGAATAAGCACCCCACGGGCCCCTGGAATGTCGATGGTTCCCTCCAGAGGTTGATACTTGGGGCCAAACCACTTCGTCTTCCGTAGAGGTGTCTTCCCTTTTGAAATTGAAGTTATCAAACACCGCTTCGCCGGGAAGTCTCGCCCGCTCTCGTCATGCAGCAGAAAGCCAGCAGGGCTGACCTTTCGGCCGCCTTCGAGGTAGAGATGGACGCGAGAGCCCTTGGCGATGAGCATCAGACGCGCTTGGGCGGCAGCGCAGGTCCCGCCGGGAGACTCTTCTTCTTGAGGATCGGCGGCAGACCCGCCACCTTCTGCACCGTCGGGCTCTGCACCACCGACACGACAGCGCTGATGCCGATGATGGCGAGGAAAAAGGTCATCCACGGGTGCTGCGTTGTGAAGTTTCCGGACGCCATGGCGTCATCCTTTCGGGGGGGCTTTGAAGAGTCGAACGGTCGAAGAGACCTGAGCCGTCACGTACGCCACCCCGAGAACCCCGACAATGACGGCGGCGTACTTCAGCGGCGTTGCCAGATCTTGATGATCGCGCTCTCGCGGATCGAGCATCGGGACTGTCAGAGAACATTTCGCGCTCAGTTGCTGCTGCCACGCGTACAGCTCGCGCTGCAGGGCTTGCCCTTGATCGGCTTGGGTGCCGGTGTTGAGCCAAGCGGCAGGCTGCGTCGTGAAGGCCTTGGTGCTCGTGTAGAAGACGGTCCAGGACGCTTTTGTGGCAGCGTCCAGGCCCGTACAAGCTGTGACGCTGTTGTTGGTTCCCTCGAGATCGGCGTCGAGCTGGTTTTGCAGGGCGACGATGTCGCTGTGCCACCAGAAGGTACCGATGGCGCTCATCGACGCCTCCGAGGAGCTCGCGAGGCAGCGAATGCGTAGCCGACGCCTCCGAGGAGGCCGATCCCCAGGACGACGGCGAGTGTGTGCCCTGCGCCTTGCGCCCTCGGCGGAGTCGACCCCTGAAGCGCTGCGGTTGTGCCGTCGTTGATGGCCTGCTGCCAGAGGGCGACCATGTTGGTGATGTACGTCTTCGCCGTCGCGAGCGAGGTGGCGTCCGTTGCGGTGATTGCCTGAAGGTCCCCGTTGGACACCCAGGCCTGGTGCGTGAGCGGCTGGGTGACCCACGAAGCGCCGGCCAGGTCGATCTCAGGCCCCACGGAGGTGGCGCCTGCCTGACCCGCTGCTTTGTAGCTCGAGAGAGCCTGCGTCGGATTCGCCGGTGAGGCATTCGCGTAGGTGTCGCCAGCAGCGACCACGGCGATGACCTGGTTTTGAAGATCGGTCGATGCTTGCTCGAAAGGCGCAACGAACAGCGGGGTCGATGCGGCAACCGCAATGGCTCTGGGCGGCAACCGGCCGATAGAAACCCGCGGAAGGCCCGCCAAACGCCTTGGAACACGGCCCACGGCGACGAACTCTACCTCCCGCGCACCGGCCATCGCAAGGTTGTCGCTGTCAAACGGGTCAACCCTGTAGTCACTCTCACACTCAGGAGCCCATCCAACAGGGTTGTTTTCGAAGTTGTAGTTTGAAAAGTCCGCTGCGAGCCAAGAGCCGTCGTCATCTTGAAACTCGAGCAACACATGATCTGTATTGGTATTGAAATGCTGGATGAGCAGGCGGACAGGAATGCCGTACGCAGTCGCCAACCATCCGAGGACGGTCGCGCCACCATCGCAATCCTCGACAGGAATGCAGGCTGCAGCACCGGGAACACAGAGGGTAACCGTCGGGTTTTGGACGGTCTCCGTCATGTGCGCGTCCGGCCGATAGCGGATGTTCTCCCGGACGTAGTCGAGGAAGGCCTGCATGATCTGCCGATGGGTCGGCATCGAATTGACGGCCATTCCGGCTTGTCGGACGATTCCCTCAGCGAACTGCCTCGCGAGCGCGTTCGATCGGCCTTCGTGGATGAAGGACACCATCTTCGCGATCGTCGTGTCGACGCCCGCTTGCCCTGACGGATACTCCGTCGCGACAACGGCGAGGCCGGAGATTGAGGGCATCGCCATCTCCCAGTCAGGCTACCTGAAGCTTGTCAAGCGGTCATCTCCCCTCTACTGTTGAGAAATGAACAGTGTTGGAGTGTTCGGTGCCGTGGCGCTCCTCGCTGGGGTTGGCGCTGTAGCTGGGGCCCTCACGCTGGGCAAAAACAAGGGCCGCGGACGCGCCAAGGGGCAGATGCCCTACGCTGCCATCGGATCTGGCCTGCTGGCCACGGGGACTGCGGCGGTGCTCTACAACGCACCTACTTGCCCGCCCTGTGCTGCTGGCACTCAGCCCAGTGCACCGATCCCTTCGACCGGTCTCACGTTGGGAGGCTACACCGCGGCGGTCGGCTTCGCAGCCATCGTCGGCGGGGTGGCCGGCGCGATGGCGGTCGGCAAGCAGAAGCCCTCCAAGCTGCTCGGCCAGCAGCCCTACGCCCCCATCGGTGCCGCACTCGCCGCTGCAGGCATCGCCGCCGTGTTCAACCCCACGCCGCCGACCTGCCCACCCTGTACGGCCATCCCTGGGACCACCGGATTTACAACGCCGACGACCCCTGGGACCTCAACGAATCCGTCCAACTTGACGTAGAGTTCAAACGGGCGGCGCCGCCGGGTAGTACTTGAGCGGGTAGGTCACCAGTGTCTGCTCGTCGCCGCTGGAGTCTGACCACACGCACCAGATCTCGTTGCTGCCGCTCAGCGATACAACAGGGATCGCGATCGGACTCGTCGTATCGCCCGCCAAGTTGACGGTACCGATCTGCCCCGACACATTGGTTTTTGCAGTGGAATTGAGCGCGTTGACAGCCACCCAAGCAGCGCCAGTAGGGAGCACGAGAATGTTGTAAGCCCCGAGCACGGGGGTGATTGGCAGAGTGGCTCCAGCAGCCATGACTGTGACGGTTCCAGGCAACGAGAAGACGGGAATCGTGTTGAAGACGTTGGTCAGCGCTTGGGTGAGCGACTGAGGACGTTGCACACCGAACAGAATCGGCGGCCCAGCAGGCTTGGCTGGCGGCCTGTAGGGAGCCGACTGTTGCTGCGTCGAGAGGGCGTACGCAGCAACACCGACGGCTCCAACGCCGAGGACTCCGGTTGCGATCATCCAGGGAGGGATTGCCATGATGACTCTCTCTTCAACTTCAAGTGGCGTTGGCGTGGACACCCTGCGCAGTCAAGCCCTGCTGCGCCAGCGGGGAAAGCTGGGCCCACGTGGCGGCGGGAACTCCAGAGGCTTGCCATGCAGCGACCGTGGTGCCATTGAGAGCCGCAGCGATCGCAGCCGCTTCGGTGGCTGTCTCTGTCACAGTTCCTCCGCCCGGAAGGGTCACCGTTGTGCCACCCCCTGCGGCGGCAGCAGGTGCGGCGGCCTGGCTCTTCTCGTAGAAGTAGATGCCCACGCCTGCGAGCACGACGGTCCCCAGTCCGATCGTCCAGGCGAGGGCCGCGTTGTCATCTTTGCGAGCCATGAGCCCATCCTACCTTTTTCAGCGCAAATGGCCTACTACGGCCTTGACGCCAGATTTTCCCAGGGAAATTGTGCGGAAAGAACCCTTTTTGAAGTCGAACGGCGGGCGTTGCCGGACGCGGATGTTGTTTGCGGTGATGTCCGTCTTGCGGGCGGAGTAGCCGTGCGCACGAGCCCATGCCTTGGCGCGGCTCTCTGAGTAGCGAGGGCGAGGAAAGAGGAGCGTCTGCACTGTGGTCGGCCCTCTACCAACCTCCAAAGCCACGCTCGGAAGGGGGTTGATCGTCCGCACACCGAACCCAGCGACCCCCTTCAACGCAGCGAGAAAGCTTTGATGGGTCGCCAGGGCCCATGCGCCAACGCCGAGTGCGGCAGATCCAACGACGATCGCCGAACCGACGAGGATGCTCATCCCTAGCGACGTACCATTTGAAGTTGAAGTTACTACGGGTACGTCAAAGGTCAGGGCAGGCCCCGTATTGATCAAAAACGTGCCGTTGCTGATGTAGTTAGCAGCCGCCAGATCGCTCGGTGCGTTGGATATAGCCTCAGCTACAAGGCTGGCTTCGTAGAAATTCTCTCCGATGATAGGCCCGAGCGGACTATCACTGTGCGCAGACAGTGCAAATGTTGAACTTCCGGAGTGCGACTTGTTCCACACGCGAATGCAATGTTGCAAAACGACCGCATCATCTTGAGCCTTCTGGCCGTTGAGTGTGAACTCTTTGTTGGCCTTCCAGGCTGCAACGAATGCAGCATGAAACGGCAGCAACTCCAACGGGACACTCAAAGTGGCGGTGAGCTGACCGTACTCTGGAAAGAGTATCTCGATCGGCATTGTGAAGTTGGGGTTGCCGGTTTGAACTCCAAGGTATTCCTGCGACGAGGCGCTCGTGATCGCGAGGGTGTTTATCTGCCCTGTGTAGCCATCCTTCAGGTAGGCCGTTCCGGTGGGCGAGAACCACTCTGGATTGGCTGCTGGTGTAGGAAAGCTACGCCATCCATTGGCGCCAGGTGAGTAGGCGGCACCCCACACGCAGGTGCAGTTGATGACCCAATCAGGGGCAGGATTGCAACGGATCCCCGGGCACACCGAAACGCCCGGAGCCGATCCCAAAAAGTTTGAAAGCACATCGGCAGCGATGCCTACGGCAGCAACGATGACCGCACCGATGCCGGCCGAGACAGCTCCTGCAGCTACCGCGATGCCAACCATGGCACCGGTGAACATGTTGACCGCACTCAATGCCCCAGCGGGGGTTTGGATCTGCTTGAAGTCCGAAACTAGCCCTTGAACTGTTGAGACAGCACCAGCGATGGTGCTCGCTGCATAGGTGTACTGCTGCGCGCCGGTGAGCGCGCTGTCGGCATCCATGCCGAATGTCGTAGAAAGGCTGTTCCACGAGCTCGTGAAGGTGTTTTGCGCCGCAACGATGGTGGGTTGATCGGCACCTTCACGCTGCAGTTGATTGGAGATCGTCCCCCATGCCGACGACCCCTGAGGTCCCAGTGAAGAAATTAGGTCGTCGAAGGCAGCCACTGCTCCACGGTAGCGTTAGAAGCCCTCTTGACACAACTCCGAGGCTGGCCCGTCAGCCGATGCTAGGCCGAAAGCCGGGCGCGGCGCCATTGGCCTGCGGATGCTCCACGACAGGATTTCCCTGCGGAAGGGGATGGCTCCGCGCCGCCTGCGCCTGGGGCCCACCCATCTGCGTGAAGGCCGAAACGAGCTTGCCGAAGCTGCTCTGATCGAGCATCGCAGCGCCTTTTTCGAGGAGCTTGCCGGCGATCTTCGGGTTGCCTAGCGCCACGCGCGCAAGCCACTGCCAGGTGGTCTCGCCCTCGGCCTGCTTGCCGAACATGATCGGGTCGCCTTCGAAGCGGGCGAACTGCTCGTTGATGGGGGTGAGCTTCCGATCGTCGTCTTCGTCATCCTCGCGAAGGGCGGTGGCGACAGGTGGAGGCGGCGGAGGATCAGGCTCGGGTTCCTCCTCGGGGGCAAACATCTCGCGCATGTCCGCCTCCATTTTTTTGAACTCGCGCATCTGCTGGAAGAACTCCTTGGCGGCGTTCATCGGCGCGGTGACTGCGGTGGCTACTACGGGGGTCGTCAGCGGCGGCGCAACGGGCGCAGCCGGCGGAGCGCCTGGTTGCGGTACCAACCCAAGGGCCCGCAATGTGTCGACCACCGTTTTCGTCACGCGCTCTTCGAGGTTGTCGGGCGCCTGCGCGACGATCGGCTGCATCGTCCGTGGGTCGAACGGCAAGGGAGGCGGCGCTTGTCCGAGGCGTGCGGCTTCACGCCGTTCGCGCTCGTACATCCCGAAGAGCCGATCGAACATCTGCGCGGCGAAGGGGTCCATCCCCGAAGGCGCTGCTGCAGCGGGCGTAGGAGGCATCTGCGGAGCTGCCCCCATGGGAATCTGCTGCTCTCCCCACGGCCTCGCGTAACTCTGTCTGGGCATTGGCCCAAAGTCGTTCTCCCGCTCCTTATCCCGTGCGAGCTGCGCTACGGCTTCCCAACGCTTGCGAATGTCCACCGCGCTCGGGAGAGTCACCTCGGCGCGGCCCATGATGGCGTCACCTCCACGCGAGACGCCACGAAGGCGGAAGATGAGCCGATACATCGCGGGCCCGGTTCCGAGTGGAACGTGGATCGCTCGCTCGAGGTAGTCTTGCAGATCTTCACCGGGCGTGCGATTGCGCGTCCCGCCCACAGCTTCGCCTGGGATAGAGTTCAACTTCTTCGGCGGCTCGCGCGTCGCACCAAGCGTGACTTGGTTGATCCCGATGGTGATCATCTCCGGACCGCCCATGCCGCGATCTTGAAGTTGCTGAAGGATGTTCTCCCAGATGCCTTCCATGTCCATGGGGCGCTTGACGATGGGTGGAGGTGCGCTCGCACTGGCCATCGTTGGGGCTGCGATGGGTTCTGGGGGCTTGCGCGTGTGGCTGCCCTTGGGGCGCCCGCGACGCTTTGGATGTTGAAGTTCGCGGCGTACTTCATCGACTGCGGCTTGCTTCTCCGGGTCGATGAAGCCATCGTCATCGTCGGTCGCCTGCGGAGGATCGCCTTCGTCTTCATCATCGGCCAGTGCGGCGGCCAGCTCCGGATCGAGTTCGTTCGGCGAGGTCATGATGCGTCTCCTTTTGAAGTTTGACCGTCGAGCCGGTCGAGAATGAGATCTGCCAGCTCCGGCTCCTGCGGAGCGAACTGGGCGCACAGAAGCACGACGTGCTCTTCGTACTCGTCGGGCGCGAGGCCCATCCCCTGGAGGGACGCACGTAGGTAGCCGGTCATGACGGCGGCTGCGGCCACACGATTGCCGCGCGTGAACGTCGCTAGCTCCGCGAAGGCTTCGGAAGCGCGCTGGGCGATGCGAGCTCCTTCGCGCTCGAGGTGGAGCAACTCTTCGTCAGTCACAGCTTCCTCGGATGCTCAGCGAGATCGATCTCCTGACCTGCAAGATCGTGCGTGCAATCACTCTGGTAGTGCAACTTCCCGGCTGTGAGAACGAGATGGCAGCAGCGTTGCTTCGGATCGATATGGTCTGGTGCCGTGTTACGCAGAGACGGTGAGAACGTCGGCGCTTCTCGATCGCCATTGAACTCCCACGTCATTGAGCCGGTAACGAAGAACACATGGTCATGATCACAACCAGGGCAATAGAACGCGTACCCCGCGATGCCCCCAGCGTAATTCTTGACCGATCTCAACTTCATGTTGAAAACTAGGCGATGACAGGGTCTTCGGCGTACACTGGCGTCGTCAGCGCGGCGCGGAAGATCGCGGTCATCCAAGAGCGGACGTGGGCCTTCTGCGTGTCGGCGAAGGTGTCTGGGCAGCACGACGCGAAAAACGGGGTGAACACGACAGGGGGCGCCGTCTCGTAGCCGAACCCAGGGTTGACGAGCGTCAGCGCGGTGACCTTGAGAGAAGGGCTGATCAACCCGCTCGTCCCCGACGTATCGGTGACGACGGCAACGGGCGGGACCTCGTAGGGTCCCCCCGGAGTCAGTATGGTAGGCGCTTGGAGCGCGCCACCGATCTGCGCGATGGTCCCCGTCGCCTGCGTTCCGCCCGGGGCCAGTTGGCCGCCAACGAACGCGATGGTCGGCGCGACATAACCAACCCCAGGGTTGATAACGAGACCGCGGCCAACCCCCATCGACGCGGTTGCCTTCCCGGCGTTGTTGGGCGTGCCGCCAAATAGGCCGACGATGGGTGGCGCTGCGTAGTCCGCTCCGTCGCCGGTCAAGGTGAGGAGCTGAATGGGCGAGCCGCTCACATCGCCAACGAACCGAGAGGCCGTTGCCGTCGCGGCAGTTGTTGGGGTAGCCCTCAGGACGATCGTGCGTGTGACGACCTGACCGACCGTGGCGGTCGCGTCGCTGAAGTAGAGCAGGCCGCACTTGCGCGGCACCGACAGGTCGATCAGTACGGCAGCAAAACGGGCGGCCAGTGTGGCGACCGGAACGGCACCCACGGCGGTGAGCTTGTAGACGCAGGTGAGGGTGTTGGTCGTCATGAGGAGGAAGCCTACTCGGCTGCGCTCGGCTTGTCTTGAGCTTCGGTCTCCGACAGCGGCGTCTGGCGAAAGCGCTCGGCGACGCGCTGAGCCTCGGCGACTCGCTCGGCCTCGCGGATGGCCTCCCTCTTGGCGCGATGCACCGCACCTCCTTTGCGCCCAGCCTCACGCGCCAGCTCGCTCCCCGCCTTGAACTTGTGCGCGACCCCCAGCTCATGCGCTCGCTTGCCGCCCTTGGATGCCGCTGCGCGCTGCGCCTCAGAATTTCTTTCAAAACTCTTGGCGTTCACGGTGTCGCCTCCTCTTCGTCTTCTTCCTCTTCGTCTTCTTCCTCTTCGTCAGGCGTGATGATGCCGTTCTCCTCGGCGACTGTCAGCTCTTCGTAGGCCACTGCTTCGACAAACGCCTCCAACGTCATGCGATGGGTCGACGTCTTGTTGAGCAGCGCGTTGAAGGTGTAGCGCCTGTACTCCCGCGCGCCGGGCGCCACGACTGTCCGAGGGAGCAAGTAGGCCCTCACGTCGCCCTGTGTGTAGCCGGCGATCCGTTCGTTCCCATCCCCCTGGTACATCACCAGGACGTGGAAGGTGTCGTTACCAGGCGCCGTCTTGCCGGTCACCCAGGTGACATCGCCGACTTGGATCTGCCCGAGCTGTTCGATGCGGTTGATCTCCTCACCGGCCATCTCGTAGTCCTCCATGAGGACTTTATGGATGCGAGCTACGACATCCGCGACGGTGAGCTGCTGAACGGGTGGGGGAGCGGATTTGACGACAGGCGGAACCGGCGGCGCGACGGGCGTTTCGGGAAGCGGCGCGATGGTGTCGCTCGTCGGCGTCCCTACCGTGTCGATGACGGGGGCGTTGGACATGCTGCGGGGGTCTCCTTTTGAAGTTGAAGCTGTAACCCTGGCTGGACGGAGACGCAAGTGGCTCAAGGACAACTACAAGGACACCCAGCGTCTTTTTTCGATCCGGCGTCTGGGCAGTCCAAAAAGTATCGACAGAAGTAAGGTTCCGGATGTCCATGCCAGAAGGCGTTGGACGCAGAATCGAAATAGTTGAGCGCTACCAGGCCTGCGAAGCCAAGACCCAAGATGATCCACTCGCCGATGCGCATCAGACCTTCGTCTTGCGACCCTCGGCGAAAGAATAGAACTCCCGCTCGCAAACGACGAGATGATCGGCGTAGATGATGCGAGGGCAGGCCTTCGCGAGGCCCTCTCGGATGTTCTTCGTCAGCGTTTTGTCCGCATCGGAGGGCGCCGCATCGCCGCTCGGATGCCCATGAATGAGAATGTAGACGTCCGGGTATCGTCCGTCAGCCCTTCCCAGCAGCACCTGTGCGATCCGTTCGATTTCAACTTCGACTTTGTGTTGTCCACCGGAGCCGACCATGGCGTAGACCATCGGGCGCCCTTCATACTGACCGTGCGCGCCGATGCCGAGCACGTAGAACTCTTCGAACGGCTTGCCGGCGATGTCTGGGCGAATGAGGGAATAGACCTCGCGCGGCGTTTTGAACTTCTTGTTGCCTGCGCGAACGATCAAGGAGTCGAAGAGCGGATCTGCCTTCTCGCAAGGTTTGCAGGCCGAAACGTTGCTCGGGGCTTCGGCAGCCCTCACACTAAAGGGCGCTGTTCAGCCGCTTCGTACAGCGCGTTGCGAGGCCCGAACGTGACGGGAACCCTATAGGTTCGCGCGATGCTGCTCGCGGTGCGGGCGGCCTGCTCGTCATCGTGGAAACCGCGTAGGATGATCTTGTTGCCGTTCTCGTAGGTCTGGCCCATCCCCTGCGCGAGGATGGCGCCGCGATGGGCGGCGGGGGGGTTGGTGACGATGACCTCCCACTCTTCGTGGGTCGGTGCTTCACCGGCGCGGTGCCCGCAGGTTGCGCAGGCAGGCGCCTCTCGAGCGGCGCCAGGGGCTTCGTTGACCGCGATGACGGTGCCGGAGGGGATGGCGTCGTAGCCAGAGGCGAAGGCTTTGAGCTCAGAGCGTTCGTCGAGCGACATCGGTTGCCCGTTGAGCATCACCGGCTTCCACTCACGATAGGGAGGCTCGTGGCTAACCGTCAGAGCCCATTTGAAAACGCCGAGGCGTCGATTGGGCTTCTGTGCGGTGATGCGATACTCTCCCTTGAGGCCCTTCGCAAAGAGAAACCCTCTGCCGAGGTGCCACTTGAGCTGCCTCACGTGCGGCTTCTGTCGACGCGCTGCCTCGTAGGCTACTGTTGCTCTCATGGTTCGAACCCTCTAGAGGAGGAGCCCAGCTTACCCCAGCCGAGCTCCCGATCGCTACCGAACGGAGTGGAAGGCCTGCTTGGTGTGGTCGTACACGGCAGCCTGGACGCCTCGGAGGTCGTCGCGGGCGAGCTCCAGCTCGAGACGGACGGCGCGGGCTCCTGCAGCAATCTCCTTTGAGGATGCAGCAAGAGACTGTAGCGCCTTGGCGGCGGCGATTGCCGTCACCATGAAGATCCCGCACAGTGCTGCGACGATGTAGTCCTGCCAAATCATTTCGTCTCCATCAGCCGTGCGACCACGGCGTCCAAGTTTTTCACATCGTCTTGCCACGGAATCTCCGCGTCGAACTTCAAGTTGCCGAAGCCGGCCTCACTCGCATGGGCTCCTGCAGAACCAGTGAGACCCCCACCAGGGCGATGCCAGATGCGACCTCCGACGTTGCGGATGGCCTGCAGCTCATTGGGGAAGCGGATGTCAGAAACGGCAACTCCAGTCCCTTCCGTCACGATGTACGGCGCCTTGCGGATCAAATAGTTGATCCAAGTGGCGGAGTGCATCGAACGGCCCCATTCCGTTCCAAGTCGCTGGAGGGCGAAGCGCGGCGTCAGGTAGCACTGCTTGATCCCCTGTTCCCACAGGTTTGCCCCGCAACACTCGCATCGTTCGCCATGATAGACCGATGTGGAGTGGTCGCGCGGGTAGCGATGATCGGGGGCGTTGCGACTCGCTGAGGGGCCCCAGAGCTGGTCTGTCGTGAAGTCGTACAGTTCATAGAGGAACTTTTTTATCGGATCTGCGAGACCGAGTTTCGCAAATCCGTACCGAGCGGCGAGGATGTCGGCGACGGTGTCCTTGCCGCTTCCTGCGGCGCCGCAGATGCCGATGATGTTCATGCCTTAGTCCTTCCAGCGCCAGCACTCATACAACCCCCTGGCGCCTCGGTGGTAGCGGCACAGCGCCAAGTCCTTCGGGTAGCTCGCCGTGTGGCCCACGAAGGTCACCCGCGGCGAGAGGAAGTGGACGTCCGCCTTCTTGTCGACGTGCTCCGCCCACCAGTTGGAACCGACGCTGGCCGGGATCAAAAAGAGAACGTGAGTTCCACTCGACTTGCCGGCTTCAGCACACTCGGCAGCCCAGGGGTGGATGTCGCCGAAGGGCGGGTTGAGCCAGAGGTTACCCTTGAGCTTTCGCCAGTCTTGTTTGAACGCGTCATCTCTCTCGCTGAAGAACTTCTTGGTCGATCGTGCCTTGCAGTTTGCTCGACTGGCCGCCAAGTCGAACTTGATCTTGCCGAAACGCTTCTCGACCGCATCGATGAGTTCCCACGGCGTTTCCACCGAAGATTCGGATCGATATCGGTTCATAGCAGCGCCTGCGCCCATTTTATACGTGCACCCAGATCTTTCGGCTGCGTACCTGAACGATCAGCGATCGACTTACGCCAAACTTGGCGGCTAGAACAACTGTAGTAGCTGACGATACTCGAATGGCACGCACCACAGCGGCGGTGAGTTTTGCGTTTCCGTGTCGTTCACCACGAAGCACGTCGTCAGGTCGTCTGTTGGTCCAGTGGCCGCTCCCACGTTGGAGTATTTCCGGATGCAACCGCGCTCCTTGGCGATCTCCACGCGCTGTACGTCCATCACGTTCTCGATCGTCAGCATTCTCTTTTTGTAGGCCCCATTTCAAGTTGCTAGGAATGTTGTTTGTTCGCGTCCCGTCTTTGTGCTGAGCCTCGTGTCTTGCTGTAGGTGGTAGACCCAAAAACGCTTTGGCGATCAAGCGGTGAACTGCAATATTTTTACGGCGACCGTCAACAATGACGGTTACACGTCGGTAGCCGTCACGATCGGGCCAAGAACGAACCAGACATGGATTAGGCCGTTGGCCCCACCTATTTTTAGTGGAGTAGATCTGCCCGTCACTGCCAGCCATATAGTTAGCGACGTCTGGAATGATCGTCAACTTCACGGCAGTCGCTCCGTCTTCACCGTCGTCCCATGCCCCGCCGCCACCTGTTCGAAGTGCAACTTGCACCCCTCGCAGACGCGGACCTTATCGCCGTCGCGGAAGGTGACGACCCAACCGATGGGGCGACCGCAGGCCTCGGAGGAGGGCGGGATGATGGCGCGACACTTGGCAGGGTCGGCAGGCATCACTCGTCCTGATCGCTGCGGGTGAAGGTGGAAGGCGTATCGTCGGCGAACACGATCATCACCGGGCCATGCTCGACATGCGTGAAGATCCACGACGCTACGACCATCACTTCGTAGGCGGGTGATCTGGTGCCGTACGCGAACGACGGCTTGCCGCCCATGAACTGCCCGACGTGCACTGCCTTCTTGCACGTGAAGCAGAGCGCGTTGTAGTCGGTGCTCATTTCTGCGTCTCCCTGCTCGGTGCCCTATCGATGATCGGTACCTTCGGCTCCAAGTCGTGCGGGAATTCCCGGCAGGCAATGACCTCCCGGTTGATTGTTCCGCCATCAAGCTGCAGCGCCCGAGCGCGAGCAGTCGCCTCATCGGAGGCGTAGACGATGACAACTCGATTCAGCGTCACCTCGTAGCGGAGGATCTTGTCAGTGGCTGGCGGCTGCGCAGGGCCCAACGGAAGCGGAGCCACCGTAAATTTTAGGCACCTGCATCCATTTCCTCCGCAGATACTGCCTTGATATGGCGTTGCGGCGTGGTTGATCTGCGTATGGCCGCACACACAAACGTCGTAGCCGCTTGGTCCCAAGCCTTCCATGACAGCTACCCTATCACACGCGTCTTGAACTTCAACTTGGAAAGTTCATCGGCGGTGCATTCGCGCGTCCAGCGCTTCTCGGCGGCTTCCCAGGTGAAACCCGCATCCTTGGCGAGAGCCCGCTGATCGTAGGAGACCAGTGCGGCAACGAGCTTGCGGGGTTGGCTCATCGCAGAGCCGATGAGCTGCTGGAGGTCCACGCCTCGCTCATGCACCCGGGAGAGGATGCGCGCCAGGATGTCGACGTCGGTCATCGCGCGATGCGCGGCGTGGACGGTAACGCCGTACGAGAGGGCCAATGCGGTAAGAGATTTTGAAGATGCGGGTGCGGCGCCTGGCCAGACGATGTGGTTCATCGTGCAGACCCACGGCACCTGGAAGTGGTTGGGGTCTTTACCGGAAGTATCCCACGTCATGCGAAAGCCCTCGGCGGCTTCGACGAACGCTTTGTCGAACGAACTGTTGTGCGCCAGGATGACGTCCGCGTGCGCCATCAGATCACACACCGCCACCCAGAGGCGCTCCTGTTCGAAAGCCTCACTCAGCAAGGCAACAGGGATGCCGTTGATGTGCTCCGCCGCGTTGGAGTCTCCCCTCGCCAGCGCCGCGAAGGAGGCGATGGGCGAAGCCAACTTCAAGTCGTAGAGGATGACGGCAACTTCAACGATGCGGTCGCGTTTGGCGTCCAGGCCAGTCGTCTCGGTATCGAGTAGCAGAGCGCGACGCGGCAACACATGTGCAGCGATGCGCTCCTGACCGCTGACTAGCTTGCCGTCTCCATCAACTTCAAGTTTCATCAGAGCCTCCCAGGTGGTTTCTTCGGCAGCGGTCCCTTCAGCACGTCCGGAATTGGTGTACGAAGCGCCTCGCCGAGCGCCACCTTCCCCGCGCTGAAGTCATTCGAGTACGTCGGCTCGTCGAAGACTTTCTCGTGTGTCTCGCGGATGTACGCTGCCTGCTTGCCGCTGAACGTCGACAGGCGGCCGTTGGTGTAGCGGGACCACATGTCGGCCATCGAGGAGGCCCAGCGAGGCTCGTCTTCCTCTTCGCTCGTGCGGCCGGTCTCTTCGACTAGCTCGCGAAGCATCTCGGCGGTCGTCTTCATGTTGAACTTCGCCTTCTTCGCGTCGCTATTCGCCGATTCTCTGCGAGCGTCAGCACCAACATGGGAAGGCCCATGAACGGCCACAGCACGAGGCACGTGAAGAGAATAAAAACGTCGATCCACTCTTCCGTGGGCCCATGCGAGAGCGCGTACGATGCCGTCATCGCCGCTCCTGCCAAGTACAACCCAATCGCCAGGAAAATCATGCGAGCTCCGAGAGGCGCATCGCCCTCTTCAGATCAATAGGCAGCATGAAGGTAGCGCCAGCCTCACAGATGATGCTCTTGGGGATGACACTGGGGCGGGCCCAGACGCGCTTGATGAGCGCCTCCATCTCGTCAGCCACACCAACCGGTGTTTCGAACGCTGCCGCGTCGTGGAACTGCCCTACCAACCTGACGCCCTTGGGGAGCTGCGGCATCATCTCGAGCATTCGAAGGTTCATCTCGTCGGCCACGCCGCTTTGGCATGGGAAGTTGTAAATCTCTTCCGCCTTGGGGTGTCGACCAAAGTACCGACGTCGACCCAGGTAGGGCGTTGGGAGGTAGCCTTCTTTTTGACAAAACGCGACGTTCCGCTCGATGTACCGAAAATAGACTCTGTAGGTGCGACGAAGTTGCTCGAGAAGGACGGTCACTTCGCGCAGGGTGTGTTTGTGGCCCTTGCTGAGAAGCATCTTCTGGATCGTATCGGCGCCCGAGCCGTAGACGATGCCAAACATGAAGTTCTTCGCTGCGTCCCGAAACGGCTTGCCCCGCCCCTTCGGGTCCGCTCGAATGAGCGCCGCGTGCTGCGGCCAGATTGCACACGCGTTGCCGAGGTGGACGTCCCCTTTGCAGGTTTCCAAAAACGCTGGGTCTCCCGAGATGTTGGCCCCGATTCGCGCCTCCGCTTGCGAAATGTCGAAGTACACAAACACGCACTTCGGTCGCGGAACGTAAATCTCGCGAACGCGTGACTCGATCAGGAGTTTGCCGTCGAGGGTGAGTTCCGGCCGCGGGATCGACTGTAACCGACTGCTCCACCGCCCAGTCGGCGTCCCGTAGACCTTCCATGCTGTACGCACACGAGGCCCGAGGCGGGTTGCCTCTGGCAGTAATGGCATTGCGTCGATGTACGTCGTACGGCTCTTGCGGACGGCACGCCAGGTGAGCACCAGCTCGGCGAGACGCCCAGCTTTGGTACCGTTGCCCTTGAAGACCTCCAAGGTTGCTGAGGCAGTAGATGGCAAGCCACTTTTCGGCGTCATGTTGAAGACCGGCTGGTGGAACCGCTTGTAAATCGCCTGGCGGATCTGATTGTCGGTAACTTGAAAATTCGGGTTTTTCACCAGCACCCGCATGAGCCCTTTGAGGGCATCCTGTCGCTTTTTCATCTGCTTGCGCAGCAGGTCGCGGTGTACCAGATCGACGCCGATGCCATCTTGGATCATCTGCGTCGCGATGTGTGCAAGCGCCATGTCGTGCTCGTAGATGGCCCAGTATTTCGCGAGGTCATCTTGGAGAGCAACCCACAGGTCGATTGTCAGGACAGCGTCTTTGGAGTTGTAAAGGTGGCGCTCGGCAGGACTCAGATTGACCGGCAGGAGCCCTTTCTCTTCTTGGCCCTGCCGGCCATACTTGACCTTCCACGGGGTTGCGTCGAGGTAGGTGGCAACGCAGTGGTCGAGCCGCTGAGGGAAGCATGATCCGATGACGTGGTGTGCGATGAGCGTGTCGTGCAACGTCTCGTTCTTCAAGATGACGCCATCTTTGCGAAGGCAAGGCGTATCGAAGCAGACACCGTTGTGAAAAATATTCCGGCGATCGGCTGCCGCTTCGGTCACCAACGAGGCGTGAACTTTTTTATCCCACGGCCCAATGACGATCGTGCGGCGTCCATCGGAAACACCAACGCAGAGGATGCCTGCCGTCATGGGGTTGATGCCGTCGGTCTCGATATCCCACGCCACGGCCCAGCCTAACTTGGCGAGCGCCCTTCGGATGTTCTCTGGCGTCGCATAGACTTTGTAAGGCCTCGTGTTGTCGGCCAGCTTGGCTTCGGTGAGCTCCCCGCGGACGATTCGACCGAAACGCTTGATATCGGCCGCAATGATGGGCTTCCACGTTTCGGCGCGCAGCACGAACGCGGGATGGAGAGTAGGCAACACGATGCGACCGACGATGGCAGCACGCCCCGCAAGGGTCAGCGCACGGCGCTCGAGATCCGGGTGAGTGTTTTTTTCGAACTTTCGTTGCGCAGTGCGAACGGTCGCGTCATCGATGACGGGGCTGCGCCAGAAGAATCCCCGAGCAGAGCCGCGCTGTGTGAAGAGCTTGCCGGTGCCGAGGACGGTCTTCAAAGCGAACTTGCCGAGCGTCAGGATGGGGATGTCAGCGGGAAGCGCCGCTAGCTCACGGAGCAGCCGTGGTGAGCAACACTCGGCAGCTCG
>Ga0209222_1000086_pt1 | contig 22736 bp, 19 predicted proteins | sample BlaSpr_A8_Ref_O3_FD_187991 | JGI IMG/M metagenome (GOLD analysis project Ga0209222, IMG submission 187991) | Forest soil microbial communities from Thunder Bay, Ontario, Canada - Black Spruce, Ontario site 2_A8_Ref_O3 (SPAdes) (version 2) | ecosystem: Environmental > Terrestrial > Soil > Boreal...
AGCCGGCGCAGATTCTCCGCGTGGCGTTTCCCCATTTCCCCGACGCCGAGCACTCCCACTCCCAACTTCTTCATTCGAACTTCCCCCTGAGGAATTAGAAATTATCCAACGAATGCCGGAGCCGGAACGGCCGGACTTCGGCGCTTAACGCGCGCCGGCCGCCACTCCCAGGTCATTCACAACTCCACGCAGGTATTTCAAACTCGCTGCCACGTTCTGCGCCGGCGGAATCGGCGTGGCGCCGAATGTCACGTCCTGCTCCACCACGGACCATCCTGAATATCCGTTCTTCACCAGCGTGCGGAAAAATGCCGGAAAATCAATATTTCCCTGGCCGATGACCGCGAAAACTTTGTGCTCGATAGCTTTTTCGAAAGTCCACTTGTTGCGCCGCGCTTCTTCCAGCACCTTCGTATTGCAGTCCTTGATGTGCACGAACCGCAGCTTGCTCTTATACTTCTCCGCCTCTTTCACCGAATCGCCATAGCCGTAAACGCAATGTCCTGTGTCCAGACACAACCCGACGTTCGTGTGCGAAGTCGCGTCGTAAAATCGCTCGCACTCTTCCGGCGTCTCCACGTAAGTCGCCACATGCGGATGAAACACCAAATCCAAACCAAACTCGTTTGCCACCTTTTCCGCGTCCGCCACAATTTTCCCGATGTGCTTCCACTGCTCCGCGCTCAAAGTGGGGCAATCTTTGTCATAAACGCGCCCGGAAAAGGCGTTGCGTTCGGGGGACTGGTCATCCGCAATCACCAGAAACGGCGCCTTCAAAGTCGCGAGAAGATTTCCGACCTTGCGGATTCTCTCCATCACCGCCTGGCTTGCTGCGGGATCGGTCATTTTCACCGGCACGAACGAAGCCAGCAGCTTCAGCTTGCGCTTTTCGAGTTGCGGCTGAAGAATTTTCGGATCGGTGGGAAAAAATCCGTAGGGCCCCAGCTCGGATCCGGTGTAACCGGCTTCCACCATTTCATCCAGCATCTTTTCGTAGGATTGCTCCCACGACGGACCGGGATAATCCAGAACTCCCCAGCTATCGGGTGCCGAAGCAAATAGAAATCGCTCGCTGATTGCGCTCATGCTTTCCCCTTTCCAGAAGAATTGAATTTCGTTGCAAGACTTTCCGCGGCCATCGAGCCATGGGCAGAACGGATGTGAAAATCGTTGAAAGCGCCGGTCGCGTTGGTGATTAGTAATTGGTGAGTAGTGATTCGTGACCGCTCATTTGTATCGAATAGAAAAAGTGTAGTGATTTGTGATGAAGTGATTTGTTTTGCGTGAATTGCAAGGTTGAAGGTGCGAGAAACGCGTTTATCTGCAGCGAATGGAAAAAGCGAAGTGGTTTGTTTTGTGCGAGTTGCGAAATTGGGGAGCGGTTCATTTGTATTGAATCGAAATTGGCGATTTTGGGGGCAGGCGGTGCTGCGAAAGGCAAAAGATTTAACACAGAGAACACGTAGGAAAGCGGAGGTCACAGAGAAAGAAGGAGAGATCCCGGCTGCGGCGGGAAGGGTTGGAAGCAAAGGCGCCGGCGTCCCTTCGGAACAATCACTCAGGGCAAGCCCTTCGGAGAATTCGCTCAGGGCGGGCAGGATGACGATGCTGGCGGCATCGTCAGCGGCGCAGTGGGCGCTGGATCGGCCGCGGGTTGCGTTCGACATTTTCACAGATTCATCATCCTCTTCGAGAGCGCGAAATGCAAAACGTTGTGTGTGGACCTGGAACTCCCGCTTTGCGATTGCCATCCAACGCTAGCGCCACGGCTCCAGCACCACTTTCATCGATTCCGCTTCTACAGATTTCTTCATCGCCGTATCGACGTCCCGCAACCCGTACCGGTGCGTCACAAATTCCCGTAGCGGATAATTCTTCATGTACCGCGCCATCTGCCGCATGCCCGGCCCGTAAGCCGCGGGTTCCTCGCCGCCCACTCCGAGAATCCGCGCATTTTTCGCGCAAATATGCCGGTGGGGGCTAATCGGCACCTCGCCCAAATCCGAAAAATTCCCCGCCTCCACCAGCAGTCCGCCGATGCGCAGCATCTCCAGCGCCTCCGGTACCGCTTCCGGCACACCGGCACATTCAATCACCATGTCCGCGCCGCGCCCGTGCGTCAAATCCTTGACCATCTGCAGGCGCGCTTCCCTTGACATGGTTCCGACATTGACCGCATAGTCCGCGCCCAGCCGCTTCGCAAAATTCAAGCGGTACTCCGACTTATCCATCGCGACAATTGTCCCCGCGCCCAGCATGCGTGCCTTCATCAAAAAACACATCCCCAAAGGACCGACTCCCAGCACCGCGACGGTATCGTCGAAGCGAAAAGACTCGTTCGGAAACGCCGACATCTGTTTCGCACGGTCCAGCCCTACTGACACAGCGAAAATTTCCGTCAGGACCGCCACTTCCGATGGCAAATCATCTGGCACTTTCACCAAAAAACTTCCCGGCACCACATACATGTACTGCGCCCATCCGCCAAACAAGTACGGCGGATTTTTCGCGCTTAGATTGTTGCCATAATCCGTGGTCTTCTCGCAGCAGTAGTAAGGAAAATCGTGCCGACAGTAGTAGCACTCGCCGCACGCCACGTTCGCGCCCACCACCACGCGATCTCCCTCGCGCAGCGCCATGCCTTCGAAGTCCGCGTACTTTCCATCCCCGCCGATCGCCGCTATGGTTCCGACGTTCTCGTGCCCCTGAATAATCGGAAACTCCAGCGGGCGGCCGCCGTACTGGGCGGTGTAACCCTGGAAAGTGTGCTTGTCCGTTCCGCAGATGCCGGACATTTCCATGCGAATCAGCACACAACCAGCAGCAGGTTCCGGCAGAGGATATTCGCGTATCTCGTACTTCCCGGGTTTCACTAACGTCGCTGCAAGAACGCCTGGGGCCGGCATAATTGTGTGCTCTTCGTCCCGCTAAATCCTGCTAAGCTTCGCTGCAAACTTGCCGTGCTTCTCGCGAAAAAAACCGCGGGGAACCGTGGTGCTCCCGGATCCCCGCGGGATGTGATGCATTGCTGAGCTCTACATCTGCTTCCTTCAATTTTGCTAGAAGTTCAGTTTCAGAGACAGCTGGCCGATGCGTGCCGGCAAAGTTCCAGGAACTTGCCCAAACGATGCCGAGGTTGCCACACCGCCGCTGAAACCGGTGATCCCGCTGGGTGTCAGGAACTGAGTGTGGTTGAAGATATTGAAAAATTCAGCTCGGAATTCCAGGTTGAAGCGCTCGGTGATATGCGTGTCCTTAAGCAGCGCAAAATCCCACTGGTTAATCCCCGGCCCATGGAAATAGCGGCGCCTGGCATCACCCTCTGTCCCTAAAGCGGAAGGTCCGAATGCTGCCGGACTAAAGTATTGACCGCCCGTATTTCGCGGGTTCGTGATATCCAGCGGTCCCACGACTTGCGGCGTGTCCACGGGAAGTGTAATTGGGCCGCCGAAGCTGGTGCCCAGCAACGATTGATCGTCCGTTTCCACCAGCGTGACGGGCAATCCGGTGGCAAATTTCGTAATTCCACTTACGGCCCATCCGTGGGTGAGCCGTGTCGGGCCGCCCAACTTATCAATGGGCAGCGTGTAGTTGTAGCTCGCCACGAAATTATTCGTGCTATCAAAAGCGGAGAGGCCGCGGCTGAGTCGGTGGTTCGTCGGATTGATCTGTTCCCCGTACCCCGAGGAATCATCGAACGATTTGCTGAGGGTATAGCCAATCAGAGTCTGCAGACGTCCACTCGTGTGCTTGTAGCTAACCTGCAGGGAATTGTACGAAGAAGATCCTGCGGTGATGAAATACGAATCGTTGCCGAACGGGATAATTCCAAGCTCTCCGTTAGGCAGCACGGTATCGCAGCCAGGAGCACAAGGCAATGCGGTGCCGGCCGGCAACGCTACTCCGCTAAATGGCGTGCGCGTCCCCAGTGCGAAGCTGTTGTCGGCGCGAATGTAAACGTTATTTTCACCACCTGGGCCACAGGGAGTTTGGCCCGGGGCAAGATTGGCGGGATTGTTCAGCGCCAAGCAGAGCGCCGGATTCCCCGGATTGGCTGATTCTGAAGCAAGCAGCCGGTGTGCTTGCGTTCCCACATAACTCACGGTCAGCAAGTCCGCCGGCGAGAGCTGATGTTCGATGGACAATTCATATTCTTCCGCGTATGGCAGACGGTTGTTATTGTTGAAAGCCGGTGAGCTGCCGATCGTCCCGAACGCGCTGAAAAAATCGGGCAAGTTGTCGAACGGCGGGCCGCTAGCCGGATGATTTGCGGAAAAGTGAAGCGGCGGCTGAGTTACTGGGAAAAAGTTCGTGATGGACGAGCCGGCCGATCGGTTCGTGAACGGAGCGTCAAAAGTTGGCTGGCTCTGGCCCGTAAAGTTTCCGAACGGAGCGTCTCCGATTTCATTGAAGTCCGTCGCGCCTTCAAACGTGCTGTAGAAGATGCCCCAACCTGCGCGAATGCTGGTGGTCCCGGATTTACCCAGGATCTTGCCAAGCATCCCGTCATAGTCTCCGAACGAATACGCCACTCCCAACCGCGGAGCGAAGTTGTTCCAACGGGTGGGCGCCAAGGTGCTCGGAACACCTGGATCTCCGGGGAATACCCACCCTGTCGGTGAGCCGGGGAAAACAACGGATTGTTCCCCGGGAATCAGAGTTTGAATTTGGTTGTACTTTTCTTTCCACGGCGCGCTGACGTCGTAGCGCAGCCCGTAGTTGAACGTCAGATTTGATTTCACGCGCCAGCTATCTTGGCCATAAAAGCCAAGATAAAAATTGCGGCCATACGAAGGATACGACTGGCCCTGCACGTATTGACTGGGCGCGCCCAGCAGAAAGTCCACAAAGTCGCTGCCGGTTTCGCTGGCCTGGCCGTTGAAATTGCTCCCGAAGAAGAAGTTCCCGTTGGAAACGTTATCAACGAGGTCTTCTTCCAGCTGGTCGTAGTGATATTGTCCGCCGAATTTCAGCGTGTGCGTGCCCACGATCCTGCTGTAATTGTCCACGATTTGGTAGATGTTATCGATCAAGCCGTTCGGACGGCTCGGGACTCCGATGACGAAGTCGTTGAAATCAATTTCTGGAACGCCTTCGAGTGCAGGCACCAGCGGCACGATACCCGGGGCGCCGTTTGCGCCAGACGCGAATCCCAGGCCCGACAGGGTCACTCCCGTTCCGCCCTGAGGTTGGTTGAACAAGGTATCCAGGCGAAAATATCCCAGGCGAAATTCATTTACCGACGCGGAGCTGAGCGTTTTCGTGGCCCCCAGGTCCACCGAATACGTCTGCCCCTTCCCAGCCACGTTAAACCCGGGATAAACCGGAGCGTTTCCGGGCCAATAGGGGCTGTTCTGGTTGAATTTGTCCCAGTAAAAATACGCCGACAGAAGCCCAAAACCGGTGTTGGCGTCTGCTCGCGCACTGAATTTGTTGTCGTTAAGATTGATTGCTCCCGCGTTGGTAGTAAAAGTCGGCAGGCCCGCACTGTTTACTCCGTTCGCCGGCAGAATGAACGGAAGCAGGTTTGCGGAGATTGGATTGAAAACCGTGGGCGACAGCGACGCATTAGGCAGCACGCATTGGGTGTTGCTGGTGCATCCCGGAAAAAAATACCGCTCACCAGGCGTTACGGTGTATCCCAGTTGATTGGTCAATACCGACGCCCAGTTACCCGGTCCCGCTCCGCTCTGTACCGTGGTCGGATTGCCGTGTGCATCCACCAGACTCGCAGCTACCGACGAGAGGTCGCCGCCTTCCAGCGCGGAGGTCGGGGCTCCGGTGATGCGTTGGGTTATGCCTTGAATCACCCGGTTTCCTTGATAGTCTGCAAAGAAGAAAATCTTGTCGCGCTTAATGGGGCCGCCGAACGTGCCGCCAAATTGGTTCTGGTGATAGGCGCCGCGTTGTCCCTGGTCGAAGAAGTTCGCGGCATCGAAATCGGTATTGCGCACGAATTCGAAAAGATTTCCGTGGTAGCCGTTGGTGCCGGACTTAGTTACCACGTTGATCAGGCCGCCGCTGTAATTGCCGTACTCGGCGTCGGGATTGTTTGTCAGGATGCGAAACTCATAAATCGAATCGAGGTTGGGAATCGCGCCGGCGCCGGAAAATCCGAGCTCCTGCACCAGCACTCCATTCAAGATGAAACCGTTTTCTGACTCGCGCATGCCGTTCACGGACACCGCGCCGGAATTCAAGTCGCCGGAAACCAGCGGCGCCGCAAATCCCGCCGAAATAAACGGACCGGCGAAAGCGCCCGTCATTTGTGACGCCGTCTGTGCCACTCCAGGCTGCAAGCTCAGCAAATCGGTATAGCTGCGGGTCACCAGCGGAACGTCCGTCATCGTTTTGCCGGTGATCACCTCGCCCATCTGCGTGCTTTCGGTGTCCACGTGCAAGGCGTCGGCGGATACTTCCACCTTCTCTGTAGTGGTGCCGACTTGCAGCTGCACGTCAATCACCAGCGCGGAGTTCACGTCCAGCACTAGTCCCGTTTGCGCGTAGCCCTTGAATCCGTTTTGCTGCACGTTGATCGTGTAAGTTCCCAGCGGCAGCGATTGGAAGGAGTAAAATCCTTGCGAGTTCGTCGTCAACGTGGTGACCACACCCGTCTCCACGTTGGTCGCGGTCACGGTCGCGCCGGCCACTACCGCGCCGCTCGGATCAGTAACCGTCCCGGAAATGCTGGCGGTCACGCCTGCCAGCAGCCGTCCGTTTGCGAACAGCACCAATGCGAAAGCGACAACGCCCAAAAAATTTAAGAGTCTTGTAAATCGCATTCCCCACCCCCAAGTTTGTTAGCGCTCGATTGAACCGGACCCTGCCAGCCGGCGGATTTTCGGTTTATCCGCCTGCGATTCCTGCTGCGTCGTGCGAGCGATAGCGTCAAAAGAGTCTAACCGGTTATTCCTTGGGAAGGCTTATAGTGTAGCGTCCACCCTTTGTCAAGATGTTTCGCGGCGGCGCCGGGACCGTACACGCTCGCGCTCGGCGCATGACAAGTCCATAACTTCTCATCGTCTCCGCCTCGCCGAAAATCATTCAGTTCCCGCGTTTACTTATCCGTTCTCTCCTTCGGCCGCTGCTCCGCCCGCAATTTCCCCACTCGCGCCAGCCGCGATTGTCGCCCCGTACACGAGCGGTCTAGCTCGCCATCGCCGCCTTCGCATCCCGGCTCGATCGCCGCGCTTTCAGCCATACTCAGACCTATATATAACCGATTAGAAATACGAATCGTGTGCTGGCAGGGCGCGGCGCTTGCATGCAGCGCCGCGAAAGCGCGGCTCCGATACTTAATTTACTAGCTGTCAGGAACGATGTTGGATGCGGGCCAGCGCGCTGGCTGCGCGTTGACATTGGCGATGATGGAGACTACCCCGTCACGTCGACCGAATCGCGTGTGTTACAAATTTACGGCTGGGGGACGAATCGCACACAAACGGGCGAAGGCACGTGCAGCTCTGGTCCGCTTCGCGTGAGGTGCCCGGTGCCGGGATCAACGCGAAAAACCACGATGTCGTCGGATTCCTGGTTGGCGGCCAGCAGCCAGGCTCCGGTGGGGTCGAGCACGAAATTGCGTGGCGTTTTTCCGCCGGTTGAGTCAATTTCCACCGGCGTCAACGTGCCGTCCTTCGGGTTGATTGCGAAGACCGCGATGCTGTCGTCTCCGCGATTCGAAGCAAAAAGAAATTTGCCCGAAGAGTGCATCTCAATTTCCGCCGCCTCGCCGGTCCGCGGAAACCCGTCCGGGAGCGCGGAGACAATCTGTAATTCGCCGAGGGCGCCATTCGCCGCATCGTAGGCATACGCCACCACGCTGGATTGCATTTCGTTGATCACATATAGATGTTGGCCCGTGGCATCAAATGCCAGGTGTCGTGGCCCGGCGCCCGGCACGGCTCGCACGATTTGTGGATCGTTGCCCAAAGTTCCGCGCGCCGCATCGAATCGGTACACCAGCAACTGATCGAGCCCCAGGTCCGCAACAATTACAAAGCGATTGTCGGGCGAAAACACGGCGGCGTGAGCGTGCGGCCCCTCCTGGCGCTCTTTATTCACGCTCGATCCTTTATGCTGGACGAACGCCGTGGCTTCACCGAGGCGGCCGTCCCGCAGTAGCGGAAATACGGCGATGCTTCCGCGATCGTAATTGGAAACCAGCGCGTATTTGCCGCTGCGATCCAGCGCAATGTGCGCGGGCCCTTCACCGCGCGATGGAACTTGATTCAATAGCGTAAGCTTCGCAGTCTTTGGCTGGATGGCGAACGCGCTCACCGCCCCGGTGGGCTGCCCGTTGAATTGCGAAAGCTCGTTGACGGCGTAGAGGAATCGTCCGCTCGGGGCAATCGCGAGAAATGAGGGAGCAGTACTCTCGGCCGCTAGTCCGAGCGAAGTGGACTCGCCGGTGGCGGAATCGAAGCGGTACGCGTAAATGCCCTTGCTGCCGTGGTCGGTGTACGTGCCCACATAGAAAAGATATTTCTGCCGCGCTGCCTCCCGTGCATTCGCAACTAGCGAAAGCGCGCATAACGCCAGAATCAGAGTCAGCAGCAGCGTCGGAGCTGTCGAACGACGAATTAATCGCATCAATGGCATTCGTGGCACCTCGGAAATTTTTGCTCGCCAGAACCGAGCGTTCGAGATCCTATTCGAGAGCCTCATGTTCCATCGGCTCGGGAATAGGCTCGATGCGCCCCAGCAGGAAGATATATCCCACAATCCCCAGAAAAAGAATCACGGTGCAGGTGGCGAACGCCGCCGCGAAGGAATGTGTTGCGGCGACAATGTAACCCGTGACGATGGGCGCGGAAATCGCGGCGATCTGCCCGCAGAAATTCACAATTCCGCCAACTGTGCCCACGCTTTCCCGCGGCGCAATCAGCGAAGGAACCGTCCACGCTACCGGCGCGGCTGCGGCCAGGCCGCCCAGCGCCAGACTGATCCACACCAGCGCGGCCATTGGGCTATGCGCCCGCGTGGTGCCCAGAATCGCCAAGCCCATCGCCATCCCTCCGACCATAACACTTTGGCGAACGCGGTTGGCATTCCATCCCCGCTGAATCAACGCGTCCACCAGCCATCCGCCCACCAGCAAATCTGTGAAAGTAGCCCACAGCCACGGGACGCTGGTGTAAAAAACGGAGTGCAGCAAATCCACGTGCTGCGAAATTGAAAGATAACTGGGGAGCCAGTTCAGAAGCAGGAAGAAAGTGTAATTGTAAGCGCCCCATCCCAGCGCCAAACCGTACACTTTGCGTTGCTGCAGCAGATAACCGAGCGAAGCGCCGCGTTGCGCTGCGGTCGCATCTTCCGGCTGCGCGCCGCTCTCCGCGATGAAGTGCAATTCGGTGACGGAAAGCCCGCGATCCTCACTCGGATTGCGATAGATCGCGTAAAACAATACAAAATAAACAAAACTGATGAGCCCCGTCGCCGCAAAACTCCAGCGCCAGCCAAAATGCAAGACCAGTAAGCCGATGAAAGGGACTCCGATGGCTGCCGCGAACTTTGCCGCCGCATCGGTGATGGCCATTGCCAGACTTCTTTCAGCGCGGCCGAACCAATAACCGATCGCTTTGGCATTCGCGGGAAACGTGGGCGATTCGCTTACCCCTAAAAGCAATCGCGCGCCTAAAAACCAGTTCAATCCTGGAGCGAGCGCCCCGCCAAAGGACGCGAGGCTCCACAGCAACGTGCTGACGCGCCCTACGCGGCGCACTCCCAGCCGGTCGAGCAAGATTCCCGCGGGCATTTGCATCAGTGCGTACGTCCAGCTGAACGCGCTGGAAAGGTAGCCGAACGTAATCAGCGATATGCCGAAAGAAATGTGGAGCGCCTCGCGGGAAACTGAGAGGTTGATGCGGTCGAAAAAGCTGACCAGGACGCCCAGGGCCAGCAGAAATGCGATACGCCATCGCCTGCGCGGTACGTCCGAAGCGCTCTGATCCGTTTGCGGCAAAAGAGCTCCGAAAATCAGCGAATGTTATACCGTCTCGCGATTGTGCGCGTGCGTCCGGCACGACCGAAGCTCGTCGGATTCGTGAATCGCTCGCCCGGGGCTTCAGGATGAATGTGGCGAACTAGAAAGTGCCGCCGGCGCCGCCCACATTTCGGTGATTTCTTCCAGGCTGCGGCCTTTGGTCTCCGGGACCAGCAAGCCGACCAGGATGATCGTAAGCAGCGCGCCCCCGCTGAAGCACCAGAATGTGCCATCGGAGCCGAGATTTTTCTGCATCACGGGAAATAATTGATTGCCGAGATATCCGACCAGCCAGAGCGCCGTGGTGGCGATGGACATCGCGCGCCCGCGCACTTTCGTCGGATAGATTTCCGAAATAATCACCCAGCACGCCACGCCGTTGCCCAGCGCATGTCCGGCGACGAAACTCATCACGAAAATCAGAATGGCCAAGCCACTGCCGTGGACGTAATAAAGCCAGCCCACTGCCGCGAACGAAAGAAATTGCAAAGTCGTCCCGGCGAGAATCAGCGTTTTTCTGCCGGCGCGATCGATCAGCCACAACGCGACGAACGTGAACAGCAGATTGATCACGCTCACCGCGACGGATTGCTGGAAAGCATCGCCGGTAGCGGCGCCAGCTGAACGAAAAATCTCCGGCAGAAACGAAAACAGCGGCGTGATGCCGCTGACCTGCTGCAGCGCCGCGAGCATAATTCCCAAAAGCAGCGGGCGGCGGAAGGTGGTGAATAATTCCGAGAAGCGCCCCTCTTCGAGCGAAAGAGTCTCCTCGATCTGATTCGCCTCGCCGCGCGCCACGTCAGGGCCATTGATTTCTGTAAGCACGTGCAAGGCCTGCTCGCGCCGGCCCTCCTTCATCAGCCAGCGTGGACTTTCTACCGCAGGAATAATCATCAACCCGAAAAGCAGCGCCGGCACGATTCCCGCGAAGAACATCCACCTCCATCCCGTCGCCGTATTCCAGGCCTCATCCCCCATCCGCTGGATGAGCATGTTGACGAATACCGCCGCGAGGATTCCCACCACAATTCCCATCTGATAGAGCGTGACGCAGCGGCCGCGCACACGCGTGGGCGCAATCTCCGCGATGTAATTCGGCGCTATCACCGAGGCCGCGCCGATTCCCAAACCGCCCAGCAGCCGCCAACCGACAAATTGATTCAGGCTGCCGGCAAAAAGCATTCCGCAGGAAGAAAGCGTGAAGCATACCGCGCATAGCGCCAGGCCTTTTTTCCTGCCCAGAAAATCCGCCACCGTTCCCGCGCCGGCGCATCCCACCACGCAGCCAATCAACGCGCATCCTGCGGCCCAGCCGACACCCGCCGCGTCCAGATGAAAAAGATTCCGCAAATATCCGATGGCGCCACTGATGACGATGTTGTCGTAACCGAAGAGCAGTCCGCCGAGTGTGGATACGGCTAGCGCCATTGCCAGCGGCGCGCGCGAGTGGTGCGGCATCACCGCCAAAGTCGGAGTCATCTATCTCCGGCGACGGCGATCGTGTGCCGGTACAGTCCCAGACCCACTTTCATAGGCGATTACCGATCCCGCTGCCGTAGTCCGCGCTGAGCACTTGCCCGTTGATTTCGCTGGCGAGCGGCGAGCACAGAAAAACGAACGCGTCGGCGATCGATTCCGGGCTGTTGCGCCGGCCCAGCGAAACTCGCAGCACAAATTCCCGGTAGGCGGCGTCTTCTTCGAAAACTTTCAGCGAACTTCCCGCTGCCACGTTTCCCGGCGAAACCACATTCACACGGATGCCCGTTGCGGCATATTCCAATGCCAGGCAGCGCGCGAAATTCTCCAGCGCTGCCTTGGCCGAAGCGTACGCGGGAATTTTTGTGTGCGGCATGCGCGCGACATAGGAGGAAGTAAAAATCAGATGGCCGGCGATTCCGCGCTTGGTCCATTGGGCCAGAGCGGCGCGCGCCAGATACGTCTGCGCGAAATAGTTGAAGCGAAAGATGCGCTCGTACTCTGCAGCGGATGTGGTCGCGAAAGGATGCAGGCCGCATCCGCCCGCGTGGCCCAGCACGGTGTCCAGCGCGGGCCAGCGCTCGAAAGCCTTTTCAACCAGCCGCTCGACGGCGTTCGCATCGGTGATATCCGCCGCAAAATATGAGTACGACGCGCGCGGAATTTTCCACTCGTCCAGCGTGCGCTGCGCCGCGTCCTCCGGCTTGATGTCCGTGAGCGTCAGCGTCGCACCGGCCTCGCCCAATTTCCGTACCATATGTTCGGCAATGGCTCCCAGCGCCCCGGTCATCAGGATGGTTTTGCCTGTGAGGTCGATCGCAATCATCTTTGTGTCGCTCGCCGCGTCACTTTTTGCGGTATCCCCGCTCCTACATAATTCCGAACTTCTGAAATGCAGCCACCGCGCTGCTTCCTTCCTCAATCGCTTGCTTCACCAGCTTCTCGCCGCGCGCTTTCTCCAGAGACTTGGCGAACACTTCTTCCGCGGCTTCGGTGGGAATCACGCAAACTCCGTCAATATCTCCGAACAAAATATCCCCCGGGCGCACCAGCACTCCTCCAATCTCGATCGGCACGCGAAAATCCACAACCTTATAGCGCGGCGCCGAATCCTGCCCGTACGAGCCAAAGCAGAAGGTCGGAAAATTCATTTTCAGAATGCTTTTCGTGTCGCGCACGTAGCCGTTCACCACCGCGCCCGCAGCGCCCAGTTTGATCGCGCGCGTGCTCATCAATTCTCCCCACAAAGCGTTGCGCGGCGAAGAACCGGTATTCACGTAAATTTCGTGGCGATGCAGGTCATCCAGGGCTTCCAGCATCAGCCCGAATGGCTTTTCCATCAGCGGGTTCGCCGAACCGGAAACCTTTTCGGCGAATACGTCCGCCGCCAGCACCGGCATCGCGCGCCCAATCGTCACCATCTCCTGGTGCAGCGAATGAATCTGCGGCGGCAGGAACTGATGGAGCAGTTGCAACTTGTCCATCACGTCGCCCACTACGCACGTAAATAATTCGCGGCGGACCAATGCGAAAAGTTCGTCGTCGTTTTTCCACCGTGAGGTCATTTGCAGTCCTGGCGTTCAAACAAAGTCTCACACTTTCGTTCAGTCTTGCTTGAGAAGCGCAACTGCCTGCGCCGGTTCGATCCGTAAACTCTGCGCGAGCGCAGTCTCGCGCGAAGACCCTCCGACGAACACGCGATACTCGCCCGGCACAATCTCCCACACATTCCGCGCATCGTCAAAAATCGCGAGTTCCCTTGGCTCAACACTCACTTTAACTTCCTGCGCCTCGCCCGGACCGAGCTTCACCTTCTTCCATCCCACCAGCCGCTTCGGCGGCTCACCAGCGCTCGCAGGCAATCCCAAATACACTTGCGCCACTTCCGCGCCGGCCCGCGCGCTGGTGTTTTTCAAGGTGAAAGACACGCTCACCTGCCGCGCGGGCTCAACCCGCAATTTCGCATAGGCGAAACTGCTGTAAGAAAGTCCGAAGCCGAAAGGAAATAGCGGCTCTTTATTTTCCGCGTCGAACCAGCGGTAACCCACCTTCATCCCCTCGCTGTAATTCACGTCGAAAAATGCATCGCGCTTCTGGATGTCTGGATCCGGCTTGGTTCCGGCCGGCGGCGGAGGCGGCCCTTGCAGCACGGGCCGCGGCAGGTCGGCCTCGCTCTTCGGGAACGACAGCACCAATTTTCCCGACGGATTCACGTCGCCGAATAAAATGTTCGCGATGGCCTCGCCGCCACGCGCGCCCGGATACCATGTCTCCAGCACCGCCTTCACGCTACTCAGCCAGGGCATCAGCACCGGATCGCCATTTTCGAGCACTACGATCGTGCGCGGATTCGCTGCCGCCACCTGCCGGATCAATTCATCCTGGTCGTCGGGCAATGCAAGATTCTTCAGGTCCGCGTTTTCGTGCGTGTGTTGGTGCGCGAAAATAATTGCCACTTCCGATTCGCCCGCTAGCTTCGCGGACGCGCCGGCATCCAGGCCCGAAGCAAACGCAACTTTAGCGTTAGGACTCTTCGCGCGAATCGCCCGCAGCGGCGACGACGGGTCCCACACCTGAATCGCTAGCAAAGCGTCAACATCATCGTCTGCCACCGGCGGCAGCGGTACCGCATTTCCCCCCACGGGATTCACCTGCGCCGATCCTCCTCCCGAAAGGACGGCGACGTCGGCATGCGAACCGATCACTGCGATCGAGCGAACCTTCGCTGCATCAAGCGGCAACTGGCCGCCGTCGTTCTTCAAGAGCACCGTGCCTTGTTCCACGATGTGCTGCGCGATCGCCGCGTCCTGCTCCACATTGATTGGCGTCACCACAGGCGGATGGTCCATCACTCCCACTGCGAACAAAGTGCGCAGCACGCGGCGCACCATGTCGTCCAGACGCGCCATTGGCACTGCGCCCTTTTCCACCGCCTCCTTCAGCGGCGCGGAAAAATACTGGTTCAGAAAAAATTCCTGGTCGAGCCCCGCGTTCGCGGCCTGCACGGTGCTGTGCGTCGCGCCCCAGTCGGACATTACCCAGCCCTTGAATCCCCAATCCTTTTTCAGAACTTCGTTCAGCAGGTAATCGTTCTCGCAGGAATAAACGTCGTTCACGCGATTGTAGGCGCACATCACCGTGCCCACGCCCGAATCCTTTATCGCAATCTCGAACGCCAGCAAATCAATCTCGCGCATCGAGCGCTTGTCCAGGTTTGAATTCACCGTGAAGCGCCCCGATTCCTGATCGTTCACCGCGTAATGTTTGATATCCGCCACCACGCCCTCGTCCTGGATCGCGCGCAGCTCCTGCCCGGTGATTTTCCCCGCGAGCAGCGGATCTTCACCGTGATACTCAAAATTCCGACCGTTGCGCGGTTCGCGCGTCACGTCAATTCCGCCACCTAACGACACATTGAACCCCTCGTCGCGCGCTTCCTCCCCGATTACTTTCCCCGCTTCATATCCGATCTCCGGATCCCAGCTGGACGTCTCCACCAGCGACGATGGCAAGGCAGTTGATTGCCCATTCTTGCGATGCCCCAGGTCCGTCACGCCCAGCCCGGCGCCGATCAAATTCAACTCCGGAATGCCCAGTCGCGGGATGCCCGGCACGAAACCGTCACCACCCAAAGCGCCCGCAGGAGCCGTGGGTACCAACTGCGGCAGCACCGCACCGAAAGAACCGTGGAGCAATTGGATTTTTTCATCGAGCGTCATCTGCTCCAGCAGCAGGCCCGCGCGTTCATCCGGCGACAGCTTTGGATTCACCCAGGGGCGGCTCGCGCTCTGGCTCTGGCTTCGCAATACAAACGGAGCAAATGCAAAGACGCCACATAGTAAAACGCCAAGGACTCGATTGTGCAAATGCATGGGCCTTCCCTTAAGCAAGCACGCGGTAACAGTAGCTGCATACGGTATAGCGCACAATCACCAGACTGGAAAACAGAAACCACGACGAATCACCGGCCGCCGCGACTAGGTGCCCGCAAGGCTAGAGTCACCGCAACTTCCCAGCCACGCCGACGTGAAATACTTGCTCGGCTCAGCGATAATTAGCGTTTCACTGTTGATGATTGATGAAGGCTATCGCGGAGGCCGATGCAGCCCAGTCCAACGAATCCGAGTCCGCCTGATCCTATCAAAGCTCCTCCCTCGCCACCGACGTTGGCCCCGTCCAGCAGGCGCCTGCTGCCATGGCTGGTCGCCGTGGCGCTTTTTATGGAGTCGTTGGACACCACGATTCTGAATACCGCGGTGCCGGCGGTCGCGGCCGCACTCCACGTTGCTCCGCTCAGCATGAAATCGGTGCTGGCAAGTTATACCTTGAGCCTTGCGATCTTCATTCCCATCAGCGGCTGGATGGCGGATCGCTTCGGAACGCGGCGGGTGTTCGCCGCGGCGATCGGCATATTCACGCTTGGGTCATTTCTTTGCGGCATGTCGACCAATATCCACGCGCTGGTGGCGTGCCGCATCCTGCAAGGCTGCGGCGGATCCATGATGGTGCCGGTTGGCCGGCTCACCCTGGTGCGGGCATTCGCCAAATCCGAACTGGTTCGCGTGATGAGCTTCATCTCCATCCCCGCGTTGATCGCGCCGATGCTGGGCCCAATCGCCGGAGGCCTCATCGTTGGATACCTTCACTGGAGATTCATTTTCTTCGTGAATATTCCGATTGGGCTCATTGGCTTGTACCTTGTTTACCACCATCTGCCGGACTACCACGAGCACACCGATCCTCTCGACGTAACCGGGCTGATTCTTTTCGGCTTAGGCGTCGCGCTGCTTTCCTATGTGCTCGAAGTGTTTGGCGAACATACGCTCACAGCGCTTGAAATTTTGGGGCTCTTGGGCGTTTCCATCCTTCTGCTGGCGGGCTATGGATTTCATGCCACAAGAAGCGCGCATCCAGTGCTGCGTCTTGCGCTGTTTCGGATTCGCACTTTCCGCGCGGCAGCGGCCGGCAGCTTTGTCACTAGGCTTGGCATCGGCGGCATTCCGTTTCTTTTTCCGTTGCTGTATCAGGTTGGCCTTGGATTCACGCCGATTCAATCCGGGTTGCTGCTGATTCCGCAGGCAATCGCCTCCATGAGTCTGAAGCCGGCGATGCCGCGGATCCTGGCGCGGTTTGGCTATCGCGCGGTGCTGGTATCGAACACGCTGCTCATGGGCGTGCAGATTTTGCTTTTCGCTAACATCGGGAAGGGCACGCCGGTATGGCTGATTGTCATCGAAGTGTTTTTCTTCGGGTTCTCCACGTCATTGCAATATACGAGCATGAACACGCTTGTATATGCCGACGTCAACGAGCAGCAGGCGAGCAGCGCGAGCTCGATCGCGAGCACGGTGCAGCAAATGTCCGTCAGTTTTGCCGTGGCTTTGGCATCGCTGGTGACCGCATTCTTCATTCCCGATCGCCATACTTCCAGCGCTCCACAATTTATTCACGGCATCCACCGCGCGTTCCTTGTGCTGGGTGGAATGACCATCCTCTCCACAATCGTTTTTCGCGAATTAAAACGAGGAGACGGTGATGCGGTGAGCCAAGCCAAGGTAAAAGGTCTGCACGCCGGCTAGATCAACGACGTCGAACAGCGCAAATGCGCAACGAAAATAAGGGGGAAGTGGTCGGGGCGGGCACGCGTATGTTGGCTAAGTTTTCCAGCACCCGCACGCCTTCGTCGTGAACTTGGCTCCAAACGCCGGGATCGGCGACATCGCCAAAAGAGGACCAATCGATATCGGTAATGAAACCACCTGCACCGGTAAGGATTACGATCTTGTTCGCTCGATCTTGCGCAATCCGGTAGAAGGCCTCGACAAATTCGGTGTGAGATTGCGCGGCCATGATGAACGGCCCGCCGTTGCTGTGGAACTCAGCGACCAGCACACCTTTGTCATCTCGTGTCCGCTTTGGGTTGTGATAAGCATTGAAGTAGTCGCTTTGAAGTTGCGTCGTGTTCTCCTCTGCTTGTTATAATTTCAAATTGCGGCAGAAGTGCTCCCTGCTGGGAGAGCCTAGGCCGGCTGTCATATGGTTTTTGCAGGTACACCCGCCAGCAAATAGAATAGGCCCTTCGGCGGGAGAGCGGTGGGGGCCCTGAATCTGCTGCCCAAAGCATCGGCGGCTGAGTATGGTCCGAGCGTTGTCCGTGTCAATGCAGTGAGTCCCGGACCCACCCGCACTGAAGGCACCGACGCGACGGGGGAGGGTCTGGAGCAGCTGGCCGCCCAGGCGCCCGCGGGCTGCCCGGCGACAGCCGACGCAATCGTCTTTTTGGCGATCGATCGCTCCAGCTTTATTCAAGGTCCGAAGCTCGCCGTCGACGCAGGACGCACCGCCATCTGAAATGTCGCAGACATTCCGGGTGTGTGGGAGGACTCGCAATGCCCCTTCTCGTTACAAGCGCCTCGGATACCAATGGGAACGGATTTGGCGCACTGCTCGCCTTTGAATGGGACGGAAGATACCGCGGAACCTTTATGGAGGATGATCGAATTACCGATCCGCGTGGCCTCGCCATCGATCCAAAGGAAAATTTGCTGTTTCTAAACAGTGGTGCTGATCGCGTGTTAGCAATCTCCTCGCAGGGGCTTGTCGTCCGGGACACTGGCCGGATTGAAGGCCTGAATCCCGGCGGTGGCATTTTCGGCCCGGATGGCCGGTACTTCGTGGGCTTGCGCAGCGCTCGCACAATTATTGGCTTATCGGCAAATCTTGATACGCCCCCCGAGCATCTGTTGCCGCCCCAGGTGGTACCTTTCCCTCGCGGATTTGCCTTCGGTCGCGATGGCCGGCTGTTCCTCGCTTCAGGAGTCGGCCCGAACGGCCAAGGTGACAATGCCATACTGGCCTCCACGTTGGGCACACCTCCGCAGCCCTCTCGCCTCGTCGTGGATCCGGAACTGAGTCCGCTCGATCTGGCTGTGGCACCGAACGGCAATATCGTTGTTGCTAGCGAGCATCCATTCGGCGCGGTAGACGCGGTGACAAGCGTTCGGGAATACGATACGACGGATGGCCACCTCGTCCGAGTTTTCTCTCCAAATGGTAAAGCTGAGTTCCGTAAACCGCGCGGTTTGCGCTTTACTCCCAACGGACGCCTCTACTGTGTCGCGAAGGACGAGGTGGTTGCCTTCGACTTCGCGAGTGGCGAATGCCTGGGGGCTATCGCGCGATTGCGGCGATTGAATGGACAAGCCCTGGTGTTTTTTCCGGAGTGAGCCGACAACCTGAAATCCGGAAATGAAAATGTCCATACCAGGCCGAGTTTTTTCGTAAGGTCTTTTGTCCGGTTGTGTCCAGACGATGGGGTACTCGGAAGCAATCCAGTTGGATTAGCCCGCGTTACAGGGAGAAGCGCGCCTTCGCTTCGCACGAAATCGCGATGATAGACATTTTTTCTGATAATTGTCCGCGATCAGCGCAGTAGCAGGATCGCATTTTGACAGGACACAGAACTTGAACCCAATTTTTGTTTTTCTGCGCAAAGGACCAATCTTGTACCTAATCTCCCAAGAATCGGATTTCGAGTAAAGCGAGTAGATGCGTGCGTGCTGGGCCGCGACGCTTCTTGTCCTGGTTCAACCGTCTCGAGCTACTTGCGCCACTTGTTTAGGCACCTCGGTCGTACCTCGAGTTCTCGCGCTAACTCACCGACATCCTCACAAGTCTCCGTGCGTCCAACAGCCCTTCGTTGCAATTTCCGGGAGTATCGCTTTCTCTTCACTGTGGTTCCTTTCCCGGAAACTGTGCCCCATTTTTGTGTGTCAGTTCAAGGGTTCACTCCATTTTGCGATGAACCTCCAACCAAACACACGGCAACAATTGTGCCGCCACTCAAGTCCTACAGCGGGAATTGGAACGCGCGGCGAAGTCCGAATGTCGTTGAGAGTCCGGGCAGCAGGGCACTCAGAGCTGTACCCGAAGTGTTTGCCCGTTTGCTGTGGGACTCGGTCTCAACATTGGCACTAGCCATCTTGTCGAGCAACGGCATACGCTCGCAGCAGAAGAGAAGGCGGCTGCGACGGCGAGCTCAATCCACCCTCCAGTGTGCCCATACTCCTCTCCCAGCCGTTGAATCCGCCGCCGTCATTGGACAAGTGAAGTTCTAGTACGGGACATGTCCGGTTACGCGGGTGGGCTCAATGGGTCGACGCAACACTAAGTTAAAACCCGCCTGGCATTGAAAACAAAAGCTAAAATCGCTTGCGAGGGTTAGACCAACAGGAACGCTGGCCTGGCTAGGCTTTAGCCGAGCACAGCCAAACGGATGGTTCTCCCGCGCAAGCATTGTCGAATCAATGCACGGGATGGTGTTGCATCGACCGGTTGAGCTGGCACGACCAATCAGGAGTTGGGTAACCCCGATTCATCCCACTTAACCCCGCCTAGGATAGTTCGTTCGGCTCGTGCAACAGCCTCTGCTACGCCATGCCGCTTCGTGGCGCGCATCGACGTATTACTTGCCGGACGATAACCAAAGATAAGCGAGTAGCGCTGGCTCGAAGAACGCGATAGGGAACAGCGCGAACAACCACGCGGTGCTCGTCGTTCGAGTGCGCCAGTGGTGAGCCAGCGTGATGCCGAGCCAGAGAAAGGCGGGCAAATTGATGGTCAACACCAATACCCAGTTCAGAAGGACGACATCCAAGGCAATGATGACCACTGATATCAAGCCCGGGACGAATGCAAGGCCGACGCACAGCCTGGTGACCGACAATATCTCGCGCGTGAAAGTCGCCGACTTTCGGCCTATTTAGCGGATCAGCTTGCGGCAGGCGGCTATGCGGTCCGTCAGTTTCTTGGCCAGACGGTCGATAAGCGGATGGTCGAGCCCTTCTTTTTTCGCGCGCTTCGTCACTTCTGCAATATTTTCGAGGACGGCGTCCGCGATTTCGACGATGTGAACTGTCGCCGCATCGGGGTCGACGCCGACACCCTGGGCGAGTTTTTGCCACTGATATTTGCCGATATTCCTCAGGCGGTATTCATTTCCGATTTTCATCGAAGAGCGGGCCTTCTGAACGTCGATATCGGGGTAGGGCAAGATGCTCGCAATATCGTAAAGTGGAGCAAGGCGGACCTGCCCAGCCGTGGCAATCAGCAACGCGTAGTTCTTCGCATGGGCGTCTGTTCCGGCGATGAGCCAATTGTAGTAGACGGCATCGAGAAAGGTACCAATGTCTTCACGCGGTTTCGAGGAAAAGGTTTTTAATAAATCGACGATGTCGCGGACGCCGGGACCGCCGTCGCTCTGATACTTGCGGGTCGGCTGGATACTTAGAGCCTGGCATGTATCCTCCTGATGGACGCGCTGCCAGATATTCCCGGCATGGACCCGGTCGTAGCGTTCGATGACAATGGCGATCTCATCCTTGAAGCGCATGACTTCCGAATTTGCGACCGGGAGCCCGATGGCGCGTCCCAGCTCAAGGCAAAAATGCTCATTCTCCGCGTGCCCGTCGAAATGAGCCGTCGGCGGTTTGAGGATGTGCGTGGTCGGCGTGCGGCCGGAAGGAATGCCCCACCGGCCTTTCTCAAGGAGCAGTGCTGTTTTTGGCTGCGCGCCGGCGAGACTGAACTGGCCGGTGTCGCGCGGATTGCGCCACGCGGCGTGGTCCTCTCGCAAGGAACGAAGACGCTGCGCGATGTCGCCCGGCGTCAGCCATTCGATTTCCGGAGGCTGTTTTCCCAGGATGGCGTCGAGACGGTCGGGCCGCACGAGCTGCACCGCGCCCGCGCAATCCTCACCGACGCCTGCGATAAGGCCGAAGGCGTTGCGGGACGACACCTGAAATTTCTTGCCCCATTGATCGAGGACCTTTTCGTTGTCCGGCAGCAATCCCCACAGAAACGGGTCGGTTTTTGAGTTCCCGTGCTCACCGAGGGTGAGGGGCATCGAGAGGGAGAGGGGGTAGGCGTCGGCGGCGTTTCGCCACTTTTCATCGTAGACGAAAGAGACGCGCCCTTTCATGTCGCGGAAGAAACGGCCCATCTCACGACGGTCAAGGATGGCGACCAGTTCCCTGATCTTCATTTGCGCCTCTTCCGGGCCGCGTCGACTATCGAATCGAGAATGACGGGTTGCGCCAAACTCGTGCCTTTTGTCGGTTTGTCCACGGTGAGAACGATGCCGAGCGCATCCGCGGTGCGCAGCACGAGGCCGATCTCGAGCCGCGGTTTGCCCTGCTCGACATCGACAATCCATTGACGGCTCACGCCGACTTTCTCGGCCAGGGTCTTCTGGTCAAGACGCAGGGCTTTTCTGCGCTCGCGGATAAGAGCCCCCAGATCGATCGGTGTACGAATACGCATTTATCACCTCTGTTCCCAATGTCAGCGAACGATGACATTATACCAATGTCAGCGAGCGGCGACAAGAGGGAAAGTCGGCGAATGGCGACATTTCGCAATGTCAGCGAACGGCGACATGGGCCTCAAACCACATCTCCTGCTCGAGACCAGCGCCTCGGGTTTTCGCGGGGCATTTCGCATTGCTCGGCACTTGAGTTAACCTTCCAAGGCTGCGGAGAAGTTGGACCATGCACTGCGGCTCGGCCGACTCAGTTTTTTCCTTGACAAATGGTGTAGGGTACACCAATATACAATGAAGACGTATTCGACGATTCAGGTAGCCAAGCTGCTCGGTATCGCGTCTGGCACCTTCCACCGCTGGATACGTGAGAAACGCGTACAAGCGCCTCCACTTCAGTCCGTGCTAGGTATGAATGTGCGTGCTTGGACGGAAGAAGATATCCAGAGGGTCAGGAAGTACAAGGCCGAGCACTACTGGGGTCGCGGCGGTCGTAAGAAAAGAAAGAAAGGAACCAAATAAACAAGCGGGACGCGCCGGTGCTTGTAACACCGAACGCGCCCCTGACCAAGTCGCACGTCTGAGGTGCAACGATGGCTGCAAAAGAAGTTATCTATTTCTCATTTGTAGTGCAACTCACCTCGCGCTCATTTTTTCCGGCTCTGCTACCACCTGAGCCAGTTTCAGAATCTCCTCCTTAGGTGACTCGCGCTCGTGATGCGTGTCGAGCCTGGTCGGACTTCCGACCGTCTCGCTCTCCGTGTGTCCCAACACTTTTATCAGCCATCGGACTGCGACGCTCCCGCCGCAAGCAACGAAGGAGATTCAAATGCAAAAGGCGCATCTCTACGAAGCAATTCTGTTGGTGAATCGAGGTGTTGACGAGGCCGTACGTGGTCTGTTTTCATTTTCGTTGGCTGATTAGTATAGTAGGGGGGAGTTTTCGCCGGAAATTCCCGC
>Ga0209222_1000091_pt1 | contig 20874 bp, 23 predicted proteins | sample BlaSpr_A8_Ref_O3_FD_187991 | JGI IMG/M metagenome (GOLD analysis project Ga0209222, IMG submission 187991) | Forest soil microbial communities from Thunder Bay, Ontario, Canada - Black Spruce, Ontario site 2_A8_Ref_O3 (SPAdes) (version 2) | ecosystem: Environmental > Terrestrial > Soil > Boreal...
TGATGCTGATCACCGATCCCATGACGACGACGCCGAGCCACAATTCACCGCTCTTGGCCGGCCACAGATCGCTGCCGCCATAGCCCACCATCCACAACAGCCCCCACAGGATCAGGAACGGCGCCGCGGATTTGTAGCCATAGGCGGAGAAGCTGCGCTTTTCGGTGTTGGAAATATCGCGCAGCGCGTCCGCCGCTTCGTCGGGTGATAGGGACATCTTGAACTCCAAGTGCGTAACGCAGATTACTCTATATTACAGAGTACTCTACCGCAAGCGATATCTCGCTACCCCCGTGCCTTTCAAATTGCCAAGCTATTTCAGGCGGATAGTGGCGACGCTACCAGTCGTTCAAGCCCTGGAAGCGCGCGAAGCCAGCTTCATGGGACCAGCGCGCCCATTCGCCACGCAGCCGGACGGTCTCGCTGGGACTGTTCGTGCCCTCGCCCAGGCCCAGTATCTGCAATTCGGCGCAGCCGGCGAACGGCCGACCATCTGGATCGGGCAGATGCGCGCTCGCGCGTTCCAGCCGCGCATATTCGGAATCCTCGATCCCGTCGGAGGCGAGGATGATCGTCGTGGGCAATCCGGCGCAGCCGATGGACTGCGAGACATTGTCCATGAAAGCGAGAATGTTGGTCGTGCCCTGGGCACGCCATTTGCCGCTGGAGACCAGCATCGGCGTGCCGGCGATCAGCCGGCCCACTTCGGCGGCGACGGCTTCGGGGCGATTGCGCACCGAGATCACCGCGTCATAGTGGAAGTTGTTCGAGCTCGCGTCGTAATTCCCGAAGGTGCGGACATGAACTTCGGACGCGAAGCCCAGGCCGCGCACTTCGTCGGCGATGCGCGCTGCCACTTTCTGCGCGAAATCGGGATTGTCGATCAGCGGATTGGATTTCGACAGGTCGATGGCGACGACGATGCGCTGCGGCGCCACCGGCACCTGATCCGACAGATAGGATGCCGGCACCAGCGGCGCGCTGTCGCGCTCGGCCTTCACTGCCAGCGCGCCGCCGCCGGCAAGCGCGGCTGCCGTCACCAGGGCCAGCATGATCTGCATGGAGTGTCCTGCCTGATGCGCCGCCGGATTACCGGCGCTCGGCCGCTTGTTCGCGCTGCGGCAAGCCGCCCTGATCGGCCAGCTGCAGCAGATGAAGCTGCGCGAACTGGCGCTGGCGATGCCTGTAGTCACGAGCGAGGGAGACATTGCGCACGTTGTTTTCCACCGCTTGGAGATAAAGCGCCGCGACGGTCGTGACGATGAAGAAGATCACGCTCGCGAAGGCCAGCCAGAACCACGAATCGGCATTGGCGAGCGAGCCTTCCGACAGCTTGGGCAGGTCGAACAGCGGGAACCCGCTGCCGGACTTGGCGGGCGCCGCATCGGTCGCCGCGACGGTCTGGACGGCCGGACTGGCCTGCGTGTCCGACGCGAACAGCTTGTCGATCGCATTGTTCTGCGGACTGTCGGTCGTCTGCTGATGTTCCAGCGTGGTGGAGGTGCCGCCGGTCATGTTGTTGTAGGCGACGAGATAGCCCAGGCACCCGATCATGACGAGCGCGAAGACGAACGCGGTGGTGACCAGCGCGTTTCGACCGTAAACGCCCGTGATCTTGAGCATGAAATGGATGATCAGCACCGCGAAGATCACCTGCAGGCTCTTGAAGATGACGGTGGATTGCAGCGCGGCCGGCACCACCATGAATTCGTTGGACAGCGCGCGCGTCCAGATGTCGCCGCGGATGATCTGATAATCGACGAACATGGCGGCAAGCGCGATCAAAAGCGCGATGGCCACCGCGCCCACATAGAGCCCCCGGTAATGGGCGATCTGGCGGCTCTTCTCCATGTTGCGGGCGATGACATAGTCCTCGCTCGTTGCCTGCGGCGCGGCATCCTCGGAGTCATCCGCGTCGTCTTCGCCCTTGCGGAACATCCGTGCGAACGCGCCCTTGCGGGCCTCGCCGCGCTTGGGCGCGAATTTTTCGCCGTGCTTGACCCAGGCCGGTCCCCAGCTTGGCGCGTCCGGCGGCGTCATCAGCCGCTCGGTCAATTGCGCTTCGAGCCTGCGCCGCACGGCCGGCGTCATCGCCTGCGCGTCGGCCAGCGACTGGGCTTCCTTGTTGAATTCGGCGGGCGTCAACCCGTGAAACAGCTCATGGGAAAGCGCCATGCGCCGGCCGGTGGGCGGCGCCGCGTCATCGATTTTCCTGTAGGCGACCATATTATGACCCCCAAGTCTCGCTGTGTGCTGGCGAGCTTCCGGTTTGGTTCAGCACCCAACGTAGTAAACGCATTGTTACCGGCCAAAACTTGGTGACATTGCGGCAAACGCGCCATAATTGGCGGAACTTGCGGGGATTCACATGGCCATTCGGACCCTATTTGCTGGCGCGGCAATGGTGATGTTCGCGACCGCGGCGTGTGCCGGGACGAAAGACGGGCTCATCGCGGCCGACAAGGCGTTTTCGGCGCTGTCGATAGCCAAGGGCAGCAATGCCGCCTTCCTTGCCACCATGGCCGATGACGGGCGCATCTTCGGCACCGGCAACGAGCCGCCAATCTTCGGCAAGGCTGAGGCCATCCGACGCTTCGCCAAATCCGGCAACGGCGATCCCAGGCGCAATGTCCTCAGTTGGGTTCCCGACTTCGCCGCGGTCTCCGGCTCGCTCGGCTACACCGACGGGCGCTGGCTGTTCGCGGGCCACGACAACAAAGGCGCCGCGTTCCAGCTGACCGGGCACTACGTCACGGTCTGGCGCAAGGAAGCCTCCGGCTGGAAGGTGATCGCGGATATGGGAACGAACGATCCGAAATCTGATAAGAAATAGCGTCGTTTTTTGGACCAGCACGATGACGATCCGCAGCGGAGAGAAGGCCGATCTGCCCGCCTGCATCGCCATTCTGGAAAAGACGCGCGCGCGTTATCAGACCTATGAACCGCAATTCTGGAAACGCGCGCACGACGCGGCCGCCAAGAGTGCGATGTTCCTCAGCTATCTGATCGCACAGGAAGGCACGCTCTTCCTCGTCGCCGAAAGCGGCGGCGTGATAAATGGTTTCATCACGGCAAAGCCCCAGCCGGTCCCGCCGGTGTTCACGCCGGGTGCGACCGCTCTGATCGACGATTTCTGCGTCGGGGAGAATGCGGATTGGCTCGAGACGGGTGCCGCGCTGCTGCGCGCGGCGCGCAAGACATTGCAGGAGCGCGGCTTCGAACAAATCGTCGTCGTCACTGCCTATCGCGATGACGGCAAGATGCAGATGCTGAAACAGGAGAACTTGTCGCTCGCATCCGCTTGGTGGGTCGGACGGCCCTAAGCGCCGGTCGCCAGCCCCACGAGCTCACGCATGATCTGGTTGAGGTCGTAGTCTTTCGGGCTGAACACCGCGGCGACGCCGGCCGCCTTCAATGCCGCTTCGTCCTCGGGCGGGATGATGCCCCCGGCGACGATCTTGATGTCGCCAAGCCCGGCCGCCTTCAGCCTGGCGACGACATCTTTCGCCAGCGGAACATGCGAGCCCGAGAGGATCGACAATCCGATGACATGCGGCCTGTTCGCCTTCGCCGCCGCCACGATCTCGTCGGGCGAGAAGCGGATGCCGTCATAGATCACCGCCATGCCCGCGTCGCGCGCGCGAATCGCGATCTGCTCGGCGCCGTTGGAATGGCCGTCGAGGCCGGGCTTGGCGACGAGAAAAGTGAGCTTGCGGCCCAGTTTTTTCGACGCGGCATAGACCTCTTCGCGCAAGCGCCCGATGCGTTCGTCGTTGCGCAGCGGGCCGGAGCCGGAGACGCCGGTCGGCGCGCGATATTCGCCGAACGCTTTTCGCAGATGCCCCGCCCATTCGCCGGTCGTGACGCCCGCTTTCGCGCAGTCGATGGAGGCCGGCATGATGTTGGCGCCGTCTTTCGCCGCCCGCGCTAGGTTTGCCAGCGCCGCCGCGACCGCCTTCGCATCGCGCGCCGCGCGCCAGGCTTGGAGCCGGGCCACCTGCTCGCGTTCCGCCGCCGCGTCGACCACGACGAAATTGCCGTTGCCGGCGGTGAGCGGCGACGGCTCCGTCTCGGTATAGGCGTTGACGCCGACGCGGATTTCCTCGCCTCGCTCGATCGCCTCGACGCGCGCCGCGTTCGAGGCGACCAGCCGCTCTTTCATATATTCCAGCGCCGCCTGCGACGACGCCCCGCCGGCCGCCTCGATGCGCGCGATCTCGCCGCGAATCTGCTCCACCAGGCTCGCGACTTTTTCCTCGATGACTTTGGATCCGTCGAAGATGTCGCCATAGTCCAGCATGTCAGTCTCGAACGCGCCGATCTGCTGCAGCCGCAGCGACCATTGCTGATCCCACGGCCTGGGCAAGCCCAGCGCCTCGTTCCAGGCCGGCAGCTGCACCGCGCGGGCGCGCGCGTTTTTGGACAGCGTCACGCCCAGCATGCCGAACAGGATGCGATAGACGTTGTTCTCCGGCTGCTGCTCGGTCAGGCCGAGCGAATTGACTTGGACGCCATAGCGAAACAGCCGAAGCTTGGGATCGCTCACGCCGTAACGCTCGCGGCAGATCTCGTCCCACATCCGCGCCATCGCGCGCAGTTTGCAGATCTCGGTGATGAACTTGACACCGGAATTGACGAAGAAGGATATGCGGCCGACCGCATTGGGAAATTCATCGTCAGCGATCGCGCCGCGCGCCTTGGCGGCGTCCAGCACGGCGATTGCCGCGGCGAGCGCGAAGGCGGCTTCCTCGACCGCATCGGCGCCGGCCTCCTGAAGATGATAGGAACACAGATTCACCGGATTCCATTTGGGCAGTTCCGCGCAAGTGAACGCGATCATGTCGGTGGTGAGCCGCATGCTGGGCGCCGGCGGAAAGATATAGGTGCCGCGCGCGAGATATTCCTTGATGATGTCGTTCTGCGTCGTGCCAGTCAGGCTCGCGCGGCTGGCGCCCTGCTCATCTGCCACCGCGACATAGAGCGCCAGCAGCCAGGCCGCCGGCGCGTTGATCGTCATCGAGGTGTTCATGCGCTCGAGCGGGATGCCGTCGAATAGCGCGCGCATGTCGCCCAGATGTCCGACCGGCACGCCGACCTTGCCCACCTCGCCCTTGGCCAGCACATCGTCGCTATCGTAACCGGTCTGCGTCGGCAGATCGAAGGCCACCGACAATCCCGTCTGGCCCTTGGCGAGATTGGCGCGATAAAGCGCATTCGACGCCGCGGCGCTCGAATGACCGGCATAGGTGCGGAAGATCCAAGGCTTGTCGTGCGCGCGCATCCGGGCAATGTGCACCGCAACATAATTGTTGTCCATTTGCCCAAAAACGCCTGATCGGCTAGGTCGTGGGCCAAGGGAATTGGGGATTTTGCCATGAAAAAACTGGGGTTTCTGGCCGCGTCGTGCGCGGTCGCGCTGCTCGTTGCCACGCCGGCCGGTGCCAGACCGAAAGCCGCGCCTGCTGCGCCCGTGCTGTTCGCGCCGGCAACGCCGGAAGCGGAAGGCTTCGACAGCGCGCGGCTCGCCCGCCTGCTTGCCGCGATGCATGAGCAGGTCGACAGCGGACAGCTCGCCGGCGTTCAGACCATGCTGGTGCGCCATGGCCGGTTGGTGAGCTTCGACACGTACGGCAAGGCCAGCCTCGCGACCGGCGCGCCGCTCCAGTCCGATTCCATTTTCCGCCTCTATTCGCAGACCAAGCCGACCATCGGCGTCGCGATGATGATCCTGTTCGAAGAGGGCAAATGGCGACTCGAGGATCCGGTGACGAAATACATTCCGGAATTCGCCAATCTCAAGGTGATCGCCGGCCTCGACAAGGACGGCAAGCCGCTGCTCGAGGACATGAAGCATGTCCCCACGATGCGCGAGCTGATGACGCACACCGCTGGCTTCGGCTACGGGCTTGAGAGCGACAACTATGTCGACCAGCAGTTCCAGGCCCAGCACGTGCTGGCCTCTAACGGCTTGCAGGACATGATCAACAAGATCGTTACCATCCCGCTGCGCTATCAGCCGGGCACGCATTGGTCCTATTCGGCCGCGGTCGATATCCAAGGCTACATCATCGAGAAGCTGTCGGGCATGCGGCTCGCCGATTTCATGAAGAAGAACATCTACGATCCTCTCGGCATGAAGGACACCGGCTTCTACGTGCCCGCCGATAAGGTCGCGCGGCTGGCCGGCGCCAACGCGGTGGTGAACGGCAAGCTGATGGAGATCACGCCCGCGATGACGCCGCTGTTGCAGGACTTCACCAAGGTTCCGGCGATGGATTCCGGCGGCGGCGGCTCGCTCGGCACGGCGGCCGACTATGCGCGCTTCTGCCAGATGATGCTCAATCATGGCGAATTGAACGGCGTGCGCATTCTCTCGCCCGCTTCGGTCGCCCTGATCGAGTCGAACCAGATCGAGCCGACGGTGGTGCCCTATGACGCCAAGGGGCGCGCGCCCATCGGCACCGACGCGCTGGGCTTCGGCCTCGACGTCGCGATCGCGACGGATCCGGCCAAGCTGGGCTCGCTGGTCGGCAAGGGCTCATTCTTCTGGGGTGGCGCGGCTGGCACCTGGTTCTGGATCGATCCGACGAACGACCTGTTCTTCCTCGGCATGATCCAGAAATTCGACAAAGAGGAGAAGACGGGCAACGACAACATCTCCACGCTGTCGCAGACGCTGGTCTATCAGGCGCTGACAAACCCGGCGCGGTAACAGGAGCCACACCATGCGCGCTTTCGCTCTCGCCGTTTCGCTGACTTTAATGCCGGCCGCCGCGCTCGCCGCGACGCCGCAGGAGATCTGGAAAGCCTCTCTTGCCGACGACAACAAGGGATGGGCGACGGCGCCGCATGCGGTCCTGAAAATCCAGGACGCCGCTTATATCGGCGAAGGCAATGCGGCGACGCTGGTCGGCGTCAAGGGCAAGCCGCAGAGCTATCATTGGGTGGCGGGCAGATCGGCCGGCGTGCTCACCGCGCATGTGCAAAACGGCCATCCCGTCGTCGAAAAGGACGGCAAGACCTACGACGAAACCGCGCTCGCCAAGGGCATTCCCGTCGATACCGGCGTCGACGTGACAGGCGCGCAAACCCAGGTGCAGGCCGGCGTGATCGGCGCGCGCATTTTCGTCTTCAACCAGCAAAACCCGGTCGCGAAAGCGTTCAAGGGCGTCGATTACTACCCCTACGATCCCGCCTATGTCGTGAGCGCGCGCTTTGTGCCCGATCCGAAGCTTGCGCCGCACGCTTTCCGCACCTCGCGCGGTACCACCAAGCAGTTCTATCATGTAGGCGACGCGACCTTCGCGCTCGCCGGCAAGACGGTCACGCTTCCGTTCTATGCCGACGCCAACGTGCCCGCGAAGATCAAGGCGATCTCGGCTTTCTTCATGGACGGACTGACCGGCACGGAGACTTACGGCTCCGGACGCTATGTCGATGTGGAGAATTTCGGCGCGTTTCCGCCCAAGACGATCGCGATCGATTTCAACTACGCCTACAATCCCAATTGCGCCCATTCCCACTTCTTCACCTGCCCCATCGCGCTCGACAGCATCGCCGCCGATGTGAGAGCGGGCGAGCGTTACACCCCCGGCCCGCACTGACGGCGATGCAGCGCCGCACGCTTTCCTTCGCCGAGCAGAAGGCCGCCGAGCGCGAACGCGCCAAGCGCAAAGCGCTCAAGGTGCTGCGCCGGACACGCATCGCGGCGGAGAAGACGGGCGTCGCGCTGTCGGAGTGGGAAGGCGAATTCCTGGAGTCGGTCGAAGGCCGCGTGAAAATCTACGGCCGCGCGTTCCACGACCCGGAAAAGGGCGCGCCGTCCGCATCGCTCTCCATGCTGCAGCACGTCAAACTAAAAGAGATCGGCGCCAAGGCGAGTGGCAAGAAGAAGCCGCGCAAGAACGGCTTCGGGCGCCGCGCCGATTGAGCGGTTTTATTTCGCCGCGGTGAAGGCCGCGAAACGGCGCAGCGCCGCCGCCATCCGCTTGCGCGTCATCGCGTCGACGGCACCGTAATTGGTCGCCTTCATTTCATGCCGCGTGACGGTGATCACCAGATCGGTGCGCACCATGTCTTTCGCGCCGTCGAGCCCGACGGGAACGGTCTGTTCCTTGCGGCCGAACAATCCGTCCATCGTCTTGCCCCAGGAGTGGAACGGCGGCGGCATGAATTGCTTGAGCGGCACATAGCCCGGCTCGATGCGCTTGCCGGCGCTGGCGCGGATCGGGCAAACCCAATAGACGTTGGCCTTCTCGCTGGCGAAGGCTGACGACACCACGACGGCGAGAAAGGTCTCGTCGCCGCCTTCGGCCGGCCAACTCTCGCCAGGGACCTCAACGATGTCCCACTGCCTCGGCATGCCCCACCCCTTACAAACCGGCCGCGATCAGGCGTTGCGGAACGCCTGAAGCCCGCGCAGCGGCTTCTTCTCTTTTTCTGTCTTCACGTCGTCCTTCGCCGCGATGGTGATGTTGATCGCCATCTTATCGTCGGCCGGCGTCTTGTTGATCTCGACACTGGCGGTCTCGCCCGGCTTCAGCGCGATCCCAGGTTCGTCTTTCATGCCCATGACGGGCTCCCGCATTCCACTGTTCCAGAATAAAACGCGCGAAGCCTGGGGGGAAGGGGCGCGCCTTGGGTGGAGGGCCGAAAATTGAAATTTTGTTTCGTTAACGGCGCGCTTTCTGTGAGTTTTTGCCGCAACTGATGCTGCAATGCAGAAGAAAATCTTGCGTTGCACCCAAGCCATGGGCCTAATCGTTCCAGTATTTCGAGCGAGTGGGAGCAGTCCATGGCCGCGGCCGAAGCCAAGCCGTCTTTCGATGTCTACAAGGACCTCTACGAGATCGGCGAGATCCCGCCGCTCGGGCATGTCCCCAAAAACATGTATGCCTGGACGATCCGCAAGGAGCGCCACGGTCCGCCCGAGCAGTCGATGAAGATCGAAGTGGTGCCGACCTGGGCGCTCGACAGCCACGACGTGCTGATTCTCGTGATGGCGGCGGGGGTCAACTACAACGGCGTCTGGGCCGGTTTGGGCACGCCGGTCTCGCCCATCGACAGCCACAAGAATCCCTATCACGTCGCGGGCAGCGACGCCTCGGGCATCGTCTGGGCCGTGGGCTCCAAGGTCACGCGCTGGAAAGTCGGCGACGAGATCGTCGTGCATTGCAATCAGGACGACGGCGACGACGAGGAATGCAATGGCGGCGATCCGATGTTCTCGCCGAGCCAGCGCATCTGGGGCTACGAGACGCCCGACGGCAGCTTCGCGCAATTCGCCCGCGTGCAGGACCGCCAGCTCATGACGCGCCCCAGGCATCTGACCTGGGAAGAAAGCGCCTGCTACACGCTGACGCTCGCCACGACCTATCGCATGTTCTTCGGCCATCGCCCGCATATCCTGCGGCCCGGACACAACGTCCTCATCTGGGGCGCGTCGGGCGGTCTCGGCTCCTTCGCGGTGCAGCTTTGCGCCGTCTCGGGCGCCAATGCGATCGGCGTGATCAGCGATGAGAGCAAGCGCGACTTCGTGCTCTCGCTCGGCGCCAAAGGCGTCATCAACCGCAAGGATTTCAACTGCTGGGGTCAGATGCCCACTGTCGGCACGCCCGACTATGACGCATGGACGAAAGAAGCGCGCAAATTCGGCAAGGCCATCTGGGACATCACCGGCAAAGGCAACGATGTCGACATGGTGTTCGAGCATCCGGGCGAGAGTACGTTTCCGGTGTCATGCCTCGTGGTCAAGCGGGGCGGCATGGTCGTGTTCTGCGCCGGCACCACCGGTTACAACATCACGTTCGACGCGCGATATGTGTGGATGCGCCAGAAGCGCATCCAGGGCTCGCACTTTGCCAACCTCAAGCAGGCCAGCCAGGCGAACACCTTGATGCTGGAACGCCGCCTCGACCCCTGCATGTCCGAAGTGTTCCCCTGGGCCGACATCCCGCTCGCCCACACCAAGATGTGGAAGAACGAACATCTGCCCGGCAACATGGCGGTGCTCGTCAACGCGCAGCGCCCGGGACTGAAGACGTTCGAGGACGTGGTGGAAGCTGGCCGGGCTTAACGCGGCGCGACGCTAAAACGCCATGCATGGTGCGCTGCGGCGCGCTCCGCTATGGTCGGGCGAACGCCATTTGCGGACGCCGATGAAGACCGCCATGCCCCACCTGCTGGATCGTTGCGACGCCGCCGTGCTCGCGGCGGACAGTCTGCTCGCGAAAGCGAAAGCCAATGTCGCGGCCCTGGTCGGTGAGAACGGGCGCGTGTCGCCGGCCCTGCTCGACCGCGAACAGCGCGCCGCCCATGCGCTGGCCTGGTATGCCACCATCATCGAGGCGCTGCGCCGGATGGCGCGCTGGGCGCGCGCGGGCGGGACGCGCTTTGGCGACATCGAGCGGCTGATCCTGGAGGCCGCGTTCGGCGAATATCTCGCGCAGATCGCGGGCGGCATCGCGATGAGCCAGAACGAGATCGCCCGGCCCGGCGATCTGGGACTTTCCGACGACGACATTGCCGCGTTCCGCACGCCGGCCGTCGCCGAACTGATCGCGCGCGGCACGCGCCGCGAAAACCGCGCCGCCATCGGCGACTATCTCGCTGCGCATGCCGGCGCGATGCATTTCGGCGATCCGGGCCTAGACGAGACGATGGGCATGGTGCGCGAGCAGTTCTATCGTTTTGCGCAGGAAAAGGTCGCGCCCTTCGCCCATCGTTGGCATCTCGACGATCAGCTGATTCCGCTGGATGTGATTGCGGAGATGAGCGCGCTGGGCGTCTTCGGCCTGACCATCCCGGAGCAATATGGCGGCGCGGGACTGTCCAAAACCGCGATGTGCGTGGTCTCCGAAGAGCTGTCGCGCGGTTATATCGGCGTCGGCTCGCTCGGCACGCGCTCGGAGATCGCCGCCGAACTCATCCTCAACGGCGGCACCAAGGAGCAGCGCGAGCATTGGCTGCCGCTGATCGCGAGCGGCGAGAAATTGCCCACCGCCGTCTTCACCGAGCCCAACACCGGTTCCGATCTCGGTTCGCTGCGCACGCGCGCCGCGCGCGATGGCGACAGCTACAAAATCTCCGGCAACAAGACCTGGATCACCCATGCGATGCGCGCCGATGTGATGACTCTGCTGGCGCGCACCGATCCCAGCTCGAAAGACCATCGCGGCCTCTCCATGTTCCTCGCCGAAAAGCCGCGCGGCAGCGCCGCGCAGCCGTTCACCGCGCCCGGCATGAGTGGGGGCGAGATCGCGGTTCTGGGCTATCGCGGCATGAAGGAATACGAGATCGCCTTCGACGGCTTCGAAGTGCCCGCCGCCAACCTGCTCGGCAACACCGAAGGCCAGGGCTTCAAGCAATTGATGCAGACTTTTGAATCCGCTCGCATCCAGACCGCGGCGCGCGCCGTGGGTGTGGCGATGAACGCGCTCGACCTTGGCCTGCGTTATGCGCTGGACCGCCGGCAGTTCGACCGTCCGATCTTCGAATTTCCGCGCGTGCGCGACAAGCTTGCGATGATGGCTGTGGAGATCGCCATCGCCCGCCAGCTCGCCTATCACGCCGCCCGCGAGAAGGACGAGGGCCGGCGCTGCGACCTCGAGGCCGGCATGGCCAAGCTGCTGGCGGCGCGCGTCGCCTGGGCGGCCGCCGACAATGCGCTGCAGATCCACGGCGGCAACGGCTTTGCGCTCGAATTCCCCATCAGCCGCGTGCTGTGCGACGCGCGCATTCTCAACATCTTCGAAGGCGCGGCCGAGATCCAGGCGCAGGTGATCGCGCGCCGTCTCCTGGAGGCCGGCCCGAACTGAACGCGCGTGATGACAGACGCCGCGAACGGGATTAGAGAGAGACGATGTCAGGGCAGCATCCCATCGATCGCCTGTTCGCCGTGGTGCGGTCGCGCAAGGATGCCGACCCCGCGTCGTCCTACACCGCCAAGCTGTTCGCGCAGGGTACGCTCAAGATCGCCAAGAAGCTGGGCGAGGAAGGCGTCGAGACCGCGCTTGCCGCCGTCGGTCAAGGCAAGGAATGCCTGGTCGCGGAGTCCGCCGACCTTCTCTATCACCTGCTGGTGCTGTGGGCGGCCTGCGGCGTGACGCCGGCAGACGCCTATGCCGCGCTCGAAGCGCGCGTCGGACGTTCGGGGCTGGACGAGAAGAACAGCCGCGGCTAACCCGCCCGCGAGCCCGCGCTCTTTTCCTTGGCGGCGAGATTCTTGGCCAGATTGATCAGGTTCTTGCGCGCCTTGGCGTCCTTGATCTGCGCCAGCGCGATGGCGAGCTCCTGGCCTTCGCGGCTGACCGATAGCGGCGGCGCCGGCTCTTCGGCGAATCCGCGCTGGCGGCCGGAGGCGGCAATCACCTCTTCGAAGAAATTCGCGATGGGCGTCGACAGCGCCTGGGCGATCACGAACAGCCGCCCGGCGGAAATCCGGTTGGTGCCCTTTTCATATTTCTGGACCTGCTGGAACGACAGGCCGAGCTTCTTGGCCAGCGTGTCTTGGCTCAGCCCGAGCGCGACGCGCCGGTCGCGGACGCGGACGCCCACCAGCTTGTCGATTGCATTGGCCTGTTTTTTGTTCATCGCGCGGTGGGTGCCATTCCGCCCAACCGTAAGTCGTAAGGCGGCAGTCTGTCAAAACCTGACCGTCTAGCCATCCCCGTCACCGGCAAGGCTTTTGACGAGGTCGAGGACGCGCTTGCGCACCTTGGAATCCTTGATTCGCATGAAGGCGAGACTCAGTTGCAGCCCGTCGGGACTGGCGAGGAATTCCATCACCGGCGGGTCCTCGGCAAATCCCGCCGCCGCGCGCTCGCCCGCCACATCCTCGTAGAAATAGGTCACCGGCACGCCCAGGATGCGGGCAACATGGAACAGCCGCCCTGCTCCGATGCGGTTGGCGCCCTTCTCGTATTTCTGGACCTGCTGGAAGGTGAGGCCGAGCGACTCGCCCAATTTTTCCTGGCTCATTCCGATCAGCATGCGGCGCATGCGAACGCGATTGCCGACTTGGGCATCGATGGGATTGGCGGATTTTTTTGCCACGGGCGCTTTGCGGAAATTCTTTGTTCGCGAAGACCTTAGCCCTAGATTCGCGGTCGTGGCAAAGCCTTCGTCGATAATGCGCGCACGCGCGCGGCAACCATCGGCCATGCAAATCCAAATGCAAAACAGAGCAAGAGCAGAACCAGAAACGCACCATCGCCGATGCGCGCATAGAGTGTAGGATGCAACGCTTGCGGGAGTGCGCCGTCCAATACACCTTTTTGACCTGAGCCCAGACTTGCGATGACACGTCCCTGCGGATCGACGATTGCGGAAATACCGGTATTCGCGGCGCGCACCACGGGAAGTCCCTGTTCAATCGCGCGCAGCCGCGCAGTCAGGAAGTGCTGGTAGGGACCGATCGACGATGGCGGACCGAACCACGAATCGTCGGTGACGTTGATCAGCCAGCCCGGCCGCGGAACACCGACCGCCGCCGCGGGGAACAGAATCTCGTAGCAGATCAGCGGACCGGCGGGCGGCGCGCCCGGTATGGCGATCGTGCGTGGACCGTCTCCCGGCGTGAAATCGCCGGGACTGTCGACCAGCTTGGAAATTCCTAATGCGTCGAACAACCAAGCGAGCGGCAGATATTCACCGAACGGCACCAGATGGAATTTGTCGGTGACGGCCAACAGCCGGCCGCCATGTCCGAAAACGTAAAAGCTGTTGAAATAGCGCGCGCGGCCGTCTTCGCCAGGTTCGCCGCGCACCGCACCGGTCAGCAGCACGGTGTGCTGCCCGGTCAACAGCGCGACATCGTCGAGTGCTTCCGGCCGGCGCGCGAGCAGGAACGGCGGGGCCGCTTCCGGCCAGATCAGATGCGTCGGCGGTTTGCCGGACAGGCTCGGATCGAGTAGCGCGCGCCAGTTGCGGTCGCGGAATTGCGGCAGATATTTCTCTTGCTGCGGGATATCCGGCTGGACGATGCGCAGGCTCACATTCGGGACGAAGGTCGTGGGCGTCACCGCCAGACGGATATCGCCGCCGATCCACGCGAGCGCGAACAGCGCCGCGAGCGCGGCCGGCAGCGGCCACGAGCGCCGCGCGCCACACAGTTCGGCAAGCGACGCGCCGAACAACACCGTCAGCAGCGAAAGGCCGTAAGCGCCGACGAGCGAAGCACTTTGCAGCACGCCGAGCGAGCCGGCCCAGCCATAGGCAGGAAGATTCCACGGAAAGCCCGTCAGCACGTTGCCGCGCAGCCATTCGGCGCCCGCATAGCATGCGGCAAAGATGAAAATGCGGCCCACACCCGGCCGCCACAGCGCCGCCGCCGCGGCGCAAGCCAGCGCCGGGAAAAGCGCCAGGCCGCCCGGCAGCACGCATTCGACGATGGGAATCTGCCAGGCATGAGCCATCGCGTCGACGAGAAACGCATAGCCGACCCAATAGAGCCCGCCGAGAAAATATCCGAAGCCCCATGTCCATCCGACGAACGCGGCGCTCAAGACGGGACGGCGATGGGTTCGTGCACCGTCGATCAGAAGCGCAAGCGCGGCGAAGCCGATCAGCAGGAACGGAAAAATCCCGAACGGCGCGAAGGAGAAAACCGTCAGAAGGCCGCAGGCAAAAGCGAACAGGAATCGGCGCCAGCCCGTGAGCGCGCGCACGAATTCCCCCGCACCGGCGATTGTCATGAACCGGGCTTTTTCATTTCGGCGGCCGGCGGGCGCAGGCGCAGGCGGCGGACGCGGCGCGGATCGGCATCGACGATCTCGAACTCATAGCCCGTGGGATGCGGCACGATCTCGCCACGCTGCGGCACATGGCCCGCCAGCGAGACGACGAGACCGCCCAGCGTGTCGACGTCCTCGCCGGCGCCCTCGACCGCCAGGTCGGTTCCGGTCTGCTCTTCGAAATCCTTGAGATCGACGCGCGCATCGGCGTCGAAACCGCCGTCGGGCCGCGCCCGCAATTGCGGCGTCGCGTCGGTGTCGTGCTCGTCGTCGATCTCGCCGACGATCTCCTCGACCAGGTCCTCGATGGAGACCAGCCCGTCGGTCCCGCCATGCTCGTCGATCACCAGCGCCATGTGCATGCGGGTGGTCTGCATCTTGAGCAGCAGGTCCCGCGCCGGCATCGAGGCCGGGACGAACAGCAGTTCGCGCTTGATCTTGGCGATGGGCACGTCGGGCCAGTGCAGGCTGCCGTCATCCTTGAGCTCGAGCAGCGCCATAACGTCCTTGATGTGCACAACGCCGATGGGATCGTCGAGCGTCTCGCGATAGACGGGCAGGCGCGAATGCTGCGCCTCGCGCAGGATCGCGAGCAGCCCCGCGAGCGGCACCTTCTCCTCGATGGCGACGATGTCGGCACGCGGCACCATCACCTCGCCGACGCGCATCTCGCCGAATTTGAGCAGGTTGGCGAGCATGACGCGCTCTTGCACGCTCAGCGCCGGGCTTTCGCGCTCGCTCTCCTCGATGACTTCTTCCAGGCTTTCGCGCATCGACTGCGTCTGTCCGCCGCGCATCATTTGCGCCAGACGCCGCAGCAGCGAAGGTGGCCTGTCCTCGATCGGCGGCGAGTCGGCCATCAGCGTTTCGCTTTCGCATAAGGATCGGCGATACCGAGCGTGGCCAGCAATTTCGTCTCCAGCGATTCCATCCGCTTCGCCTCTCGGGCGCGGACGTGATCGTAACCCAAAAGATGCAGGGTTCCATGAACAACCAGATGCGTCACATGATCGATCAACGGCTTTTTCGCGGCCTCCGCCTCGCGCGCCGCCACGCCATAGGCGATGGCGACGTCGCCGAGATAGTCCGGTTCCGAGGCCGGAAAGGCCAGAACATTGGTCGCCTCGTCCTTGCCGCGAAACTGCGCGTTGAGCGCGCGCAGCGCGGCGTCGCCGGCCAGCAGGATCGTGACGGTCGGCTCGGCGTCGCCCAGCGCCAGCCGCGCCGCCTTGCGCAACCGCCGGGCCAAACCGCCGCCGAAGCGTTTCCACTGGGGATCTTCGACGACGATCACGATCTTCGCGGTCATCCGCGGCTCGCGCTGCGCTCATAGGCGCCGACGATGCGCGTCACCAGCGCGTGGCGCACGACGTCCTTCTCGCCGAAGCGCGCCACCGCGACGCCCTCGACATCGGCCAGGATGCGCAACGCTTCGTTCAGCCCTTCGGGACGGGCGCCGGGCAGATCGCTCTGCGACGGATCGCCCGTCACCACCATGCGCGAATCCTCGCCAAGCCGCGTCAAGAACATTTTCATCTGCACTGGCGAGCAGTTCTGCGCTTCGTCGAGAATCACGAAGGCGCGTGCCAGCGTGCGCCCGCGCATGAAGGCCAGCGGCGCCACTTCGATGGTGCCCTGCTCCATCAGCTTGACGCATTGCTCGCCCATCACATCGAACAGCGCGTCGTAAAGTGGGCGCAAATAGGGATCGATCTTCTCCTTGAGATCGCCGGGCAGGAAGCCGAGCCGCTCGCCCGCTTCGAGCGCGGGGCGCGACAGGATCAGCCGCTCGACGCGCCGCTCATAGAGCAGATGCGCGCCGAACGCGGCCGCCAGATAGGTCTTTCCGGTACCGGCCGGGCCGACGCCGAAGACCAGCGGATGGGTGCGCATCAGATCGAGATAGGCGCCTTGCGCCGGCGAGCGCGCGCGGGTGGTTTTCGAAGAGGCCGTCTTGATCGAAGGCCGGCCGAAATCGGCTGAGGGCGCCGGCGACGTTTCGCGCTCGGCGAAGCGGATTTCGGCGTCCACTTCCGCCGGGCCGATTCCTTCGCCTGCCTCGATGCGGGCGTAAAGCGCGCGCAGCACCGAAGCCGCGCGCTCGCGCGCATCCACGGCGCCTTCGACGCCGAGAAGATTGCCGCGCGTCGCCACCCGCACCTTGAGCGCCTGTTCGATGCGCACCAGGTTCTTCTGATGTGCGCCGCCCAGCGCCGACAGCGTCGCATTGTCCGGAAATTCGAGCGTGACCTGTTCGCGCGCGGCGCGCTTGGCTTTCCTGGCGCTCACGACAGCGCCGCGCCCGCCAGCGCGCCCTTGAGACTGTTGGCATGGACCGCCTCGATGCGCACGTCGCGGATTTCGCCGATGAAGCGGCCCGCGCCATCGACATGCACCGGCTGCAGCCACGGGCTTCGCCCAACAGCCTGACCTGCCGTCCGTCCCGGCCTGTCGAACAGCACCGGCATGGTGCGCCCCGCGCAGCCCGCGTTGAATTCGCGCAGCTGCCCGATCAGCAGGCCCTGCAGCGCCTGCAACCGCGCATCCTTGACGTCTTCCGGAATCTGCTTCCCTGACGCCGCCGCAGGCGTTCCGGGGCGCGGACTGTATTTGAACGAATAGGCCGCCGCGAAGCCGACAGCGCGCACCAGCGACAGCGTATCCTCGAAATCCGCGTCGCTCTCGCCGGGAAAGCCGACGATGAAATCCGACGACAGCGCCAAGTCGGGGCGCGACGCGCGAACGCGCGCCACGAGCCTTAGATAATCGTCGCGGCCATGCTGGCGGTTCATCGCGGCGAGAATTCGGTCCGATCCGGACTGCACCGGCAGATGCAGATACGGCATCAGCTTTTCGATTCTGGCATGGGCGGCGATCAGATCGTCGCCCATGTCGCGCGGATGGCTGGTCATGTAGCGCAGCCGCGCCAATCCTTCGATCCTCGCCAGATGCCCGATCAGCCGCGCCAGGCTCCAGCGCCCGCCATCCGGCCCTTCGCCGCGATAGGCATTCACATTCTGCCCGAGCAGCGTGATTTCGCGCACGCCGTTGCCGACGAGCCGTCGCGCTTCGGCCTCGATCTGCGCGACGCCGCGGGAATATTCCGCGCCCCGCGTGTAAGGCACGACGCAAAACGTACAGAACTTGTCGCAACCTTCCTGCACGGTGAGGAACGCGGCCGGCCCGCGCGCGCCGCTTTCTTGCGGCAGTGCGTCGAACTTCTCTTCCGCCGGGAAATCGGTCTCCAGCGCATGGCCCGTGCCGCGCGCGATCTTGGCGATCATCTCCGGCAGGCGATGATAGGACTGCGGCCCGACGACGATATCGACGGCGCTCTGGCGGCGAACGATCTCTTCGCCTTCGGCCTGCGCCACGCAGCCGGCCACCGCGATCAGCATCCTGCTGCCCGCTTGCGCCCTGTCTTGCTTCATGCGCTTCAGCCGGCCGAGTTCGGAATAGACCTTCTCCACCGCCTTCTCGCGGATGTGGCAGGTGTTGAGGATCACCATGTCGGCGTCCTCGGGCGTGTCCACCGCGCCATAGCCGATCGGCGCCAGCAGATCCGCCATGCGGGCGGAATCGTAGACGTTCATCTGGCAGCCATAGGTCTTGATGAAAAGCTTCTTCATGCGCGCTTGTGCCTTGCGGCGCGCAGCTTATGGGCATTTGGCGGCAGCAAGACAAGGCTCACGCGGCGGCCTCGGTCAGCACGGGCGCCGCGGCGGGCGCCGGCGTGCTGGGCACGCGGCCGCCGGCAAGCCCGCGTGCCTGGCCGTCGCGCACGATCGCCTCGGCGGCGGCGGCGAGCGCCTTGCGGCCGCCGGCCGAGTCCACCGTCATCGGCGGATGAAACTCCACCACGACATCGATCGGGCCGGTGAGCAGCGCTTCCCACAGATGCGGCACCAAATCCATGTCGGCATACCAGGCGAAAAACGGGCGGTATTCGCGTCCCATCGGCAGGCCATGCACATGGGTGTAGGCCACCGACACCGGCTGCACCGGAACGTGGATCGGCCGTCCTTGCGCATCCTTGCCGATTTCGGCCTCCGCCGCGCCGAGCAGCGCGCTCTTGAACGGCAGCACGCGATTGCCGTCGTTCGACGTGCCTTCGGGAAACAGAATGAGCGCGTCGCCCGCAAGCAGGCGATCGCGGATCTGGTCGCGCGCCTCGTCGGTCTGCGAGCGGCGCGCGCGGTCCACGAACACGCAGCGCTGCAGCCGCGCGAACGTGCCGAAGAACGGCCAGCTGCCGACTTCGGCCTTGGCGATGAACGCGGCGTTCACCGTGCCGCCGAGGATCAGGATATCGAGATAGGAGGTGTGGTTGGAGGCGAACAGCACGGCACGATCGCGGATCGGCTCGCCAACCACCGTGACGCGGATATCGAACAGGTGCATGAGGAAGCGCTCATAACGATAGGCCGTCGTCTTGTAGCCGAGCCCGCGCACGCGCAACGCCAGGCTCTGCCAGGGAATGACGAAAGCCGACGTCAGCAGGAATATCGCCAGGATATAGATCGCCCGCAGGGACCGCATGGTCAGCTCTTGGCGCCCTTGGGCACGCCATAGAGCTCGAGGCGATGATCGACCAGCTCGAAACCCAACTCCTCGGCGACGCGTTTTTGCAGCCGCTCGATATCCTCGTTGCGGAACTCGATCACCTTGCCGGTTTGCACGTCGATCAGATGGTCGTGGTGCGAATCGGGCACCTCTTCATAACGCGACCGCCCATCGCGAAAGTCATGCCGCTCCAATATGCCGGCATCCTCGAACAGCTTTACGGTGCGATAGACCGTGGCGATGGAGATGTGCGGATCGAGCGCGGCAGCGCGACGGTAGAGTTCCTCGGCATCGGGATGGTCGGACGCATCCGACAGCACGCGCGCGATCACCCGGCGCTGGTCGGTCATGCGCAGGCCTTTTTCATTGCAAAGCTTTTCGATGCGGCTCACGGACATATCCCGGTCGATCGCGGCAAGCTTAGTCCACTCCACGGCCTTTGCCCAATGGCGCAAGCGGCAGAGCGGCCTTCAGGACCAGGGCATCCGCCGGGCCCGATTGCCCGGCATAATACCCCTTCCGGCGCCCCACTTCGCCGAAGCCCAACGCGCCATAGAGGGCGCGCGCCGCGCCGTTGCCGGCGGCCACTTCCAAGAAGACAGCCGAAGCACCGGCGGCAGCGGCTTGCGCGGCCATTTGCCGGATCAGCGCGCGGCCCACGCCCGCGCGGCGCGCGGACGGCGCCACGGCCAGCGTCAGAATCTCCGCTTCCGCCGCCACGACGCGGGCCAGGATAAAGCCCTGGGTGCGACTCTTGTCTTCGGCGATCAGCGCGAACGAGCCGGGCGCGGCCAGCAGCCCGCCGACGGAGTGAGCGCTCCAGGCCTCGTCGAACGACGCGCCATGCAGTGCGGACAGCCTCTCAAGATCGTCGCGTGTCGCCGCGCGGATCATTTCGTTCCCGGCAGTTTGGCATCGGGCGCGCGCAGGTAAAGCGGACGCGGAACCTCCGCCGGTTCCGGCAATCGTGCGGCGAGGCGCGCGACCCACAGCGCGTCTGGCTGGCATATCTCAGTGAGGCAGAATTCCGCGCCCAGCTCCGTCTTCGCCGCGGCCGCCCCAGTTCCACAAAGCGCGCAGGGACCGAAGGCATCGATGCGCGTCAGCGCTTCCTTGAAGGACATCACGGTGGGTGGAAGGACAATTTCGCCGCCCTCCCACAACAGCAGATAGGCCTCGTCCCGCTTGGCGTCATGGATCGCGGCGGCGCGTTCCGCGCCGGTGGCGAAAGCCATCGCTTCCAAGGTGGTGATTCCGATCAGGGGTTTTTTCAGCGCCACTCTCAGTCCGCGCATGAAAGCCAGGCCGACGCGCTGGCCGGTGAAGGTGCCGGGGCCGGTGGTGACGGCCAGACGCTCAAGCGCGGCAAAACCGATGCTGGCTTGCCGCATGGTCTCTTCAACCATGGGCGCCAAGGCTTCGGCATGACCGCGCGCCATTTCTTCAAAGCGATGGGCGAGAACCTTCTCACCATCCAGCACGGCGACCGAACAGGCACCCAGTGCGGTATCGACGGCCAGAAGCTTCAAAGAATTTTGCACGCTTCGTCGAAAGAGAGGCGCGGATTGCGGGGAAATAC
>Ga0209222_1000092_pt1 | contig 20854 bp, 15 predicted proteins | sample BlaSpr_A8_Ref_O3_FD_187991 | JGI IMG/M metagenome (GOLD analysis project Ga0209222, IMG submission 187991) | Forest soil microbial communities from Thunder Bay, Ontario, Canada - Black Spruce, Ontario site 2_A8_Ref_O3 (SPAdes) (version 2) | ecosystem: Environmental > Terrestrial > Soil > Boreal...
CTGCCGGTCATAGAGAACCTGGCGATACAACACATGCGCGAAGGCGTAGCACTCGGTCATGCTGCCGTCGGGGAGAGCATGGGTGCTCACCCATTTCACGATGTGATGCCGGCGGGACAGCTCCTCGTAGAGATTTGCCAAACTGTGCGAATCCTGGTCGGCAGCGGCGCCGATCACGCTCGCGCAGAACGAGGCACCCGAGACACTCGCCAGCTCCAGGGCGCTCCGCTCCGGTGCCGAGAGCGGCTCGAGTTGCGCTTCGATCATGTGGCGCAGATCGTCCGGCACTTCAAATTCGATTTGCTCCAGGGGCGCCTGCAGTTGCCAGCGGTCGTTCGCGCGAGTCAGCAAGCTGCGCTCCGTCATGTGCTCCAGGGCGGCGACCATGAACAGGGGATTGCCTTCCGAGTGACGGTGCACGAGGGCGGACAGGCCGGGCGGCGGCCGGCCTGCGGGGGATCGGGCACTTAAATACTCCTCCACTTCAGCTTCACTCAACGAGGTCAAGGCGATGTCGTAACAGAAACGACGGACCTTCAGATCCCACATGAGCGCCTTCAAGGGGTGGCTGGGGGGAGGGGCGACCAACGGGCGGCAGGTAGCGAGCAACATCAGTTTGGCAGGCGTGCGCCGGCGCGCCAGCGCCGAGATCAGATCCAGCGTGGAGTCATCGACCCAATGCAGGTCTTCGAGCACGAGCAGCAGCGCTGTCTGCGCGGTGATCGACTCTAACGCATCGCCGATCTCGCGCACCATGCGTTCACGGGTGGCGCCGAGGATTTCCCGCTGCAACTTTTCACGATGCTCAGGTGTGAGCAGCGAGGGAAGTTGTGCCAGCCAGGTCGGAGCGTCTGACAAGAGGATCTGAACGATCGGCCCGGCCTGCGGACCGCGGCACAAACGCCCCAACGCATCGAGCATCGGCCCGTAGGCTTCCTTGCTTCCATACCCTTCGATGCACTGACCGTGTGCCATGTGAACGGTCCGCTCGCCAAGGGCGACCTGACGTTGGAATTCCTCGGCCAACGCGGTCTTGCCTATCCCCGGCTCCCCGGTAACAAAGACTATCTGTCGTTCACCATTAAGTGCGCGCCGCCACATCTCGCGCAGTACCTCGAACGCGTTGCCACGTCCCACTAAGTCTCGCACCGGCCCAATGGCTCCAATGGGGCTCTCCGCTGCGACAGGCGCCGACACCGGCGCGATAAACCGGTATCCGCGCTTCGGCATCGTCTCGATGAAAATTGGGTTCTTCGGATGGTCCCCGAGCGCGCTGCGCACGATGAGGACATGTCTCTTCACCGCCTGTGGCTCAATCACAATGCCGGGCCACACGGCCTCGAGCAGTTCATCGTGCGTGACCAGGCGCCCGGCGTGTTCGACCAGATAGGCGAGGATCGCAAAGGACTTCGGCGTCAGCAGGATGCGCTCCTCCGGCCCGCCATCGCCGCGACGCCAGAGACACTGGTTCTGGATGTCGAGCCGGAATGCACCAAACACCTTGATCGGCGATCTGGCGGTCAAATGAGTATCTCCAGGCAACACAGTGGTCACTTCGCGGACGACGAGGTGATCTGTCTGATCGACCGCGGCAACAGGGTGGGCGGCGAGGGCGGTCCCTCACGGGTCAGTCCCGAGACACTCTTCGGGCCGAGATCTAGTTGCTCTTTTTGAGCTCATCGCGCTCACACCGCCCAATCATCCGTGAGCATGCATGAACATGTGGCCGCGCGCAATATCGGACCCGCCGGTATCCCCAGTACATGGTTTTAACGCGTCAAACGTGATCAGAACCAAAACGCAACTTCTAGAGAACGACTGTCACCGTGAAAGCGCGTAATTTCGCCAATCGCGAGCCCTCTCTCGGCTCCGAGCTTCCGCGGAGGGAAGCCGACGAGTGGCTCCGCCATGAGGCTCGCCAATGCAAACCAATGATTCAACGATGGCTTTTCCTGGCCATCCGATCGAAGGAATCACGTCGCATGCACCGTCCGATCCGATCAATGGATGCAGCCAGAATATTCCAACAGCCATTCCGAGCCTCATCGATGCCGCCCTGGCGGCCTTCGACGCGGATCGGGCTACCTCGCGCCGCTATCTCTTGTGTGCCTCGGCACTGCTTCGCCTGAAGCGCGGGATGTGTGCGGATGCCGTGATGGGCAGGCCAGCGCAATCCTGCGGCGGACTGTCGGAGTGGCAACTGAACCGCCTGATCGATTACATCGAAACGCACCTGGCGGAGAAAATCACCGCAATCGATCTTGCGGATCTCATCAAGATGAGTACAGGACAACTGTTTCGAGCGTTCAAGATCAGCGTCGGAATGACTCCCTTTCGCTACATTGCCAGGCGGCGCGTCGAGTCTGCCTGCACGATGATGAGGACGACTCGGGAGCCGCTCTCCCAAGTCGCGATCGCGTGCGGAATGTGTGATCAGGCGTACCTGTGCAAAATGTTTCACCGCCTGATCGGTATGAGCCCATCTCGATGGCGTCGGGCTGAAAGCCTGGCCCCTGCAGGCATGCATTCAGAACAAAAAACCAACCGCAGGGGAACGACCCGCAGCGCAAATGCGCCTAGACTCTGCAGGTCGATGACCGACTGTGGATCGGAAGCTATCGGATAAGGAATCCCCACCATGTTATTGCTCGACAGGGTTATCTACCAAACCCAGGTGAAGACAACGGCCGGGCGCGATACCCGGGCGGTGTCCTCGGATGGGGTCCTGGACCTAAAGGTGTCGAGGCCGCGCGAGCTCGGCGGCACGAACCGCCGTGGGACCAATCCGGAGCGGTTGTTTGCGGCCAGCTACGCCGCCTGTTTTCTGGGAATGATGCGGCTCGTGGCGATGCGTGAGGCCATCGCGCTTCCGACCGACACCGAGGTCGAAGCCAACGTAGGTATCGGACCCACGCCGCCCGGATTTGGGATCGAGGTTGAGCTGAAGATTCGCCTGCCAGGTCTACCCCGACCCGAGGCCGATTTTCTCGTCGAGAAGTCGCACGCGATGTGTCCATACTCCAACGCCACGCGGGACAACGTTCATGTTCGATTAGTGCTCGCCTGAACGGATCATATTGGACAGGAAGCGCCAGTCGACCCGAGAGAAACAGCGATGGAAGCCGCCGATTCTGCGATCAAGCCACCCAGCGAGGACCTTCCCGCGGCCGTTCAGGGCCTCATCGAAGCCGCTGTGGCTGCCTTCGACGCCGATCGAGACAACTCGCGGAGCTATCTACTGCGTGCGTCGGCACTCCTGCGCTTAAACCGCCGGGCAGACGGTTCCGCGAGCACCGCGCGCTCGAAGTCCCGCGGCGGACTGTTAGCTTGGGAGCTGAGGCGCGTCGTGGAGTACATCGAGACTCGGTTGGCGGACCCAATCACGGCAACGGATCTCGCGAATCTCATCGATGTGAGCGCGGGACGGTTTTTTCGAGCGTTCAAAGTCAGTGTTGGCATCAGTCCCATTCGCTACGTCGCCATGCGGCGCGTCGAAGCCGTGTGCACGATGTTGGCGACGACGCGAGAGCCGCTATCCCAGGTTGCGCTCGCGTGCGGATTGTCCGATCAGGCGCATCTGTGCAAGGTATTTCGCCGCGCGATCGGCATGAGTCCGTCGGCCTGGCGTCGTGCCATGACGGCTCAGCGCCAGCACGACGAAAGTGTGCGGTGTTGATGTCCTGCAGGCGCTGACAATCCAGAATTCTATCGTTCGTCCTGCTTTCCGACACGCTGCGCTCCGCGCAGCTTCTCCGCTGCTCGCGCCGCCAATCCGTCGGGCTCATACCGAATTCGCGGCGAAACATTTTACACAGGTGCGCTTGGTCGCACACGCCGCAGGAGATCGCAATCTGGCAAAGCGGGTCGCGCGTCGTCATCATTATCGTGCAGGCAAGTGTCACGCGCCGCCGAGCGATGTAACGAAAGGGGGTCGATCCGACGCTGATCTTGAACGCTCGAAATAAATATCCGGTGCTCACGTTGATAAGGTCCGCAAGAGCGTTTGCGGTGACTTTCTCCGCCAAGTGCATATCGATGTAGTCGATCACGCGGTTCAGCTGCCATGCCAATAATCCGCCTTGAGACTCCGACGGCCTGGTGATCACGGTATTGGCATTCGGCCCGTGTCTTAAGTGAAGAATCTCTGAGGCTCGCACGAGATAGCGGCGCGCGGAATCGCGATCCGTATCGAAGGTCGACAACGCGGCCTCAATGAGGCTGGGTACGGTTGCGGGAAGCCCTTGGTTGAGCCCATCGAGCGATTCGGAGCGTCCAGGACATGAGCTTCCTTCGATCGATTGGATAACCTCCCGCAAGCACCACCCGTATGGATATGTTGTCGAGCGTAGCCGCATTCGATGGCTTCCTTCCGCGATATCTTGAGGGTTTTACGAGTCGGACGTTATCCGCATTCGCGCGGACTGTCGTTCTGCCGAAGTTGCGTTTTGGTTCTGAATCAGTTTTCGGGCGATTTCGGAGCAGCCAGGACTGCGCCTCACCTATCTAAGCAGCGATCTTATGCAGCACGCATCGTGATAGGCAACGATCCTGCCGGTCACCCGGCTCAATGATTCTATCTCCACGGTCGCACAAGCCGGTGCTAGTTGTACAAGCCGATGCGCCTGCAATGTTTCAAAGTGAGCCAAACCAACGAGACAAGGTGCGACGACTGACTCTGGACTTTCTATAACGAGATGCGCACCGACATGATCGAACTGCTACCACCGCTGAATCGAGCATCGGCAGATCGATGTGGCAGCAAAAGCCGGCGTGAGGGCGAAGTCGCAGGAGTGCTAAATGATTGACTCGGTTCCAGCGCGAAAGAATTACCCCACCGATCTGCTCAGACGCGCACTCGACGTGCTCTCCACGGATCGGGAATTGGCGCGGCACCTTGTGGAGGAGGCTGCGGCATTTCTGTTGCAACAGACGGACGCAATCCCTGCGGCCGCCCACGGGATCGCGTGCGCCGGCGGGCTATCCGGCTGGAAAATCAAGCGCGTTGTCGGCTTCATCGAAAAGCGCATCGGCTCGAAAGTGATGGTCGCCGATCTCGCTCGAGAATGCAGGATTAGCAACAGTCATTTCTCGCGATCGTTCAAGATGAGCTTCGGTCAGACACTGGGGGGATACCTTCGAGCGGCCCGTGTGGGAAGAGCCAAATATCTGATGCAAGCCACGGACGATCCCCTGTCGCAAATCGCCATCGACTGTGGATTTTGCGATCAAGCGCACCTGTGCCGCTCGTTTGTGAATATCGTCGGTGTCACCCCACACAGTTGGCGACATGGTGCGGCGCCGGCGGGTCCTCGCCGCGGCGCCGTTTCAATACCCCACCCCCACCGCCCCCTGAAGAGCGAAGGGACTCCGCGTCAGACAGCCTGAGCGTCAAGTCACCCCGGCGCGCGAGTTCAGCCGCTGCGCCAGATTTTCCACTCCGCCACCGCTGTTACCCGCGTTCTCAGCCGGGATGCGGGGCCGTAATACGAATTCCGAACCAAAACGCAACTTGGAGAGAACGACCGTCAGCGTGAAGACGCGTAAGGTCCCTCAATCGCAGGCCCCTCCCTGGAGTCCGAGCGACAGTAGAAGGAAGCTATTGCATGCTGGTCGAGAAGGTTCTGTACTGCGCCCAGGTGAAGGCGACGGCCGGACGGGATATCCGGGCGGTGTCCTCCGACGGGGTTCTGGATCTGAAAGTGACCAGGCCGCGCGAGCTGGGCGGGAGGAACGGCCGGGGGACCACCCCGGAGCAGCTGTTCGCGGCCAGCTATGCGGCCAGCTTCCTGGGAATCATGAGGGTCATTGCCGGACGCGACGACATTGAGCTGCCGACAGGCGCCGAGGTGGAAGCCAGCGTCGGTGTGGGACCGGCGGCGCAGGGATTCGGGATTGAGGTGGAGCTCAGGATTTACCTCCCCGGGCTTCCCCGGGCCGAGGCTGATTCGCTCGTGGAGAAGTCGCACCTGTTGTGTCCCTACTCCAACGCTATGTGTGGAAACGTCGCTGTGCGGCTGGTGCTTGCCTGAACCGATCATGTTGCGATTGCGATCAGTGGCAGTGGCAGTGCCATTCACCACCCGTCAACGGCTGAGATTTGCGGTCGCCGGAATGGCAACGCTGAGTGCGTTATCGAGCTGCGTAGTCGGTCCGAATTACGAGGCTCCCCGAATATCGCTGACCGCGTTTCACTCTACCGCACCGGACAATCAGGCGACTTCCGGGGATCGCCCGAAGCTCGATTCCTGGTGGACAGACTTCCACGATAGTCTGCTGACACAAACGATCCAAGAAGCTCTCGCACAGAATCTGGATCTTGGCGCATCTTTGGATCGCGTTGAACAGGCGAGGGCGGCAGCGCGCGAGGCTGGCGTGCAGTTGTACCCTACGGGACAGTTGACGGCGCAAGCGGACTCGATGCATCAGTCGCTGACGAGCCCAATCGGGGAAATTGCCAGGCAGTTACCCGACTATGATCGCAACGCGACTCTGTACGACGTCGGCATCGGTGCGAGTTGGGAGGCGGACCTATTCGGCGCCCGGCACCGGGCGGCGCAGGCTGCCGGTGCCGATGCGCAGGCGGCGGAGGCGGATCATGCCGCCGTACGCATTTCGATTGCGGCCGCGGTCGCCGACTCCTATCTGCAGGTGAGAGGCTACCAATCGCGTCTGCAGCTTGCAAAAGATCAAGTGGCGACCGACGAAAGCTTGCTGCGGCTCGTTCAGTTGCGCGCCGACAGCGGCGCGGCGACCGATCGGGAGATGGCGCAGGCTCGAGCGCTGGTGCTGCAGGCGCAGTCTACGATACCCCCTCTGTTGATTTCCTTGGCCGCACAGTTCAACAGACTCGACGTGCTGATGGGCAGTCAGCCGGGTACCTATGAGAAAAGACTCTCGGCTGCCGCCGATGTTCCAGTGCCCCCGGGTGTTTCTGCTGACCTCACGCCGTCCACAATGCTGCGCCGGCGCCCGGACATCATTGCGGCGGAGCGCCGACTGGCGGCTTCGACTGCACGCATAGGCGTGGCTGTCGCCCAGTATTACCCCAGTGTCTCACTCGCCGGTCTCTTGGGTTTCGAGAGCTTGGGGAACAACGTCGATGCAGGTCATCTGCTGTCGGCGGAATCCTTTCAACCGCAATTGGTGGCGGGACTGCGCTGGCGACTCTTCGATTTCGGAAGGGTTGACGCAGAGGTGACGCAGACCGAGCGCGCGCGCGCGGTGTCTTTGGCTCAGTACCGACAATCCGTGCTGCGCGCTGCGGAAGACGTGGAGAACGCCTTGACGACCTACGTGCAAGTGGAAGCGCAACAGCACATTGTCGAACGCGAAATCGACGCTCTGAAACGCGTGCGCGACACTTCGGGGGAGGCATATGAGGCGGGCGCGATAGCGCTAACCGACGTCCTCGATGCGGACCGGCAACTGTTGGCCGCTCAGGATGAACTGGTGCGAACACGGGTCGATGTGGCGCGCGCCGTCGTGGCCTCCTATCGCGCCATCGGCGGCGGCTGGCAAGCTCCGCTCACCTGATATCTCCGATGTCGAACACCATCACTCTGAGTTCCGGCGTAGCGAGCGAGACCCCGGTTGCAATGGATCCGACGCAGACCCGGCGATTGCTGCTGGGGCTGGGTCTGGCCACCTGGATGGAATTCTATACCTACGACGCCGTGAATCTGGTGCTCCCGGATATGGCGGGCACGTTTGGCGTCACGCAGGACCAGGCGAGTTGGATACTCACGACGTACAGTTCCACTCTGTTTTTGAGCATTCCGCTCTCCATCTGGATGGCGCGACACTTCGGCTATCTGAAGTACATCCTGGGTTCATCCATCGTATTCGTGGTCGCCTCGATCGGGTGCTCCCTCGCCACCGACTTCCAGGAGATGCTGGTATGGCGGGCGGTGCAGGGATTTTCCGGTGCGGCGCTCACGATGTGGTGGCGGGCCAGCATCTACTTGTTGTTGCCGAAACCGCAACGTGGTAAGTCTCTGATGCGCGTCTCGGTCATGTTGTACTTGGCGAGCGCCGTCGGGTTGCTCTTCAGTGGTTGGGTGACCGACAATGTCAATTGGCGCTGGATATTCGTTCCGAATATCGTGTTTCTCATCGCATCCATTGGTCTTCTGCTGCGGCATTTCCCCAAACTCGGGGCCCATTCACCTCTTCGGGGCGAGCGTGCCGACAAGGCCGGGATCGCGCTTTTGGGCGTCGCCCTCGTGTCGCTCCAAGTGCTTCTCAGCCGCGGGGAAATCAGCGATTGGCTGGGGTCGCCGCTCATGCAAGGTCTCGCCTGGATCTGCGGTATCGCGCTGGTCACTTTTGTTCTCCGGCAAAGGAGTGTCCACAAAGACATTCGACTGCTGCGCCTCGAACTGCTCCGAGACCGCCATGTTCTGGCCTCCGTGCTGCTTGGGATTTTCGCCGGCGTGATCTTGTCAGGAAGCATTTACGCCCTACCCGAATATCTCCGACATGTCGACCCGAGAGAACTCGATGCGACACACACGGGCCGGATCATGTGTGTGTACGCCTTGACGGCCGCCCTGATAAGGCCGCTGGTGACAAAATCGATGGGCCTGTTCGGACAGCGCAAGGTGCTGACGTTTGCGCTGGCGATGCTCATCATTTCGATGCTCGTGTTCGCAAGGTTGATCACCACCGGAACAGCGCTCGCGTATTTTGCGATCCCATTGATTCTTTATGCCTTCTGTCTCGCCCCGCTTCTGTCGGCCGTCGGCGGCGGTACCGTCGCGCGTGTGGCGCAGGCCGACCAGCTTGACGCGGTCTCCCTCTACATGACGTTCCGTCAATTTGGGGCATCGCTGGGAGTAACCCTGGTCTCCGTCATTCTCGATCGGCGTGAGTCATTGCACTCGACCCGCCTCTTCGATCATTTGCCGGCTGGGGGCGTCCAGGTCTCTCACTGGATCGGTACGACCGCGCACGCGATTGGCCGGCGAGTCGGCTACTCTTCGTCTCGGGCCCACGAAATGGCGGTCGCGCTATTGAACGAGACCGGGGCGCGACAGGCCGCAACGCTCGCGTACGCGGACGCTTTCGTGTGCATGGCCGCCGTCGGTCTCGTGGCTCTATGCCTGGTCCCCATCATGTCTCCCACCCCGGTAGTCAAACAATGATCGAGGCAAAGTCCCCTGCGGTCGCTTTAAATCACGGCCCATCGCCTGCGGCCCCTCAGGCGCCCCAGGCCGCTCCGGTCCGACGACGCGTCCCCCTGTGGGCGATTGCGGTGGCAGTCGGCGTTGCTGCATTCGCCGCGGTGGTTTATGTGCCACGTCGCTACATCGTGAGCACCGACGATGCCTATGTGCGGGCCGACATCGTTTCCATCGTCGCGAAAGTTGGGGGCTATGTAACCGCGCTCAACGTCACGGATAACAGCCGCTTTTCCGCCGGCGCACTGCTCGTTCAGATCGACGAGCGAGATTTCCAGACGGCTCTGGAGGGCGCCATCGCGGACTTGCACAGTGCGGAGGCGGCGTCCTTGAACGCACGACGTCTGTCGGATGAACAGCAAGATCTCATCAATGCCGTCCGCGCCGCCGTCGACGGAGATCGCGCGGCGCTCACCTTTGCGGAACAACAACTCACCCGTTACGCGAGACTCGCCGCGAACGGGGCGGGCAGTGCGGAACGTTCGCAACAGGCCGAATCCGAGCTCAGTGAAAAAAAGGCGTTGCTGCGGCATGATCTGGATTCCCTCGAGGCGGCGCAAGCCCACTGGGTGGTGGAACAAAGTGAAATCCAGCAAGCCGAGGCGCAGGTGGCGCGGCAGCGCGCAGCGGTTGCCCAGGCGCGTCTGAACCTATCGTATACACGGATCTATGCAGTGCGCGCGGGAACGGTGGCGAACAGAACGGTTCAAGTGGACAACTATGTAGAGCCGGGCGAGACCCTTTTCTCCGCCGTGCCTCTGGAGGTCTACGTCATCGCCAATTTCAAGGAGACGCAGCTCACGCACATGCATCCGGATCAGCCCGCGACGGTGCGCGTCGATGCCTATCCCGACTTGCCACTTCGCGGACACGTCGACAGTTTCCAGCGCGGCACCGGAGCGAACTTTGCCCTCCTGCCCCCGGAAAATGCCACCGGCAACTTCGTGAAGATCGCTCAACGCATACCCGTAAAAATCATTCTCGACGATCCGCCGGACTTTCTCCGGTCAATATCGCCCGGGATGTCGGTCGAGGCGTCCGTGACAATCAGGCAGCCGCCAGCCTGGTTGAAGCACATATTCCCGCGGAGCGTCGCGACCGCCAGCAGCGCAGTGGCTGGGTGATTTGAGGAGACGGGCATGACGAGCACACCGAAGAAGCCGGATCTCATCGTGAGAGGAGGGCGGATCAGCACTCTCGATGAGAACGGGGAGCCGCAGGTGAGACGCTACGGTCAACTGCTGGGGGCGTTGGATGGATTGATGTCTTTGTGGACCGAGTCTGGGCGTTGGCTCGTGCCGGCCGGTCATTCTGCATGGATTCCTCCGAAGCACCCCTATAGGGTGCGCTCCTACGAACCCTTCTCCGGACGGGCGGCTTACATTCTCAAAGAGTCGTGTCTGACGCTTCCGCAGAAGCCATGCAGTTTTGCTACTTCGGGCTTGCTTCGCGAAGCGATGCTTTGTGTCGGTGGTTCGGAATCGGGTTCATGCGACGTGGAGCAGAACTTGATCGCAATGATCATTTGCCAGGAGATCCGCAAGCGTCCGCAGACGCGTGTCGGAATCCCGCTGCCGAATGATCGCCGGCTGCTTCGAATCACGACGGCAATTGCAGATAATCCCGCAGATAATCGCCGCCTCGAAGAGTGGGCAACATGGACCGGCCTGTCTACGCGAACGTTGGTTCGTCGGTTTGTGCAGGAAACCGGGTTGTCATTCACTGAATGGCGTCAGCAGGCGCGTCTAATGCGTGCGATGGAATGGCTGGCCGGCGGCACGTCGGTGACTACGGTGGCGCTCGATCTAGGCTACAACACGGTGAGCGGGTTCATCGCGATGTTTCGCCGTGCCGTGGGAATGACGCCCACCGCATACCTCAATGGCCTTATCACCCCTTCGATCTCTGCCGGCGACCGCGTTCCTGCTCGACGGCTGAATACGGACGTACCGGTGGGGGAGAGGTGGCCATGACTGTCGCCGTCAACATCAACGGAACGCTGCAGTCGATCGACGTAGATCCGTCGACGCCTCTGCTTTATGTACTGCGGAACGATCTGCAGCTGAACGGCGCGAAATACGGTTGTGGTCTTGGTCAGTGCGGGGCGTGCACGGTGCAACTCGACGGCAAGGCGATCTTTTCATGCCTCACCCCGGTCGCAGCGCTACGGGGCCGGCGGGTACGCACCGTGGAGGGTCTGGGGACGATCGATCAGCCGAGTGCGCTTCAGAGAGCATTCGAGATCGAACAGGCAGCCCAGTGCGGCTACTGCACCGCCGGGATGATCATGCGCGCTCAGGAACTGGTCGAGGGCGCAAGGCCGCTCTCCAATGCCGCAATTCGTGCGCACATGCGTATGAATTTGTGCCGCTGCGGCACGCAACTGCGAATCATCAAGGCAGTTGAGCGCGCCATTGCGCTGACGTTGGCTGCTGCCGGCGGCGGGACGCCGAGCCCATGATCCGCACGGAGCTATCCGGCCCGCTTACCCGGCGAGCGTTCTTGGCCGCCGGCGCGCTCACGGTGTCTTTTACGTTGATTCCTCGCGCCCTGGCAGCCACATCGAAGGCGCCCCCTGGAAACGACTCGGAGACTGGCAACGTCAAGACCTCGCACTGGCTCGATGCCTGGATACAAGTGGCCGCCGATGGGCACGTCACCGTATTTACCGGCAAAGTTGAACTCGGCCAGGGTGTGCGCACCGCATTGATCCAGGTGGCGGCGGAAGAATTGGATATCCGGCCCGCGGCGATTGAGCTCATCACGGCCGATACGTGGCGCACCCCGGATGAGGGGCTGACGGCCGGCAGCCATTCCCTGCAGGAAAGCGGTACGGCGATTCAGCGGGCGGCCGCGTGCGTGCGATGGCTGCTGACTGAGGGCGCCGCGAAGTCGTGGAACGTTGCCCCTGAGACGGTCACAACGACTGGCGATGGACATTTGCGCTCGAGCGACGGCCGAGTTGAATCCTACGGAGCGATGGCGAAAACCCTGTCGCTCCATGTCGAAGTCAATCCTACCGCGCCGCTTCGCGACCCAGCGCGGTTCCGCACCATGGGCAAGGAACTGCCGCGGGTCGACATTCCGGCGAAGCTTACGGGTGGAAGCGCGTTCCTGCAGGACATCCGTCTCCCGGGCATGTTGCACGCGCGCGTTGTGCGGGGCCCGAGTTACGGTACACGGCTCATGCCGGTGGATGTTGCTTCGGTGCAGGCGCGACCCGGCGTGGTCAAGGTCGTTCAAAGCGGAAACTTTGTCGCGGTCGTGGCCGAAAATGAATGGGTCGCGATTCTCGCGCAGCGAGAACTTCAAAAATCGGCCTACATCGCCACGCTACCCCAGCCGCCCACCGCCGATGTCGTGGAGAAGCTGAGAAGCCTCCCCGCTCAGGACATTTCCGTTCTCAATACACAGAACCCCGTGGCGCAGAGCGTCTGCACCGTGAAAGCTCGATATACCCGCCCGTGGCTCAGTCACGGATCGATCGGGCCATCATGCGCGGTGGCGCTGTTCGAGAAGGATGTGATGACCGTCTACACGCACAGCCAGGGAGCGTTCAACGTCCAACGTGTGGTGGCGGAGCTTTTGGGGCTCATCTTGGAAAAAGTCCATGTCATCCATCGCGAGGGCGCCGGCTGCTACGGACAGAATGGTGCTGACGATGCCGCTGCGGAGGCCGCCTTCCTCGCGAATGCTTTGCCGGGTCGCCCCATCCGGCTGCAATGGATGCGTGAGCAAGAGTTCGGCTGGGAGCCGCTCGGTCCGGGCATGGTCACGGAATTGGAGGCGTCCCTCGACACCCAGAATCGCATCGTGAGTTGGCGGCACGAAATCTGGAGCAACCGGCACAACGATCGTCCCGTGACCGCTGGCGGCACGTTGGTGGGCCAAGAGGTCGAGCCGCCCTTTCCTCCGCAGAAGGGCAAGCCCATCCCCATGCCGGAGGGAGACGCAGACCGCAATTCCAATCCTCTCTACGCGCTGCCCAACATGCACGTCGTTTTCCACTATCTGCCGGACATGTTGACCCGGTGCTCCTCGCTTCGATCGCTCGGCGCGCATCTGAATGTATTGTCAATCGAAAGCATGTTCGATGAATTGGCGAAGGCGGCCGGCGTTGATCCGCTGACACTGCGTCTCGCTCACATGGAAGATGAACGCGCCCGCGCAGTCATGGAGGCCGCGACCACCCGGTTCGGCTGGTCCAAGCGTTCACGCGGAAATGGCCGCCGCGGCTGCGGAATGGCGTTTGCCCGGTACAAGAATGAGGGCGCCTATTGCGCTATCGCCATGGAGGTAGAAGTGAACCGGGAGACCGGGCGGGTCGCCGTGCGCAGGGCGGTTGCAGCCGTTGACAGCGGACAGGCGGTCAATCCGGATGGAATCCGCAATCAGATCGAAGGGGGGTTCATTCAATCGCTGAGTTGGACGAGCCGCGAAGCGGCAACTTTCGACGCAGAGAAGCGCACGAGCTTTGACTGGAGCATGTATCCCATCCTGCGATTCCCCGATGTTCCCGATGCGATCGAGATCCACATCATCAATCGGCCGGGCATGCCGTTTCTCGGATCGGCGGAGGCGGCGCAAGGCCCGACCGCCGCCGCATTCGCCAATGCCGTTGCCGATGCCATCGGAACGCGTCTGCGCGACCTTCCGCTCAGCCCGGAACGTGTAAAAGCGGCCGTGGGAGTCACGTAGATGCCCCGCGTCCCTCAAGCCCTGCAGAAGGGCCAATCCCAAAGGAGCAAAAAATGACATCTGTCACTCGTCGTGACCTCGTGAAGACCGTGGCGGCCGCGCCCGCCCTGATGGCAGGGCTCAACTTAGTCGCCGGTGGGGCAGCCGCCGACGAGACCAAAACAGGAGCGGGCGCCGCCTCCGTTCCGACCGAGCGTTTCGACTTCGTAGTTGCCGGCGCGGGTCATAACAGCCTCACCTGTGGTGCATACCTCGCCAAGGCCGGGTACCGCGTGTTGGTTCTCGAGGGCCACCAGGTGATCGGTGGGGGCTGCAAAACCCAGGAGATCCTGCTTCCCGGATTCAAAGAGGACCTTTGTTCGAGCTGCCACACGGTCATCCTCAGAAATCCCCTCGCCATCAACAACGAACTCGATCTCGATCAGTACGGCTATGAACTGCTCCACCCGGAGGTCGTTCTTCATTACCCATTTCAAGACGGCGCCTCACTCACCGTCTTTGACAATGACTTGGAGCGTACCGTTGCCTCCATCGCTCAGGTGTCGAAACGAGATGCGGAAACCTTCCGACGCGCCGCCGCGGCGCGCGCCGCGATCGAGTCGCAGAAAATACCCGCCGAGGCGCAGCAGACGCGCGCACCGGCGAACGCAGCCAACGAACGCGCCGCCACCTATTTCAAACGCCTCAATGAGATGACCGGTTTCACGGCAGCGAATGAGGTGTGGGAAAGTCCTCACATGCGGGCGGCCAGCCTCTCGGGCGGCCGGTTCTTCGGTCCGCTCGGCAGCGACTACGGAACGGGTCTCCAGGCCTTCTCCATGCTCGATCACATGCGAGGCCGACCCGTCCCCAAGGGCGGTTCGGGCATGCTGACCCAGGCGCTCGGGCGATTCATCGAGGCCCACGGCGGGGTCATTCTGACCAGCAAGCCGATCGTTTCGCTGATCATCGAGAGCGGCAAGTGCAAGGGCGTCGAGTGTGCCGACGGCAGTCGATATCGCGCCGATAAGGGCGTCGTATCGACCATTCATGTCAAGCATCTGGTCAACATGGCTCCCCGCGAGCTCTTCGGCGATACGGTGCTCGACGGGGTGGATCTTATGCAGCCGGAGATGGCGATGTTCCAATTTCATTTCGCGTTCAGCGAACCCCCGAAATATGCGCTGGCGAAGGGCGGGACGATCGTCAGCAACGAGGCTTCGATCATGGAAGATGCCGTGAGCATTTTTCAGCTCAGCATCGACGACGCCAGGGGCGAGTTGAACATCGACGATTATCCGCTCCAAGTGTGCCATCCCGGCGTATTCGACAAGACCCGGACTCCGGCCGGCTATGGCCTGCTGAAAATCGAAGGGTGCCTGCCCTACGCTCTCAAGGAGGGGCCGGAGCATTGGGATGCGATCAAAGAGCAGGTCGCCGACCGCATTCTCACCCGTTACCTGCGCCATACCGCCAATCTGACCAAAGAGAAGCTTCTCGCCAAGTTCTTGTTGAGTCCGATCGACATAGAGCGAATGAATCCTTCCATGTGGCGTGGCGGCGTTCACGCCTTCGACAACCGGGGGGCCAATTTCGCGCCCTATCGCTTGGGGATTCCAGGACTGTATCAAACGGGTGCATGCACGGCCCCAGGCGGCTCCATCAGTGGAATTCCCGGGCGCAACACCGCGCAGGTCGTGCTCGAGGATCAGGGGCGCACCATCGAAGCGGTCGTGGCGAGTGGGCACTCGGCTGCCCCTCATAAACCTTCGCTCATTTGACTCAAGGACTCATCATGAGCAGAAAAACGAAGATATCCATCAGCGTTGTTGCCGTGATCGTGTTGGGTGCCGCCGCCGTCCTGGCGTCGGCGATCTCAGCGCGAGATCCTTTCGCATTTGCAGGCCCGCACCGGGTCAATCTCGCGAAATATGGCGAGGTCGACCCCACGGGCGTGCCCGGGGATCTCCGCAACGCGAGTCTCGTCCAGCGCGGCGAGTATCTGACGCGCGCGGCGGACTGCGAAGCCTGCCACACCGCGGCGGGCGGTGAGCCGTATGCGGGCGGTCTGGCATTCGCCACACCCTTCGGCGCGCTTTATTCCACCAATATCACGCCCGACAAGGAGACAGGTATCGGAGATTACAGCGACGCCGATTTTCTGAACGCCGTACATGAAGGCATTCGCCGCGACGGCGCCAGGCTGTACCCAGCCATGCCCTATGCCAGCTACACCTACCTGACCGATGACGACGCGCTCGCGATCAAAGCCTTCCTCTTCAGTCTCAAACCGGTTCACGCGCCGCCGCGGGAGAATCATCTGAGTTTCCCCTTCAATCAGCGCATTTTGATGGCCGGGTGGTCGCTTCTGTTCAACCCCGGCCAACGCTTTCAGCCAAACCCGGATCGACCTGCACAGTGGAATCGGGGTGCCTATCTCGCCGAAGCGATGGCGCACTGCGGCGAGTGCCATACGCCCCGCAACCTGTTTGAAGCCCTGAATAACCGCAGCAAGTTCGCCGGAAGCCCGGTCGATGATTGGCACGCGTACAACATCACCGCGGACCGCGACAGCGGGCTCGGTGCCTGGAGCGATCAGGACATCGCGCACTATCTTTCGGGCGGCCACGCCGACGGCCATGGCACGGCGGCCGGTCCCATGGGTGAGGCAGTGACTCTCAGCCTCTCTCATTTGAGCACCGATGATATGGCGGCGCTGGTCGCGTACTTGCGAACCGTCCCGCCGGTTGAGACGCCGAGTTTGCCGGCGCCCAAATCAAGCCCGCCTTCCGGCAATGCGCAGGAAGTCACGCTGGCGGACAATCTGCCCGGACGAGCGATCTTCAGCCGCTCCTGCGCAGGTTGTCACGGATCGAACGGAGTCAGCCAACTCACGTCGTTGGCAACCCTGATCGGATCTCGGGCAGTGAACGATCCCAGCGGGGCCAACGCGCTTCAGGTGATTTTCTACGGCGAGCGCGACTACAAAAACATGATGCCGGCCTTTGGCCGTGCCCTGTCCGATGACGATATCGCGAACGTCGTCAATTACATCACGAGTCGATTCGGTACCAAGCCATCCACGCTGACTCCCGCCGAGGTCGCCAAGGTGCGCGCGGATTGGAATCACTCACAGAGTTTGGCGCAGCTCCCCGCCCCGGAGGCGATACCAGTCAATGTGGCGCCCCATCCGGAAATGGAACAACCGATTCCTTTCAGCCATCGGGGTCATGTTGTACTCGGTCTCCAGTGCAGCAATTGTCACGCAAGCTCCGCCAACCGCGGCGAAATGACCTTACCCGCAGCGGCTACTTGCATGGGCTGCCATGCAGCAGTCGCCACCGACCGGCCGCCGATCAAGAAGCTCGCCGCCCTTGCGGCCTCGGACCAGCCCATTCAATGGGCACGCATCTACCCCTTGCTTGCGGGCGTGCGATTCAGTCATGAACCGCATCTTCGATCAGGCGTTCAGTGTGCAACGTGCCACGGACCCGTCGGGGATCAAACGGCGCTGTCTGAAATGACCTCATTGACCTCGATGGCGACCTGCATTTCCTGCCACCAAACCCTGCATGTGAATACAGCCTGCGCCACCTGTCATGCATGGCCGCAGCCGGCCAATATAGCGATATCAAACCGCCGTGTTGAACTGCCGTTTCCCGGCAACGGAGCGGCCACGGCCTCCCCATGAACGCGCAACGCCAGCCGTACACCGGGATTGGCTCAAGCTCGTGCGAGGCGCCGGTGAATCCGTTCGACCGGGCAAGTTTCGCAGGATAGAGAGGTACTAACACATGTCGGCAAATTCTGACTTCGGAACGTGGGGTCGATACAAAGAGATCCCCCTCGATGAGATGACCCCGGACCAAAAGCGGATCTATCAGTTCACGATGAAAGAGCGTGGCCAAGTACCCGATCCCTACAAGATCTGGCTGCAGAATCCTAAGCTGATGGAAGTAATGGTGCCTCTGGGGGCTTACTACCAGGGCCACTCATCGCTATCGAAAGCGGAGATTGAGATCGCCACAAACCTGACAAACGGTCGCTGGTTGGCGGCTTACTCGAATTACGAACACGAAATAATCGGTGAGAGGGAGGGGGGTCTGCCACCGCTCAAGGTGCAGGCGCTGATCGCGGGATTGCCCACCTCCTTCGAGGACCCTCGGCAGCAAGTGGTCTATGAGGTTACCTCAGCGTTGATCGCCCCGCGGGTCGTACCCACCGGATTCTATCGCCGCGCGGTGAAACTCTTGGGGGACGCGGGGCTCACGGATTTGACCGTCCTCATCGGGTACTTCACCTGCGTGTCGCTCAGTCTTATTGCTTATGACGTTCCGGCGAGCGCCATTGGTCTACAACGCTAAGCAGGAGACGCCGCAATGAGTGTTCACGCACGAAATCTTGGCGGTCGCCTGCCCTTGTTGGGTCTGCGGGATCTATCCGCCGCTCAAAGGGAGGTTTACGACCGCCTAAACAGTACGTTCGTTCGATGGTCCGACAGGATCCATTTCCAGAGCAAAACGGAAGATGGAAAGCTCATCGGGCCATTCAATCCGATTCTGTACAGCCCGGGAATTTCCTCGCCATTTTTGGATTTGCACGACGCGGAAGAAAAGCAAACGTCGGTAAACGAGCGCGTACGCCAGGTCGTGATCCTCGCCGTCGGTGCCGTATGGCAGTGTGAATACGAACTCTACGCGCATGCGGCGGCGGCAAAAAGTGCCGGTATTTCGGAAGATGCAGTCCGCCTGTTGATAACCGGTGGCCTACCTGACGATTTGAGCGCCCAGGAGAAGATCGCGCAGCGCTTCGCACGGCAACTCGCCGTCGAGCACCGAGTAGACGCGGCCACCTACGGCGCTGCCGAAGAAGCTTTTGGCAGGCAGGGGCTTGTAGACATAGCCTACCTCATCGGTATCTATCAGCTGGTGTGTGGATTGCTGAGCGCATTCGAGATTCCTGTTCCCAATAGTCAGCCGAACCTTGACGTCTCGCTGAGCGCCCGAATCTTGGACAGACATCCGCATCAAGCGCAACTCACGACGGTCGCAACGTTTCCACCGAAGTTCTATCTCGAGAACCTGGCGATGCGCGCGGATCACTCCCTGCTGGTTACGGTCCTTAATCGGGGTGAGCTCTGGTACGTCCCGCCGATCGATGCGCCGCGGCCGGTCGAGCCGGTGCCGCTGTTCAACTTTCCCAAGAACGGGGGCGGACAAAACGCCCACGGAGTCGTGGAGGTCGAGCCGGATGTGTTCTACCTCGGAAGCTCCAACTTTTACACCTCGGGCGAAGGCTATCTCTTCCGGCTCGACCTGCGCGGCTGGAAGCCCAGGTCGGACGCCGTTGCGGAGTTGGTTATGCAGTTTCCGAAGGCTGCCCGCGGCCTGAACGGCATGTGCCTGATTGAGCCAAGGATACTCCTCGTCGCCGATAGCTTTGCCGGTCTGATCTGGCGCGTCGACCTCGATGCCGAAGGCGGGCGCCCACGGGCGCGCGAATGGCTGACGGACGTGAGTATGGCTTACTTCCCCGGGGCCCTGAAGCCTGAGCAGCCGGGCGTCAACGGCGTTCGGTTCGCGGCGAAGACAAACGCTCTCTATTACACCGCGACCGCGAAAAAGCTGCTCATGCGTGTGCAGGTCGATCCCCAGACCCACGAAGCCGCCGGCAAGCCCGAACTGATCGTCGCGGGCCGAATGGGCGATGACTTCCTCATCGACGAGGATGCGCAAGTGCTCTATCTGGCTACGCACCGACAGAACACCATCGATCGTGTCTCGATGGAACCCGCCCGTAACAGCGGGTTCACCCAAAGCATCGCCGGCGACCCATTTACGGAGAATCTGATTGGACCAACCAGCGGTATCTGGGGCCGGGGTGCCGGCGAATATGGCCGCGTGGCTTATTTCCTCACGGATGGTGGCACGGCGTCTCCACCGCGGGATGGTATCTTCCGCGCTGCCAAGGTTCTGCGCGTGCAGTTCTAGCGATAGGGTTCATGGTCCGTATTCCGCGCTCAAGAGTTCAGTTCATTTGTATCAACCGATGCGAAGTCGCGGAAAGAGCGGCAACGCGTTCTCACGCTCGATCCGCCGAAGTTCGCTCACACTGAGGCCGCACGCGGGAAGACGTTCAACGTATTCCTCACCATGACGGAACGGAAAATCCGTACCCCAAAGTATATGCGAGGGATCGGCGACTTTGGCCAATGCCGCGATCGGCGCAGGATAGGCTATCTGGGCGATGTCATAGTAGAAACGCCGCAGCTGGACCTCCACGCCTTGTGGAATATTGGATGCGATCGACTTCGACTGCCCCACTATCACCATGCGTTCGATGAGAAAGGGCACTGTGCCGCCACCGTGTGAGAAAATCCAACGAATGTGAGGGAAGCGCGTGGCGGTCCCCCGAAACATCAGGCTTGCAATGGCTCGCGTCGTGTCGGTTCCAAATTCAATTGCCGTATCAGGCAATAGTCCGGGAAAGAGGTTATGACAGCACGACGGCGCCGTTGGGTGCGTATACGCGACGGCCTGCCGTCGATCCAGTTCCTGCATGACGGGGTCGAAGGAGGGGTCGCCGAGCCACTTGTCGTGATAGCTCGTGAGCAGAGCCACTCCATCCGCCTTCAGTACATCGAACGCGTACTCGATTTCGCGAAGGCTGCCGTCCGTGTCGGGAAGCGATATGGCCGCAAACATGCCAAAGCGTCCCGGATAATCCATTCGCAGCGAGGCTGCATATTCGTTGCAGTCGCGGGCCAGGCGACGTCCCTGTTCCTGATCGCCGAGCCAGACCCCGGGAGAGCTCACGGAGGTTATCGCGGTTGATGTTCCCGCGCGATCCATGTCGGCGATCGATTTCTCGGGCGTCCAGCTCAACGCCACCGCTTCCTGAATACCCCGTGTCGCCGCGGCATATTGCGGCGGCATGATGTGATGGTGGACATCAATTCTGCGTGCCCTCGGCGAGGCGGCATACGCGAAACCCGCCAT
>Ga0209222_1000095_pt1 | contig 20669 bp, 13 predicted proteins | sample BlaSpr_A8_Ref_O3_FD_187991 | JGI IMG/M metagenome (GOLD analysis project Ga0209222, IMG submission 187991) | Forest soil microbial communities from Thunder Bay, Ontario, Canada - Black Spruce, Ontario site 2_A8_Ref_O3 (SPAdes) (version 2) | ecosystem: Environmental > Terrestrial > Soil > Boreal...
TTTTCCGAAGGCGGTGCGTTCCTTGGAATATTTTGAGGAAGCTTCCAGGATTTTCTTGGCGCCGCCGATGCAGTAGGCGCCCAGGCTGAAGCGGCCGGCGTTTAGCGTGTTGAAGGCGACGACGTGGCCGCGGCCTGCTTCATGCAGGAGATTTTCCTTGGGGACCGGGGAATTTTCAAAAAAGATTGGCGTCGTGGAGCTGCCCTTGATGCCCATCTTTTTTTCTTCGGCGCCGGCGGTGAAACCGGGCGTGCCGCGTTCGACGATGAAGCAGGAAAATTTCTCGCCATCGATTTTCGCGAAGACGACATACACGTCGGCGAATCCGCCGTTGGTGATCCACATTTTCTGGCCGTTCAGAATGTAATTCTTGCCGTCGGGCGAGAGAACCGCGCGCGTGCGCGACGCCATCGAATCGGAACCTGCCTGCGGCTCGGAGAGGCAATAGCAGGAAAGCAATTCGCCGGTTGCGATTTTCGGAAGATATTTCTTTTTTTGCTCTTCGGTGCCGAAATAAACGATGGGCACGGTGCCGATGCCGGAGTGTCCGCCGTGAGAGACGGCGAAGGAGCCGTAGCCGGCGAGTTTTTCGGCCAGGATCGCCGCGGAGATTTTGTCGAGGCCCGAGCCGCCGTAGGCTTCGGGAATGCCGCCGCCGAGCAGGCCGATTTCTCCGGCCTTCTTCAGCATCTGGGCCATCAGCTGTTCGTCTTTGTGCGCTTCCAGCTCGGGGACCGCGGGCAGCACTTCTTTCTGCACGAATTCTTCGGCGGTTTGGCCGATCAGGCGCTGGTCATCGGAAAAATCCGCGGGAGTGAAGACGTCTTCGGGGCCGCAGGAAGTGATCAGGAATGCGCCGCCGCGATGGAGAGTTTGGGAAACGGGTGCCGTGGCCATGTATGCCTCCGAGGGATGAGATGAGCCACTGGGATTCTCTCGCGCATTTTCGATTTGCACAATAGGCTGGCGGTTATCGGGCGGGTGCCGGCGCGGAGCGAAAAGCCCGGCTTCCGGGGCTGAAGCCCTTCCCTTCCGAGTGCGCGATAGAGGGCCGGTCGTCAATCGGAGAACTACGCGGTGGAGCGAAATGCACGACAATGCAGCACATGAAGCCGAAGAAAAGCGACGCGGACGAGGCGGGAGACAAAACGCAGCGCGCGCTGCACGCAGCCGTGGAAAATTGCCTGGGAACTTTGGCAAGCGGAAATTCGCGTCGTGCCGAATCCGCTCGCAAGACGATTCGCCGGCGGCTGGCGCGGAAAGCGCGGAGTTTTAGCGGCTGAAGCCACGATCTACAAAGATTCCTCAGTTCCCGCGCGCGTCGAGGCCACGATCTGCATAAACAGCCCCCTTCCTGGCATTTGTGAGTGGCCCGGCCGTCTCCGCATTGAAAAATATATTTGTCTTGACATGGCAAATGTTCAATGATGGAATGCGCGCATGAATGTGGCGGCTAACGCGACGGCGGGGCCTTCTGCCTCGTGGGACTTGGTGGCGGACATGGATCGGGCCAGCGCGTTGCTGCATCCTTTACGTTTGCGGATTCTGGACGCTTTGCGCGAGCCGGATTCTGCTTCTGGACTGGCGCGGCGATTTCGCCTGCCGCGGCAGAAAATGAATTATCACGTGCGCGAATTGGCGCGGACGCATTTTCTGGAGCGCGCGGGGCAGCGCCGGCGGCGCAACATGATCGAGCGGCGTTATCGCACGACGGCGCAGGGATATGTGCTGTCGCCGGAATTGCTGGGAAGGATGGGCGTGCCGCGCGAACATGCGGAGGATGTGCTGAGCGCCGCGTATCTGCTGGGGATAATGGCGATGGCACAGGCGGAACTGGCGCGAGCGAGCCGCGAGGCTGCGGCGCAGCGAAAAAGGCTGACGACGCTTTCGGTGAGTTCGGAATTGCGATTTCAGAGCGCGGAGCAGCGCGCGAAATTTGCCGCCGAACTGCGGCGCGGCGTGATTGAGTTGATTGGCCGTTACGCTTCGCCGCACACGATGGCGAATGGCTCGGCGGGAGCGGGGCGGCCTTATCGTTTGATACTTGGCTGCTATCCGATGCCGCCGAAAATTGTGGCCGACGAATCGTCAGGAGGTGCGTGACCGTGGCGGACTCGACGAGCTTCGAGCACAAAGGACGCATGATTCGCGCGGGGATTGCGACTGCGGCGACGCCCGAGCAGGCGTGGGAGGCGTGGGCGGATCCGGAGAAAATCGCGCAGTGGTTTGTGGATCGCGCGACAGGCGAAGCGACACCTGGCGGAACGATGACTTGGTTTTTCGACAAGTTCGGATACGCGCTGCCGTACAAGATTGTGGACGCGGTGCCGGGTAAGCTGATCGTTTTCAAATGGGAGCCGCCGGAGGGAATTGCGGGGATTCTGGAAGTACGCATCGAGCGAGAGGGCGGCGCGACGATGGTGCGGCTAGTCAATTCCGGATTTCGCGAAGACGCGGCGTGGGACGAGGAATATGAAGGCGTGAATTCGGGATGGAGGATGGCGCTCGGGATCTTGAAATTCTATTTGGAGAATTATTTTGGGTGCGCGAAGAGCGCGCTGCTGATTATTCGGCCGGCGCAATTTGCTCACGAGGAAGTGCTGAAGTATTTTCTGGAGGCTGGCAAGCTGGCGCAGTGGCTCACGGCGGCCGGCGCAATTGGAATAGTGGGCGAACGGTGCGAATTGCAGTTGCGCGACGCGGGCAAGTTGACGGGTCGCGTGCTGGCGATCACCTCGCGCGAAGTGACGGTTTCCTGGGATGAAATTGGCGGCGTGCTGGAATTGAAGGCATTCAGCATGGGACCGCAGCGCGTGGTGTGCTTGCGGGGGTTCAGTTGGCGCCTGAAGGCTGAAGAAATGGCGGAGATCGAACAAAAATTGCAGCGGGCCTTGGAGCGTCTGGCGGCGCTTTTTCCTTTGAGTGCGGCGGCTGGAGACGCTACCCTTCCGGGGTGAATGCGGTGATGGGTGAAAAATTCGTTCAAGGAGATATCATGGCGAATCCTGTGGTGCATTTCGAAATCGGCTGCCAGGACAGCAAGGCGACGCAAAGTTTCTACGCGAAACTATTTGATTGGAAGATCGCAGAGGCGGGGCCGGCCGCGATGATTGACGCCGGAAAGGGACCGACGGGGCATATTTCGGCTCTCGGGCACGAGCCGTTTCAATACACGATTTTTTACGTGGAAGTGGACGACGTGCAGGCGTACATCGATATGGCGGCGAAGCTCGGCGGAAAGATGCTGGTGCCGCCGGTGCCGATTCCCAGTGGAACGTTCGCGTGGATCCAGGATCCGGCGGGAAATACGGTTGGCTTGTGGAAACCCGCTGCCAAGTAAATTCACGAGGAGGAATTTGCTCACGCGCAATGCTGGAATGATGTCGTTGATCGTGTTGTTGACGGCTGCGCTGGGAATTGGTTGTCGGGCGCAGCGGTCTTCGACGGAAAAACCGGCCAGCGCGACTAAGAAGTAGGGGTGGCGATGGCGATCTGAAGTGCGCCGCTGCTGCAACCAGCGACGGCGAACCAGCGTCAACGGCTGCCCGGTCCCGCGTGACTGTTTGGCACAGCCACTCCTGGCTACGCGCCTCCGAAGTTGCCAAGACCTTCGTCTCAGTATGTTTTTCTACAGTCTGTTTTGTCGCTTCAATCGAGGATTGTCCCTCTGCCGCGTGAACTTGCGCTGGTTGGCGTGCCTCGCAAACAACTTGCGTTCGTGGCGGAGTGCCGCTAGCATCAGTCGCTTTTAATCCGCGTGCGGGCAGGTGTCCGCGGCCTGCAAGTCTGGCTATTTTCTAGGGTAGAGCGTCTTGAAACACGATGAGGGGTGTGAAATGAACCGTAGATTGCGTCGCCGTTCGATTCCGGTGGTGGTTCTGGCCTTATGCGCTGCGATTTTGATTGGCTGGGCCTGCACGGCGCGCGGCGAAGGTGGGGAGCCGCGCTATTTCGCGGTGAAGGGTGCGCGGATCGTTGCGGTTTCGGGTCCGGCGATCGAGAACGGCACGGTGGTGATCGCCAAAGGATTGATCCAGGCCGTGGGATCGAACGTGACGATTCCCCCAGAAGCTTGGGTGATTGATGGCGCGGGACTGACCGTGTATCCGGGGCTGATCGACGCTGGTACAAACATTGGTCTGGCGCAGGACGAGGACGGCAAGAAGCCTGCCAGAGGTGCGGGCGCTGCCGGGCCGGAAGATCGGCCGGCGACGACACCGTGGCGCGTTGCAGCCGACGAATTGAAGACGGACGACAAGCGCATCGAATCGTGGCGCAACGCGGGATTCACGACGGCGCTCACCGTGCCGGAAGGTGGAATTTTTCCGGGGCAGGCGACGGTGATCGATCTGGGCGGCGAGCGCGCGGGAGATTATGTGGTGAATCCGCGCGCGTCGGTGCCGGTTTCGTTCAAGCCGGTGGGCGGATTTTTCGGCTTCCCGGATTCGCTGATGGGCACGATCGCTTACGTGCGCCAAGTGCTCGACGATACCGCGTGGTACGCGCAGGCCGAGCCGATCTATCAGGCGAATCCCACGAAAACGGAGCGGGTACCGTACGAGCGCACGGAATATGTGCTGAACCGCGCACTGCAGGCGAATGAAATCGTGCTGTTGCCCGCGAACAATACGATTCAGATCTTGCGCGCGATCCGCCTGACGGGCGAATGGAAGATTCGCGCGGTTCTTTATGGCGGGCAACAAGGGTACGAAGTGGCGGCCGCACTGGCATCGAGCAAGATTCCGGTGCTGGTGAATCTGAAATGGCCGGAGCGCGCCAAGGATGGCGATCCGGAAGCAGAGCAAAATTTGCGCGAGCTGCGTTTTCGCGATCGCGCGCCCGGAACGCCCGCGGCTTTGGCAAAGGCGGGCGTGAAATTTGCGTTGTACTCCGGTGGACTCGACGGGCCGAAGGATATTTTCAAGAGCGTGAAGAGAGCGACGGACGCGGGCCTCACGCCGGACGCAGCTCTGCGCGCCATGACGCTGGACGCCGCGGATATTTTGGGCTTGAGCGACCGGCTGGGGAGCATCGCGCCGGGAAAAATCGCAAATCTGGTGATTACCGATGGCGACATCTTCAACGAGAAAACCAAAGTGAAGCACGTTTTCGTGGACGGGCGCTGGTTTGAGATCCACGAAGAGGCAGCGCCGGAAAAACCGGGCGAGAAAAAGCCGGGGGATGATGACGGCACGGGGTCGGGGCAAGCAAAGGGCGGCGAGGGGGTGGGCCGATGAAGCAAGCAACTTTCTGCGCTGCCGTGCTGTTGTTCGCCGCTTGCGCGCCTCTGGTTACAGGCGCCCAGAATCCCGGAACCATTTTTATTCAGAACGCTACGGTGCTCACGGTCACGCACGGAAATATCGAACACGGTTCGATCTTGATTCGCGACGGGAAAATCGCCGCAGTGGGCGCGGACCTGCAAGCGCCCGAAGGCGCGGCCATCATTGATGCTACCGGCCAGTACGTGATGCCGGGGATCATCGATTGCCATTCGCACATCGCGGTGGACGGCAGCGTGAATGAAGCGGGGCCGGCGGTTTCTTCGATGGCCAATATCGCGGACGTGCTGAATCCGGACGACATTGATATCTATCGCGATCTGGCGGGCGGCGTGACCACGGCGAATATTTTGCACGGCAGCGCGAATCCGATCGGCGGGCAGACCGTGGTGATCAAGTTGCGCTGGGGCAAGCCTGCAAGCGAATTGCCGTTTCAAGGCGCACTGCCCGGAATTAAATTTGCCTTGGGCGAAAATCCCAAGCATTCCAATTTTCCGACGCCGCCGGGAGTGACGCCGCGTTATCCGGGGACCAGGTTGGGCGTGGAAGAAGTGATCCGGCAAGCGTTCATCGAAGCGCGCGAATATAAAAAGCAGTGGGACGATTACAACCAGCGCAAAGCGGCCGGCGAACAAAATCTGATTCCGCCGCGGCGCAATGTGCAACTGGACCCGCTGGTGGAAGTGATGGAAGGCAAACGCTACGTGCACGCCCATTGTTATCGTGCGGATGAAATTTTAATGCTGATTCGAGTGGCGAACGAATTTGGGTTCAAGGTGCGCACGTTCCAGCACGTGCTGGAGGGCTACAAGATCGCGGATGAAATTGCCGCATCCGGCGCGGGCGGCTCTACTTTTTCGGACTGGTGGGCTTACAAGATGGAGGCGTTCGATGCGATCCCCTATAACGCGGCGCTGATGGCCGACCGCGGCGTGATTGTGTCGGTGAATTCCGACGATGCGCAGGAAGCGCGCCAACTGAATCAGGAAGCCGCGAAGAGCATGAAGAACGGCGGGCTTTCGGCGAACGACGCGCTGAAGCTGATCACGCTGAATCCCGCGATTCAATTGGGGATTGATGCACGCGCCGGTTCGATTGACGTGGGCAAGGACGCCGACCTGGCGATTTACAATCGCGACCCGCTCAGCGTGTACGCGGTGGTGCAGAAAACTTTGATTGACGGCCAGGTTTATTTCGACCGGCAACGCGATATTGCAGAGCGGGCGACACTGGCCGCGGAAAAGCAAACGCTGCTGGACAAAGAAAAGAAAGCCGCCGAGGCGAAGAAGGACGAGGAAAAGTCCGAGAAAAAGCCGGAGACAAAACCAGACAAGAAGAAGAAACCGTCGCAGGATGGCGGTGGAGCTTTCGAGAGCGGAGTGGCGGGAGGCTCGCGGTGAAAATACTAAACTTAAGCTCGCGCTTGGTCGCTTTGGTTCTGGCAGCGTCGCTGGCAATTCCAGCGTGGACGCAGAATGCAGCTCCCACTTCCTATGCAATTAAAGGCGGCAAAGTTTTCACTTTGGCCGGAGCCACGATTGAAAATGGCACGGTGCTGGTTCGCGACGGAAAAATTGCCGCTGTGGGCGCGGGCATCGCAATTCCCGCCGATGCGCAGGTGATTGACGCGAGCGGGCTGGAAGTTTATCCCGGCATGTTCGATCCAATTACGCAGATGGGGTTGAACGAAGTGAGCGCGGTGAGCGCCACGCTGGACGTGAGCGAGCTTGGTGATTACAACCCGGAACTGGTCGCGGCTACCGCGGTGAATCCCGCGAGCGCACACATCGCGATAACGCGCGCCAACGGCATTACCGAAGTAATCGCGGCGCCGGGGACCACTGGATTCGATCTGCAAAGTGGCGGACTGATCGCGGGGCAAGCCTCCGCCTTTAATCTGGCGGGCTGGACGATGGATGAGATGCAGATTAACCGTTCGGTGGCGATGGTGATCAATTGGCCGTCGATCCAGACGCGGAGTTTCGATTTCGCGACTTTCAGCATTAAGGAAAAGCCCTACGCCGACGTGAAGAAGGAATACGACAAGGCAGTGAACGCGCTGGGCGACTGGATGGATCGCGCGCGGCACTACGCGCAAGCGAAGGAAAAAGGCTCGCCGGCGCTTTACGAGCGCGACTTGAAACTGGAAGCGCTCGTGCCGGTGGTGCAGGGGAGACTGCCCGTGCTGGTGGTCGCCGACGAAGCGCGCGACATTCGCAACGCGGTGGATTTCTGCACGAAGCAAAATTTACGAATGATCCTGGGCGGCGGGGCGGAAGCCTGGAAAGTGAAAGAGCTGCTGATGGAGAAAAAAATCCCGGTGGTGCTGGCGCCGACGAATCGTTTGCCGGAGCAGATAGACACGCCTTACGACAAACCTTACACCGAGCCTTCCGAATTATTTACCGCGGGGATTCCCATCGCGTTTTCGAGTTTCGGCACGTCTTTTTCGCGACGGCTGCCGCAATATGCGGGAACCGCGGTGGCTTACGGACTGCCGCATGACGAGGCCTTGAAAGCGGTGATGCTGAATGCCGCGCAGATTTTTGGATTGGCGGACCAACTCGGCACGCTGGAGCCGGGGAAAATTGCGAATGTCATTGTGACTAACGGCGATCCGCTCGAACTGCAAACGCAGGTGCGCTATCTCTTCATCAAAGGGCAGTTGACCAGCACGGATAACAAGCATCGCGAACTTTACGAGCAATATCGCAAGAGGCCGCAGCCGGCGCGTTGATTGGCGGATCCGTTGATCGGATCGGCTGATAGCATCGCTCAGCCATCGAGCGGCGCGCTTTTCTGATTTGCGCCCGTCGAATGAATGCCACGAAGCAAAAAGCTTTTCGCCGCGTGCACGCAAAGGAGCAGCCTTGCAATTCTTCCCCAGCCGTTCCAGCGCTCCCGTAATTTTACTTTTTGCGGTGCTGGCTTTTGCGGGCTGCGCTGGCCAGGCAAACCTTCCGGAGGGTGCGGCGAAGAAACCGCCTGCGCGGCCCACAATCGTTTTTATGACGGACTTTGGCACGGCAAACGACGCCGTGGCGATTTGCAAGGCGGTAATGATCGGCATTGCGCCGGACGCGCGCATCATGGACATCACGCATGAAGTGACGCCGTATCAGATCGGCGAGGCTTCGCGAATTCTTTCCGGAGTGACGCCGTATTATCCGGCGGGCACGGTGTTTGTAGTGGTGGTGGATCCGGGCGTGGGGACGTCGCGCAAAGCGGTGATCGTGAAGACGAAGAAGGGGCAATACTTCGTGGTGCCCGACAATGGATTGATGACGCCGATCGTGGATGCGGACGGGCTAGAAGGCGCGCGGCAAATCACCAATCCGGCTTGGATGATCGGCGACAAGATTTCTTCGACGTTTCACGGGCGCGATATTTTTTCACCGGCGGGCGCGCATCTGGCGCTGGGTGAAGATTGGACGCAGGCTGGGCCGGCGGTGGATGAGCTGGTGCGGTTGAATCCGCCGACCGCTACTCTGGACGCGAAAGGGATCAGTGGCGAGGTGATTGGCCTCGACGATCCGTTTGGCAGCTTGATCACCGATATTTCCGGCGACGATTTCGAAAACTTGGGCTACCCGCTGGGCGAAAAAGTTACGGTAAAGATTGACAACAAGCCCTACACGCTGCCTTACGTGAAAACATTCATGGCAGTGGCGGTCGGCGAGCCGCTGCTCTATCTGGATTCGCGCGGGCGCGTGGGATTTGCGGTGAACCAGCGCGATTTTTCGAAGATTTACAAAGTTACCCCGCCTGTTCCCGTCTTCATTCCCGTTGAAGGCAAATAATCGGTTCAGCTTGCGTTGACGCGAGCGGAAGTTTTGCTCCGTGCCGCCCTGTGCGCGTGAATTTTTGCTGCTTCGTCGCCCGGATCGGATTCGCCGCCCGTTATCTGCTGCTTGCGGCGTGTGAAAATTTTTCGCTCCTGCACTTCGCACTTTCGCCTCCTCTTCTCTTCCCTCTTGGTGCCTAAAACGCTCTCCCCCAAGTACCAAAGTACTATGGCGCGATTTGGCACAGCCCGCGAAAATTCAAAGATTGCGGGGCTTTACGTTTTATTTCCGGGGGACGGCGTACTACTGCCGTTGAGGAATATGGCGCCACTGATCAAAGATTCTGTTGAAGTTGCGAACTCGACTACCGCTGCGCCGGCAGCGCAAAACAGCGTATCGCCGAAGCCGGCCGCGGCTGGCGGCGCTTTGCGCGCTGATGCTCTCTCGCTCGAAGTCCCCGTGAAAGTACATGGCTCGCGCGTGACGGAAGTGGCGCGCGGAGTTGCGCCGCACACCGAACCCTTCGAGGAAGAAACCGGCACGATGATTGTGTTTCCGCATGGCGGCGTGCTGCGCATGTCCACTCCGGTAACCGCGAGTCAAATGCTGGTGGTCACGAATTTAAAGACGCGCCAGGACGCGATTTGCCGCGTGGTGAAGGTGCGCACGTTTTCGAATATGCAGGGATATGTGGAAGTGGAATTCACGCACCAACAGCCAGGATATTGGGGCGTTCATTTTCCGTCGGAAGGTCCAGCTGCAATTCCGGTGATCCAAACTGCGCCGGTGATTTCGGCTGCGGCTCCCGTGGTGATTCCGGAAACTCCGGTGAAGGCCGCGCCGGTGCAAAATGTTTCGATGCCGGTTGCGCCGGTTGCGCCTGCCGCGCCGGTTTCGTTTGTCGCGCCAGTGGCGCCGCCGCCCGCTGCGCCAGTTGTTCCCGCGGCGTTTACTCCGCCGCCTCCTCCGCCGCCGGTGATTCCAGCTGCGCCGAGCAAACCAGAACCAACTTTCATTTCGCTGGGCACACAGGAAAAAGTGCAGCCCGCGGCCTCGGCTACTTCACCCGCGCGCCCGGAACTTTTTGCGCCGGTCTCGCACGTCGCGCCCACGCCGACGCGGCCGGAGAGCGTGCCTCCGGCATTCACTTCTTCAGAACCTCTTTCGGCACTTCCGGGGACGAGCGCTGCAAATGGCGCGCTGCCCAGCACGCCGGTGGACTTTCCGGCGGCGCCGCAGGCCGTGACGCCGGCATCGTTGACCATGACGGAGCTGCGCGGAGATCAGCGCGGAACTGTGGTGATTGCGCCAGCCGACGCGTTAACAGCCATTGCGGGCGCCGAGCAGCATGCCGCGGAAGTCGCGGAGGCTCCGGCGCAGAGTTCGCGCGCTGTGTTTGGAAGTTTCAGCGGCGGCACGTCTTTAAGTGGCAGTCATGCCGTGCCGGTGGATGCGTTCGGCGCACGCCTCGATTCCACGAGCGAAGCGGGCGCGGAGCACGCTGGCGCGCCACGCGGCAACAATTGGATATTGATCGCCGCCTGCGTAACTTTGCTGTTTGCCACCGTCGTGGGTGGCGTACTTTACTTCCGGCCGCATGCGGCCAGTTCCGCGCGCAACGGCGCGAGCAATTCGAATTCACCCGCGATTCCGCAGCCGCTGGCGTTTCAGACTCCCGCTGCCGCTCCGGATATCCGCACCTCGGACGTGGCACCCGTACATAATTCCGCGATCCATCCCGTGCCGGTGATTGCACAGGCGCCCGGAGTCGCGCCTTCTATCGTCGTGAACGGCAATGATGCGAATGGCGAAGGGCCCAGAATTGTGCCGAAGCCAGCGTCGAACCTGGCACCGGGAGTGCTGAAGAACGGAGGGGAAGATCATCCGGTGGCCCCGCAAAGAAGCGACGTGGACCAGGCGGTGCAGGCGCCGTCGTTAGATGCTGCGCCCGCGGGAGACTCAGCGAACGGCAGCGCGCTTTCCGGAATCGTTTCGTCCAATGCAGCGGCCCCGGCGGCGCCCGCGCTACAACCTGAAGGTGCCGCGAAGGTGGGCGGCATCGTGAAGGAGCCGCGGTTGCTGTCGCGCGTGATGCCCGAATATCCGCTGGTGGCCAAGCAAGCCGGAATTCAGGGCGACGTGGTGGTGAAAACCACGATCGATCTGAAGGGCGACCCTGTGAATTTGCAGGTGGTGTCGGGTCCGGCAATGCTGCGCGGCCCGGCGTTGGCGGCGTTGCGCCGCTGGAAATACGAGCCTTCGACGTTGAATGGCCAGCCGATCGCAGTGCAGATGCTCGTAACCATCAAGTTCAGCGGAACTCGCTAAAGCGTTTCACATTCCGCAGGTTCCACATGCGTTGTCGTGCAATTTGAGGGCGCAGAACGTGCACCATTCCCCGCTGTTGCTTTTTCCCTGCTGCTGCATCCAATATAGAGTTCAGCAGCAAGAATTCAGTCTGCTTGGTTCGAGGTGAAACATGCGTGAAGCCGTCATCGTTAGTTCTGTGCGCACTGCCGTGGGCAAGGCCGGCAAGGGGACATTGCGCGCCACTCGTCCGGACGATTTGGCCGCGGCGGCGATCAAGGAAGCGATCGGGCGCGCGAAGGGTTTGGATCCCGCGGAAATTGACGATGTGATTGTGGGCTGCGCGACGCCAGAAGCCGAGCAGGGCATGAACGTGGCGCGTATCGCGTCACTGCGCGCCGGCTTACCGGTGACGGTTTCCGCGATGACCATCAACCGGTTTTGTTCGTCCGGGCTGCAGGCGATCGCTTTGGGCGCGGAACGTATTATCGCCGGCGGCGCCGAAGTCGTTGTGGCGGGCGGGACTGAATCCATGTCCCTGATTCCCATGGGCGGCAACAAGATCGCGCCGAATCCCTGGCTGACGGACAACAAGCCGGATACTTATTTGAACATGGGGCTGACCGCGGAAAATGTAGCAAAGAAATATGGAATTACGCGCGAGCAGGCCGACGAATTTTCGCTGGCGAGCCATCAGAAAGCGCTGGCCGCGATCGCTGCGGGAAAGTTCAAGGATGAAATCGTTCCGGTGGACGTGAGCTACACGGTGCTCGAAGCCGCGGCGGCAGGCGGGAGCAGTTCCGCGAAGCCCAGGACGGTGAAAGTTTCGTTTGGTACGGACGAAGGGCCGCGCGCGGACACTTCGCTGGAGGCGCTCGGAAAGTTGAAGCCGGCGTTTCAGATGCACGGCGTGGTGACGGCGGGAAACAGCTCGCAGACCAGCGACGGCGCGGCGGCCGCCGTGGTAATGAGCGCGGAGCGGGCGCGCGCGTTGGGATTGAAGCCGATGGCGCGGTTCGTCGCGTTCGCGACTGCTGGTTATTTGCCGGAAGAAATGGGGATTGGCCCGGTGTTCGCGATTCCCAAGGCGCTGAAGCTTGCGGGGCTGCGGCTGGATCAGATTGATGTGATCGAACTGAACGAAGCATTCGCGGCGCAGGCGCTGAGCGTGATCAAGCTTTTGGAAATCGATCCCACGCGCGTGAACCTAAATGGCGGCGCGATCGCTCTGGGCCATCCGCTGGGCTGCACGGGCGCGAAGCTCACGGCCTCGATCCTGCGCGAATTGGAACGCCGCAACGCGCGCTACGGCATGGTGACGATGTGCGTCGGCGGTGGAATGGGCGCGGCAGGAATTTTCGAGCGGGTGGCGTAGAGCGAGCTGCGACCACGCAGAGTTTTCCAGCGATCTCGCGACGGCGGCGCGGAAAAGAAGATCCCTCTCTGCGTCCCGCGCCCGTCCCGCAACCGCAGGGCGCGAAAGCAAAAGCGCGGGACCCCGTTCGGGATGACAACGGGGTAGCCGTATTTCTGAAAGATTACTGCGGCCCCCTTGCTTCGAGTCCTACACGCACAAAACAACGCGACAAATTAGCCGGCACTTCGGGATAATCGACGAGAGAATTCCCGGCGAGGCCGCCGCTATGCCACTGCGGCGGCCAGCCGGAGAGAAACAAACTTCATTCAGCGCGTGCGTCGATTAGAACTGGCGGAGGAGCATGCCAGACGCGACGCGGTTGTTATCTGCATCGAGCAGCAATTCCGTATTGCTGTCAATTTGATAATAGACCAGGTTGAATGTTGCCGAAACCCCGCCACCCGAAGCGTTCACTGTCGCGGTCCCGCGACCATTGGCAGCGACCGCGTTCAGGATGCTGGTGGATTTCACCGGCAGACCCAGGATGGGTCCGCCGTTGTTGATATCCAGCGTTCCCGTCAGCGCCATGCTGTTGTTGACGAGGCCGAGTTGGCCGCCAATATCCTGCTCGAATGCTTGCTGATTTTTCGCCGAGCCGATGCCCGAAAGATTCAGCGCGAAGCTGCCTTGCACGGTGCTTACCGAGCCGCGTTGGAAAGCAGTGCCGGTAGCGCCTTGCACGCCGTTGTTAGTGTCAATTTCTACCAACTCCGCACCGGTAGTGCCCGCAGCCGTGACGAACGTGTAGGCCGCAAATTGAATAGTGCCCTTGCTGGTGGTGAGATTGAGGGTGAAGCGAGCGGGGACATTGCCTTCGGTCAAAACATTGGCATAGTTTCCGCTGGTGATCGTGCTGTTGATCTGTGTGCCGGCACCGCCGCTGTTATTGATGTCGAGCGCGCCGCCGCTGTTGATGGTGGCGGCATTGATCGCAAATACGGCGCCGCCGGCGTAGGGAGCATTGTTAGCGGCGCCGCCAAAAGTGAAGGCGATTCCGCCGTTGAGCGGCGTGGTAGCGGTGGGAGAAGCAAAGGCCTCGCCGAAGAGAATGAAAGGCTGCGCCGGATCGATTTCGATCAGTTTCAAGTGCGTCTGATCAATCACGTAATAGGCAAAATTGATCGTGCCCAAATCCGTAGAGTTCATGCTGATAGTGCCGCGTCCGAAGGTAGCGTCCGCACCGGTGCACAAACCGCTGAGCGTAATGTCGTTGGTGACCACGGTCAGCGTGTTGGTGTTTAGAGGCACGAACGTGAAATCCTGAACGTTTACGGGCGAATTAGGATTATTCACCTGACAGGAATTGTTGCTGGCGAGAAAAGTGCCGCCTACTGTCACCGGATTCGTGTTTGAATCGATGCCGAAGTATTGAAACGCGAATCGGCTGTTGAGCGGCGTGGCGAACGAGCTGATTTTTTGCGCGTCCAGAGTGCCACTGCCGGTGTCCAGCGGGTCAAAATCGATCAGCAATGCATGCTGATTGGTGGCCAGCGTGGCTTGCAAGTTGAGGGACGCGGCAAACCCATTCGTGCCCAGGGTCAAGGTGATGGATGTGCGGCCGTCCAGGGGCCCGACCTGAAAGGTGCCGCCCGATACGGGAACGCCGAACGTCGGTCCGAACGTTGCAGTGTTGATATCCACTTCTCCGCTGCTGATCGTGCCGGAGGCAGAGCCGGCGGAGCCAGTCGTGAGGATGCTGCCGACAACATCCACCGGCAGCCCTTGCGTAAAATCGATTCCATTGAATGCCAAGGCGTATTGGCCCGTGCCGACGGTGCTGGTGGTGAGGGACGCGGAAGAATACAGAACGGTGACCGTGGACGTGCCGGAGTTGGCGCCCGCAGCAGCGCTAATCGTCACGGTGCCTCCGGTGGGGGGCGAAAGCGGCGCAGTGTAATTGCCGTCGCCGTCAATCGTGCCGTGGCATTGCGTGGCGGTGCCAACCGGAGGCGCGACGCAATCACCGAACTCAGTTCCGTTTACGCTCCAAATTACCCCAGCGCTGGGCGTGGCCGCGAAGGACTGCAGACCGCCGGCTGGAATGGTGAGCGCGGCAGGATTTACCGCCAAGGCCGGCGCGGCAACGACAGTCACCGTGCTCGTGCCGGTGTTCTGCCCGGACGTGGCGGTGATGGTGACAGAGCCCGGAGCGGTGGGCGCGGTAAAGAGGCCAGTGCCGTCAATGGTGCCGCCGCTGGCGCTCCAGGTAACGGAAGTGCTGGCGCCGCCCAGAAACGCCGAGAACTGGGCTGTCTGGCTAACCCCGATGCTGGAGGAGCCGGGAAGGACCACAAGATCATTGATCGTGGGATGACTGCCGCCACCGCCGCCGCCGCAAGCGGACAGAGTGAACATTCCCGCGACGACAATTACCAATAGCGTAAAAAATTGAATCCTCTTTCGCATCAGAAGTCTCCCGTTGACGTCATCCTGTGATGACCGGCTAGGCTCGGCTCGGTTTCGGAGCCGGTTTATGCTCGCGCACAAGTGCACTTGCGGAGAGCGCGCAAAGATCGCCCGCCGAGGCACAGCACCACTAAGCAAATTCCACTCTGCTGGCTACTGATTTAGTCCGCCGCTGATGCGGGACGGGACATTCGCATGCAGCACGCGGAGTACAAACATTCTCTTTCACGAAAACGGTGGAAAAAGTTCCATCAGCTCACACGCCGCCCCGACCCATCAAAATACGCGGAATTCTCAGACTTAGATACAATCCGGAGCAAATAGGTTTCTCCGCTGGTAAACAACACGGCGTGGGCATTAAAGTTGCGCGACGGGCGCGTTACAGCAGTGAATTCGCGAAAAATCAATTGCGCAATGGTTTTCCGGTCTTCAAGGTGTGCGCGATGCGCTCCTGGGTCTTGCGTTCGCCGCACAAGCTGACGAATGCTTCGCGCTCCAGATCCAGGACGTACTGCTCCGGGACGAGCTGGGGCGCGGTGATGGCGCCACCCGCGAGAATGTTCGCCAGCTTGCGGCCGACGACGCCGTCGTAGTCCGAGGCGTAGCCGCCGCGAATCATCATGTGGATGGCGAGCTTCGCGCCGGTCAGGAATTCCTCGCCGAGCACGCGAATCTGCGCGGGAGCGGGCGGATGATAACCCGCGCGAAGGAGTGCGAGCGCGGTTTGCTTGGCGTCGGCAACCTGGCGGTCACGATTCATGGCAATGAGATCGGAAGGGCGCAAGTAGCCGAGCGCGCGGGCGTCTTCTCCGCTGGTGGAAACTTTCGCCATGGCGATATTTTGGAATACGGGCTTGAGCGCGTGGAACAGGTCGAGATCTTCTTCGCCTGCAGAGCGTTCGTTCGCGCGGATCAACATCTCTTTGGTGCCACCGCCGCCGGGAATCAGGCCGACGCCTGTTTCCACCAGGCCCATGTAGGTTTCGGCTGCGGCGTGAATGCGCGCGGAGTGCAACGGGACTTCGCATCCGCCGCCTAGAGCCATGCCCTGCGGTGCGGCGACGATCGGACGCGGCGCATATTTAATGGCCATGTTGACGCGCTGGAATTGGCGCACAGCCATGTGGATGTCGTCCCACTCGCCTTCTTGCGCGCTGATCAGCACCAGCATCAGGTTCGCGCCAACAGAAAAGTTACTGGCTTGATTGCCGATGACCATGGCGTCGAAATCCGAGCTGAGGCGCGTGATGCCCGCGTGAATCATGGCGACCAGATCGCCGCCGATGGAATTCATCTTGGAGTGAAATTCGCAGCACAGGACGCCGTCGCCCAGGTCAATCAGGCTCGCGCCGGCATTTTTCTGCACTACGCCGCTGCGATCTTTCAGAGATTTCAGGATGATAATGCCGGGCGGTTCGGGAACGGGTTGCAGAGACTGCGACGCGAGATCGAAATAGCGCGTAGTTCCCTTCTCGGATTCGTAGAACGATTTTTTGGGTGAGTCGAGGACCTTGCGCACCAGCGGTGGCAGTTCCTGGCCGTCGCGTTCCAACGCTTTCGCCATGCGCTCGACGCCTACGGCATCCCAGACTTCGAACGGGCCGAGTTCCCACGCGAAGCCCCAGCGGACGGCACGATCGAGGTCCACAACAGTATGGGCGATGTCCGGCATCAGTCGCGCGGCGTAGAGGCAAGTCTGGCCGAGCGTGGACCACAAGAAACGATTGGCTTTGTCGCCGCCTTTGCCATCAAGTGCGGGAGCGAGCAGCGCGCGCAGGCGTTCGCGCGTGTCTTCGATGGCTTTGCCGGCTTCGATAGAAGGAAATTTCGCTTTCAGGCGCGGGCGATACTCCATTTTTTGCCAGTCGAGCGTGAGGATTTCGGAGTCGCCGCCTTTTTTTTCTTTCTTGTAGAAGCCGCCGCCGGTTTTGTCGCCGAGCCAGCCGCGTTTGAGCATTTCCTCCATGAACGGAGGAACTTGGTAGATGTCGCGCGATGCGTCGGTCGTAGCGTTGTCGTAAATATTGCGGACGACGTGCACCAGGACGTCCAGGCCGACTAAGTCTCCGGTGCGAAACGTGGCGGATTTCGGTTGACCGATGGCTGGGCCGGTGCAGGCGTCCACTTCCTCGCTGGTCATTTCCAGAGCCAGCATCTGGCCGACCGCATTGAGCATGGAAAATGTGCCGATGCGATTGGCGATGAAGTTAGGCGTGTCTTTCGCGGCGACCACGCCTTTGCCCAGGCGCAGGTCGCAGATTTCCTCAAGCGATTGCAAAACTTCCGGAAGCGTTTTGGGTCCGGGGATCAGTTCGACCAATTTCATGTAGCGCGGCGGATTGAAGAAATGCGTGCCGGCCCAGTGCTGCTGAAAATCGTCGGAGCGGCCTTCGGCGATCAGGTGAATCGGCAGGCCGGAAGTGTTGGAGGTAACGATGGTGCCGGGTTTGCGCACTGCTTCAACGCGGGTAAAGAGGCTGCGCTTGATTTCCAGATTTTCGGCGACGGCTTCGATGATCCAATCCACCTGGCCGCACCAGGCGATGTTGTCTTCAAGATTGCCGGGGGTGACGAGGCGCGCGTTATCCGCGGTGAAGAATGCGGCGGGGCGTGATTTCCTGGCGGATTCAAATCCGGCCAGGACGATGCGATTGCGCACAGCGGGACTTTCCAGCGTCAAGCCTTTAGCTTGTTCCGCGGGTGTGAGGCTGGTGGGAACGATGTCCAGCAGGTAACAGGGGACGCCGGCGTTGGCTAGATGCGCGGCAATGCGCGCGCCCATGGTGCCTGCTCCCAAGACGGCTGCACGTTCGATGCGTCGTTTCACTGGTGTTCCTTTCGGCGTTTGCCCAGTCAGTGAGGTTACAAAAGCAGTACGGAGCGGTCAACCGGAAAGACCCTCAAGCGCGAAATGAGTTAAAGTGTGGTGAAGGGACGGGCATGTCTGACCAGGGACGCACCACAAAATGGCTGGGGAAAGCCGTCCGGGGCTTGCGCAGCTTCGCTTATGGCTCAACGGGCGAACGGCCGAAGGTGGGCCTGGCGCTGGGTGGGGGATTCGCGCGCGGCGTGGCGCACGTGGGAGTGCTGCGCGTCCTGGAAGAGCACGAAATTCCGATTGATTTTATTGCTGGTACTTCCGTGGGCGCTTTGATTGCGGCGGCTTATGCCAGCGGGGCGACGCTCGATCACATGGCCCAGCAGGCCGCGATCACCCGTTTCCGCGATTTCGGGCGCTGGACGCTCTCCCGCATGGGGATGGCTTCGAATGAACCGCTAGTGGATTTCCTGCACCGCCTGACGCCCGCGAAATATTTTAAACAGATGCGCATTCCGCTGGCGATTGTGGCTACGGACCTGTTGAAGGGCACTTCCATACATTTCACCGAGGGCGAAATTGGGCCGGCGCTGCGGGCTTCTTGCGCGTATCCCGGGCTGTTTTTGCCTGTGGAACATCAGGATCATTATTTGGTGGATGGATTTCTTACCGAGCAGGTGCCGTCTCCGGCTGTGCGCAAGATGGGCGCGGAGCTGGTAATCGGGATTCACCTGGAACCGGGCCTGCTGGATTCCAAGCCGCGCAACACGATCGAAGTGATCAGCCGCTCGTTCTCGATTATCCAGTCGGTGGCCATTCAGCCTTGGCGGGGGATGACCGATGTGCTGATCGAGCCGAACGTGCACCACATTTTGTGGGATGAATTTGTGAAAACGCCGCAGCTGATCGCCGCGGGCGAAGACGCCACGCGCGCGGCTATTCCACAGATTAAGGCTCTCCTGCATCGCGCGCCGGGCGGCCCGGACGGTGATGCGGGGGAAAACGACGGCGTGTTCGAGGCTGCCGAATAGAACGCTGCTAACTATATTTCACGGCCTGCGTCGAATTGAGTGTGAGGAGCCGAACTCCTCCTGCGATGACCGCTGCAACGCCCCAATCATACGCAGGGAGTGTTCGGCTCTTCTTTTTTTTCCGCGCTCTTTTATTCCGTAGATGCGATATCCGAAAATCTGTAGGTTTGTGGATTTGCGGCACGCAGAGTCGCGCGGCATACACTTTCGAGCGCTTACTTCGGGGAATCGACTTCGCGTAGTTCGATTGTCACCGGTTGACCGTTGCCCTTGCCGCGTTTTGTGAACCATTCGCTCATGGCTTGCGCCAGTCGCTGCGGATCGACGGCCAGGCCTGCTTCCAGGTGCCCTTCGGCGGTGGGCAGCGTGTCATCAAATTCCGCCGAGCCGGTGAAGTTGCGCATGCAAAAGCTGTCGAGCCAATCAAGCGGCGCGGGACGCCTCTCGTTGCCGATTACCAACTCTGCCTGCAACTTTCGCGCGTACATGGTCCCGGAAGTATAACATTCGGGGTTTATCCATCTGCTGAACGGGAAGAACATAGTAGGACGTTCTGCGTCGCCGCGAATCCCGTGCAGAGAATCGCGGTGTGGTGCTAGGATGCGCGCCAGGGGGCTCCAGCGTGCCACGTCCTTGATTTACGCCGGGTTCGTTGGGGTGAAGTAATCGCTCGAATGTAATCGTTTACCGGGGCTCATCTAATTTCCTTTGCCGGAGAAGGAGAGCGCCAACATGGCAAACTTCCTGCGCGACACCCGCTTTGGTTTTCGTCTGCTTCGCAAAAATCCTGGATTTGCTGCTGTGGCTATATTCGCGCTCGCGCTCGGTATTGGCGCGAACACCGCGATCTTCAGCATCTTTTACGCCACGCTGCTGGCGCCGTTTCCCTACCCGCAGCCGGACCAATTGGTGGTGCTGTGGTCCAGCATGGGCGGGCACCGGAACGGAGTCTCGGCCGGTGACTATCTGGATTGGAAGCGCGAGAGCAAGGTCTTTCAAATATTGGGCGCTGTCTCCGGCGATCAATTCAATCTGTCCGCCGGCGTCGAACGCGCGGAACAAGTGGAAGGCGACTACTTGACGCCGGGGTTTCTGGATCAGTTGATCGGCGACAAACCGTTCATGGGACGCTATCTGCTGCCCGACGACGCCGTGCCGGGCAAAGATCATGTGGTCATCATTACGCACAAGCTGTGGGAAAAGCACTTCGGCGCGGATCCGAACATTATCGGCAAGCAAATCCACTTGAATGGCGAGCTCTACACCGTGATTGGAGTGCAACCGCCTGGGCAGCCGGATCGCTTGGACCGGCAGTTGGTGGTGCCGCTGGTATTCACTCCGGATCAAACCAACCACGATTTTCGCTGGCTGGTGATTTTGGGGCGCATGAAGCCCGGAGTCAGGCTCGCGCAAGCGAACGCCGACATGGATACGGTGGCGCGCCACCTCGCAGAAGATTATCCGAAATCGAACAAAGGCTGGGGCGTAAGCGTCGTGCCACTCACGAACGAATTCCTGAATCCCGACACAAAAAAGGGATTGCCGCTACTGCTGGGCGCGGTGGGTTTGCTGCTGCTGATCGCCTGCGCCAACGTGGCAAACCTGCTGCTGGCGCGGGGCGCC
>Ga0209222_1000100_pt1 | contig 20264 bp, 15 predicted proteins | sample BlaSpr_A8_Ref_O3_FD_187991 | JGI IMG/M metagenome (GOLD analysis project Ga0209222, IMG submission 187991) | Forest soil microbial communities from Thunder Bay, Ontario, Canada - Black Spruce, Ontario site 2_A8_Ref_O3 (SPAdes) (version 2) | ecosystem: Environmental > Terrestrial > Soil > Boreal...
TGATGAGAAAGCTAGAGTAGAAGAAGAGAATCAAACTCTTGTAAACACTATGGTGAATACTGATAATCATAAATACTAATACACAAATACTGATCTTACAGACGGAAAATCTGCAAATAATAATTAACTATTTCTCTCCGCAGGCCTTTCCCGCAAACTGTAACTGTAGACGTGTTATTTTTTTTTTCTTCTTCTGACTTAATCAAACTCTCAACTTTTTTGATTTAGATTCAACAAAAAAAATAACCCTCATCCGTATTTTATTAATTTAATTTCTGAATTTATTTATTTATTTAACCCCTCCCCCTTCGAACTTTTTTTTGACTAATAGATTTAATTGACTTTACTAATAGACTAATAGATTTAATAGACTAATAGTCTAATTTGACTAATTAACTAATAGATTTAGAATAAGACTAAAAGTGTAAGTTATTTAAATCATTACTTATGTTAGACGCTATCATAAATTTAAAAATTTTTAAATTATGTTAACTGCTGCTAAATTTATTGGTGCTGGAATAGCCTGCTCAGGATTAATCGGAGCTGGAATAGGAATCGGTAATATCTTTGCTTCTTTAATTTCATCTACAGCTAGAAATCCTCAACTTAGAGGTCAATTATTCACATTTGCTATCTTAGGTATGCTAAATTATAATTTAACTTATATAAGCAAAGCCTACATTTTTTTATATATTTGCTTCCTCTCCAAAACCTGCACCAGTTTTTTTTTTTTAATTTTAATTTAGACGGGTGGGGGAGAGTTGCTTTGATACTTCCGAAATTATCCTCCCTCATCACTGGCCCAGCATTACTGGTGAGGGATTGTTTAATGTAATCTAAAGGCAAAAAATATAATCTAATGTAAATTTTTACTATATGCGTGAATTTTTATTAATAGATAGTATTCAATATATTTTTATATTTAATATATTTTATATTTGATAGATTTGATATATTTTTTATATTTGATTGATTGATTTTTTTATATTTGATATACTTTTTATAGTTATTTTTGAACTTTCGCTGTTTTTAATAGCCTCTCCTCTTCTCCTCCAGACTAGTCGTGGAGGAGGCATAAATATATTTAATACTATCAAATTATATCCAACACGCAGGAATTTATATTCCTCAGAGAATTTAAGTAAAATAAATTTAATATTATAATATTATAATAACTAATTTAAAGATTAATTCCATTTGTTATTTAAAATAAATATTGCGGCTAATCTAAAAAAAAAGCAGCCTGCGCTGCTGCGCTTATTTTTTTCTTCTTCTTATTTAATCTAATACTTAGACTCAAGGGTGCGAAGCCCAGAAAAAATTAGGTGCCTAATCGTACTAATTTAAAAAAAAAAAACTGCGCCTAATTGTACTAATTTAAACTTATTTATTACTTTTTACAAAGTTTGCCTTAGCTGAAGCAACTGGATTATTTTCTTTAATGGTAGCATTCTTAGTATTATACTCATAATTTAAGTAATAAACTTTAAAAAGATATAACACAGCCTTACGGCAAAATATAATTTAAACTTTTTTTCTCCTCCCTTCCTCTCCCTAATTTTTTTCTTCTTATGATTCAATCAAATACTTAGACTGATGGAAGAAAAAAATAAGCCCGCCTACACTCAGGTACTGGTGGAGGGAGAGTTCCTCTCCTTTTTTTTTGATTTAATCAAAAACAGGAGAGTCCTTTAGACGAGAAGAAAATATAATTTCAATAACCCCTACATCTTCCTCCCCTTTTTTTCTTTTTTTGATATTTACATTAAAAGAGAGAGTGAGAAGATAAAGAATTGTAAAGCGTTACTTCCGAGGGGTCGGAATGGTTAACATTAGGTAAGTTAAAAAAAAATAATATTTAAAATAGTATTCAAATAAAAAATACTCTAGTTTTAAATAGTAGTATTCAATGTAAAAATTAACCGAGCCATAAAGAATATAAAAAAAAAAGCTTAATTGTGACTAGATTTACAAGTGTAATATTCATAAGCTTAGCTCTGATTTCTTCTGTGTTAGTTCGACTCGCACTTAATTTAGACCTCTTTGCAGCTTTAATTCTTCCTATCAGTCTAGGTGTGGGCATATACGCCATTTTGAGTCTATTTAATCTTCTATTAAAAACTCGAACTATCTACTCGTGACTGAATAATAATGGTATTAAATCTTATTTTTCAGCTTCTTCTACTAATTTTAATCAAATGCCTCGTATAAATAAGGTGGAAGTATTGATTTTTTGTATTTATTATCTTTATTTATTAGTGGTTACTGGCTATATTATTTATTTTAATTATCAGTTACTATTAAGTGACCTATTCTGCTCTACTATCAGTGGGTGGGGTATATATTATTTTTCGATCGCGTTATTCATTACTATATTATTATCAATTTTGTATATGAATAAAGTTTCAGAGGATTTCAATTTAAAGATTAAAATAAATTGAAAGTTTAATTTAATAGTTTTCCTGTTCACAGTTCTGCTTAATATCTCAATTATTTTGCCAGAATTATTTCATAATTTTGAAGTAACTCTTTATTTCTTTTCTACTTTATTACCTTGATTAGTTCAGAATACATTCTTAATTATGGGTATAGATAATTTAGGATTAATAAGTGATAATTTATCTCTATATTTTACGAGAGATATAGACAATGTAGCTAATTTTCAATGATTTAATGGTGGTGCAGCTACTACAACCGCGGCACCAGTAAACCCTGCACCTGCTCCAGTTAAGGCCCATTTACCTCGTAATTATGGTCACGTAGACCTTCGAGCGCTAATAGGTTATCAGACCTTCCCCGAGGATTCTCGGTTTCCGAAGTATTATACTCCAGTTAAAGGAGACGGGTCAGTGTGAATGAGAGATTTATAGATTTCATTTACGAAGCCTTACATTAGATATTTCTATTTATTTATAATATATATTAACCCCTTTACGTTATACATCTCCACCGAAGGACCCGCATGTATTCTGAATTTTTTTTTTTTGCTTTCCTCGCGCCTACTACGTTTCCTAAGCCTGCGCAGCCTTGAAGCAAAATTTATGAGCAGCAAAGGAATCGAACCTCTAACGGTCAGAGACCAATTCTTTTACAGAGAACCACTATTACCAATCAGTCACCTGCCCACTTTTAGCACTCTCCTTTTTTTTTGCTTATACTTGTTTGCGCAGCCTTTTTATTTTGTTTAATAAATTAAAAATAACAGAAAATCATCCCTCCCCCTCCGCAGGTGAACAAGTTGATTTGTTTTTCCTTGAAACTTAAAAAACGCTTTTGTTGCTTCGCAACTTTTAGATGTGCCTTTAAAAGTGTTTAAGATACTTAGCCTTTCTTTTAGTATTAAAGAATTTATATTTAGATCCTTTCGTATAATCGGTTAATACAACTATCTTTCGCGTAGTTTATGTCAGTTCGAACCTGGTAAGGGCCGTTTAAATGTAAATGATTTATTATTGCTTCGCGCTTCGCTGCGCAGCGCAGGGCCGCACCCCTAATTTTTTTTTCTTCTTATTATTTAATCAAATACTTCTCCCCCGCCCTACAGGCTTACACTAACTACGCCAAAGGCGGTTACCTTTTCATTCTCTCACTCCCTCCCCCTCCACCACCCCTGCACCTATCCTCCTGAATTTTGTGATTTAGATTTAACAAATTAAGGAGGTAGTGTAAGTGAGGGGGAGTCCCTAATTTGTTTTTGAGCTGCGCGTCCTGTCCTTTAGCACTTTGCTAATTTGATTAAAAATGCCACCAGGCCTTCGAGGGTCGGAATGGTTAACATTAGGTAAGTTAAAACAATTGCTAATTGTTGGGTTTTCCCCTAGATGTTCGAATCGTCTCTATTCCGTATTTCACTAATTCCGTATTTCACTAACTCCTTTATTTATTTCTTTTTGTTTTTAACAGTTAGAAATTAATCGAGCCATAGGGAATAATTATGGTAATAAACCTGAATGAATTGATTGTACTCCACCAATGCTAAGGAAATCGGAACGCTTTATCTAATATTTGCAATTTTTGCAGGTATGATTGGTACAGCTTTTTCAGTTCTTATTCGATTAGAATTATCAGCACCGGGTGTACAATTTTTAGCAGGGGACAACCAAACGTTTAATGTTATTGTAACTGCACATGCACTTATAATGATATTCTTCATGGTTACAAAAAATTAAAATAGCCTATAAATTGATTTTAAACATTTTTATTGGTTTAATTTATTAAATTTCACTTTATGCTGGGAATCTCTAAATGCCTACTTTTTTACCGCGAAGGTAGACACAAATATGAATTTTTAGGTAGACAAATATTAATTTATTTATTATTTATATTTATTGTAAACTACTTTTTATTTATAAAGTTATAAATTTTACATGTCTGCGCAGCCCACCTCCTCCTCCTCTCCCGCCCCCTGCACCTATGTGTAGGCTTATTTTTTTCTTCCATCAGTCTAAGTATTTGATTGAATCATAAGAAGAAAAAAATTAGAGCGGGAGAGGCCTGCAAAATTAAATTAAAATTAAAATTAAAATTAAAATTTACAGTGTAGTAGTAGGGGGAGTGTTATGGAGAAACTAGCAGAAAAAATCTCAGAGACATTACGTGATAGATTCTAAGAAATTAGATTAAAAATATAGTCCTTTTTTGACAATAGGTCAATTATAATTCTCTTTACAATTTAAACTTTTTTTTAAAGTCCACCCTTTTTATAATTTGATTATATTAACAAAAAAGTTACTTACGACTTTTTACAGAAAGCTATATTCATGAAGATGGTAGCCCATTTACTAAAACTCAAATTGGTTTATATAATGGTTCAGGTGTTCCGACTCCAAAACCAGATTGAAACAGGAAAAATAATCAAGAGAGAAGCCCATTTAAAGCAAGCTGAGCTGATAAGTTGGTAAATAAAACCAAGTTTGTAGGTAATAATACTGAAATTAGTAAATTACCTTTCGTTAATATTCCTGACCCTTTTAGAAATCGAAATACGATTAAGAAGGCGTGTTCTGGAAATATGATTGTATATATTTGAACTTATTTACCTACTGGCATCTGTTTAGTCGGTTCAGCTCATTCAAGTTGAGCGAGAATCACTGATTATTTTCGGCCAGCTAAACTTTTGACTGAAACTCGATTAGGTATGCAATTCTTAAATTGATATGGTTTTAAGAACATTCATCTTTCTATTATTCAATTTGATCCTAATTTGTTCAAAATAGCTGATGTAAGAACTGTAGAACAATTTTATATTGACAACTTATATTCTGTATTAAACATAATAAGATCAGTTTCTAAAGCAATTCGACCTAATATAACTAGAGTTGCCTACCTTTTATCACCATTAAGAGATAATCCAGTTCCTGTGTATGTTTATGATTCAACAGGATCTAACCTACTGCACATTTTTGTATCTAAAACGATTTTATATGCAGATTTTAGTATTTCAAATAGGACTTTACTTTTGTATTTAGATACTGGAATTTTATATCTAGATTTATTTTTGCTGTCAACTAAGTTATTGGAAACAGCTTCTCAAGATAATATGTTAACTTTAGTACAATTAATAGCAATGAAAAAGGATCATAAATCTGCAGGTTTCGTTAATAGCTACAATAAAACTAAGGTTAGACCAATTAGTTTAATTAATACTATTAAACCTGAATTATCTAAAAATTGTAGATCTTTGCATGATGCGGAGAAATATATTGCGGGGATAGATGGTAAAGCAAGTAGAACTCAAATGAGAGTATATATACTTTCTGGAGGACTTTACAAAGGTCATTGAATTGTTAAGGAAGTTTAATTGGGAGCCTACTAGCTGAAGAGCATGCCGAGCCTTGTCGGAGAGACACAAATGGAAAAAATTTCCGACTTAAAAAAATCTTCATTGCTAGAAAAATCTATACTACTTAAATATACCTGAATATTTATAGCTGAAATAGATATACCTCAAACAGGTCACAAAAATTTAAGGTGGACGTATTCAAATCTAATAGAACTACTAGCAGGTAAAACTACAATAATTTTATATTTTTTATATTTTTATATTTTTATATTTTTATAATTTTATATCTTTTTTACCTCAGAGACTATCCTAAAATACGTATAATTATTACGAAGAAATAGTCCGTTTACGCATATAGGTTATAATCTATTTAACAATATCTATATTTGCGTCTGAAGGGTTTCGGTAATTATTTATTACCAGTTCAAGTTGGGGCTGTCGATAATGAAATGTCGATTAAATTAGAAATAATTTATATAATTAAATTGGGTAAATTTCAAAGAATTCTCTTAATAAGTCGCAGCCTTTTGTTAATACAATTAAAAAGAAAAACAGCGGTGCTGCGCAGGATTAATGTGTATATAATTAGAGAAAATTTGAAGCGAAACTAAGTTATATTAGAACGTTCAAAGACTAGTAGATGCTTATTCTACCACGAATGCCCAACAATTTAAAATAAAAAGTTGATGACATAGTCTGAACCACTTTGTGAAAAGTGGATGTTTAGATAAAGAACTAATACATAAAACACAATTTGATGGCTTTCCCACGATTGAATAATATCTCCTTCTGATTATTACCTCCTTCACTAATCTTACTATTACTTAGTTCATTAGTGGAAAATGGAGCTGGAACTGGATGGACGGTTTTAAATTAAGCTGTCCCTAATTAGGCTGTGACTTCCCTTTAAAGCCTACGTTCTCACCCTCCTCCACCTTTTTTTTTGATTTTGTTTTTGATTTTGTTTTAAACCCTCCCTCAGTCTACAAAGATGCAAGAGGGAGGGGGGGGGATTGCAGGTTGAGGGAGAGTCGAAGTTCTAAAAGCCGTAAGGCTATTTGCCTTAAGGGCCAGGAAGGGAGGCAGGCTGTAATTTTAATTAAAATTTTCTTTATTCAAAAAAATAAGTGTACAATTAGATAGATACTAATATTAGTTATTAGTTATAATTTTATCTTCTTTATTATTTGTAGGTATTACACCTCAGAGATTCTACGAAAAAGATGAGCACAATCATCTAAGAAATAATCCTTTTTTTTATTATAAGATATAAGATATGCCAAATTTATAATTTATAATATTTGATATTCTAATTATAATAAATTGAGTTATCCACCATTATCAAGTATACAATCTCATTCTGGTGGGTCTGTAGATTTAGCAATCTTCAGTTTACATCTTGCAGGAGTATCAAGTTTATTAGGTGCTATAAATTTCATAGTAACAGTAAATAACATGAGAACAAATGGAATGGGAATGCATAAACTACCGTTATTTTGCTGGAGTATATATGTAACTGCCATTTTATTATTGTTATCTTTACCAGTTTTAGCTGGAGCTATTACAATGTTACTAACTGATAGAAATTTTTCAACTAGTTTCTATGACGCTGCAGGAGGTGGTGACCCAGTCTTGTATCAGCATCTGTTCTGATTCTTCGGTCAATGGCCTTAATAAATTTATTATAAATATAAAATAAAAATTGTGATATATGCTGGAAACAAGATATTAAAAAAAAAAAAATCAACAAAAAAGGTCTTAATAACAGGCTTTTAAGGTAGCGCACTAACAAAAGTTAGTTTCAGTCGTTTTAAATCTGTAATCAGCTGGTAAAAAAATTACCTCATAGACTATACGCACAACATCAAATCCTTAAAAAAATGATGAAGAAATAGTTATTCAGTAATCAGTTTTTTTGTTTTTCTTTTTATTTTTGATTTTATGAAACAAAATAAAAAGGCTGCGCAAACAAGTAAATTAGGCCCTTTAAACTTAACTTAACTGTACGCCTTAGCCTTAGGCAGGCAAAAAAATTTATTTACTGAACATCCAGAAGTAGGCCCGAAAAAACAGGCTTTACAAATGCAAATTTTAATTTATAAATATGTTACTATCAATTTATTTTAGTCTTATCTATTTATTTAAAAAAGTAAATCGCCCTGTGGGCAGAGTAATTACATTCATTATTTCTCGCTTTACTATTACTAAATTTATTATAAGCAAAATTAAACGTTTATAAATAATAATAGTGTATTACAAACACACTACCTCTCCTTTTTGTTTTTCTTTTTAATTAAAAATAAATAAATAATTAAAATCAAAAACTAAATATGTCAAAAGATAAACAAAAATCTAATAAGAAATTTAAGCTAATAAAAGCTAAAAAAGATAAAACTGATAAAACAGCTAAGATAGATAGATAGCTACGTAAAATTAGATTCTTTTACATGTAAATGTGATATTTGTTTTATGCTTCTTAATTTTACTATATGCGAGAAATACTATTTTAAAGATTTAAATACAATTATATGTTAAAATTTTAAATTGAATGAGTATATTCGTAAGTAAATGTAAACAAGCGCTTGCGCACTCCCCCTCACCCGCCTTACACTAAGGTGCAGGGTGAGGGGGAGGCAGAGGAAAGGGAAAAATCTTCCTGTATCTCTCCCCAAGCAACCTGTTGTCAGGCGTTTGAGGGGGGGGTCCTATATTTTTTGTTAATTTACTTCAGAGACTTTACATAATAAAAATTCTAAAGAAAAAGTCCTAAATAATAAAATATATAACCAACGTTTATATTATTATAATTGATACATTTTAATTATTCCTGGGTTTGGAATCGTTAGTCATATTGTGTCTACATTCTCAGGGAAATCCATCTTCGGTTATCTTGGAATGGTATACGCAATGTTCTCAATTGGTATCCTTGGATTCTTAGTATGGAGCCATCATATGTTTAGCGTCGGTCTGGATGCTCTATTAATGAATATTAATTTATACCTTTTTTATACATAATACATAGTAGCTCTTCATTAATTGGTTTATTTACTACAAACAAATTATATTCGGGCTTATGATATATAAATTAGGGCTTTAATATTTATTTTATCTGCGTCGTAACTTTATTGCTAAAGTTTAAAATTATTTATCTATTTGCGAGAATAATAAATAAAATAGCAATTACATTTTGTTACTTATTAATAACAATTTAAATTTAAATTTAAATAATAATGTAAAAATATTGTTATTTGTACTTATTCGCAAGATTATTAATAAAAACTGTTTTATTTAAACATTTTTATTTTCCTCAGAGACTTTAAGAAAAAATCTGATTTATTTAGAAAAAGATAAAGTCCAAGTTAAAAATTACTATTAAAAAAAAATACTTAATTTTTAATAATTGGTGGATACTAGAGCGTATTTTACATCTGCGACTATGCTTATAGCTGTCAAATTTTTTGGTTAAATTACCGAACTTCACAAATGAAAAAAAAAAAAAGTAATTTAGCCTAACACCACCCCTCCCTCCTCCTCCCCCCGCACTTTAGTGTAAAGCTGGGGAGGGGGAGTCCCTCTCAATTTCGAGAGGAGCGCAGCGCATGCAAGCGTGAGGAAAGCAGCCAATTTAAGTTATTTATGTCTACTTATTATATTCACTAACTATTACAAGTATAGAAACAATTATAATAAAGTTTTTTATTCATATTACTGATAACAAACTATAAATAAATAAAATGGAAACAATTCGTTAAATGCTGAAACTTAAAAATAAAAGGACCGTAGTATTTTTTAATAAATATTTATGAATCAGCAGAATAATAATCTTATTCTCAGAGACTGTACGCGAATAAAGAAATAGATAATATTAAAATTATTTTTCTTAAGAGAAAGTCCAACAAACCTAATAGGTTAAGTGTCAATCAAGTGTGAAATTACTATCAAATAGAAAGATACATAGCGGAGTTAATAATCTGGAATTACCCAATAATAAACTAAATCCTTTTTGAATTAAGGGCTGCGCGCTTGCGCATGGAGAGGGAGGCAGGAGATTAGTCTCGCATAAATAACTAATTTACATTTACATTTAATCTATTTCGTTAATTTGTCCAACAGGAATTAAAATTTTCAGTTGAATAGCTACATTATACGGAGGAAGTTTAAGATTTACTACTCCATTTATCTTTACTATTGGATTCCGCTATGAGTCCCAATTATTTTAAAATTAGAAAATTATGATATATGCTTAAACTACCTAAAGTATCTAATTAGATTTTAAACAAAAAACTATAGATAATAAAATATTTCTGAATCAGCAGAATAATAATAATGGTTAATCAGCAAGATTTTTAAATCTTCAGAGAGTCTATACATAAATCGAAATAAAATTTTGATAAGATTGATTCCAACCGCCCTTTAACGTATGAAAATACGCTAAATCTGGCTTTTTGTTGTAGCGCTTTTTACAATTGGGGGGTTAACAGGAGTAATTTTATCTAATGCAAGTTTAGATATTTCATTCCACGATACATATTATGTCGTAGCGCACTTTCATTATGTTTCAAGCATGGGAGCAGTATTTGCCTTATTTGCTGCCTTTTATATGTGAGCTCCAAAAATTATTGGTAAAACATATAATGAATTCTTAGGAAAAGTACATTTCTGAACATTGTTTATTGGGGTTAATGTGACATTCTTCCCTCAACATTTCCTAGGTCTAGCTGGATTACCAAGAAGAATTCCTGATTATCCAGATGCATTTAGTGGATGAAATGCGGTATCAAGTTTTGGTTCAATTGTATCAGTAGTAGCAACTGTGTTATTCGGTTATATTATTTATGATATTTTCGCTAACCAACCTACAAGCTCTAATAATCCTTGATCAGTTCCTTCTTATTTTATTTCAGAATTAAATAACGAAACAGAAACTGCTTCAACATTAGAATGATCTTTACCAAGTCCGATCCCTTTACATGCATGAAAAATGTTACCAGTTCAATCTTAATTGTTAAAAGTGCTCATATTACAGACATAATATTAGTTTATATTTAACAGTTAATAAAAATAATAATACTAATAATAATAATAGTAAATAACCCCTTAACTGTCAGCCTCCTTTATATTCTAAAGATTTTATAATACTATAATACAATACTATACCCTCAATATCTCGACAGAGATAGTTCTTAAATAATATAAGAGCCTAACAAAATATAACTTTCAAAATGCCACAACTAATTCCTTTTTATTTTATTAATCAAATATCCTTTTCATTCTTAACATTACTAGGTTTAATTTATATTTTTTCAAAATATATTTTACCTTTGTTCACATTTCAACAAGTAATAAGAATGTATATCACTAAATTAAGTAACAAATAAATTTATAATATAACTAAGTAAACTAGAATATAACACATTCTATTAATATGTAACCCAATTTAAAGCTTTTTATAGTTTAAATAAATTGAATAAACAATCAAATTTAAGCCTCCTCCCCGCCCTAATTTTTGAAAAAAATAAGAGGCAGCCTTTTTATTAGATTTTATACGCTCCCTCTCCCTCTCCTTAATTTTTGTGATCATCCACTAGTACCCTCGAACTCTCTGCCTCAGAGGGTTTAAAGTTTAAAGTAGGGAGAGTGTTAAATAAAATTATTATTTTAAAGGGGCCATAAGGTGGAGTGGTGATGCGAATTAGGTATTAGTCATTTATTCAATTAAGTTTGGTGTCAATATTTAGACTAAACTTATAAATCAATTAAAATGCTAAAAAATACATTAAATAAATTGAATTTTCAATTTTTTCCATCACATTTAGTTGACAGATCTATTTGACCATTAATGGTTAGTGCATCATTATTTGCATTAATGATAGGTACTGTTCAATATTTTCATGGTTATTCAACTGGTTTTCTGTTATTTAAAGCTGCTTTATTATTAACTATAATTGGAGCCGGATTATGGTGAAAAGATGTAGTAGTGGAAGCGTCTTTTAATGGTAACCATACTAAAAAAGTAAGATTTGGAATCGCTCAAGGTTTCAATTTATTTATAGTAAGTGAAATTATGGCTTTCTTTAGTGTATTCTGAGCTTATTTACATGCTAGTTTATCACCTGCAGTAGAAATTGGTGGAATTTGACCTCCAATTGGTGTTCAAGCTTTAGATGCTTTTGCTTTACCATTTTTAAATACAATTATCTTACTTTCAAGTGGTGGATTCATTACTTATGCTCATCATTCATTAATTGCAAATAATAGAAAAGGTACATTAATTGGACTATTTTTCACCATTATTTTAGCTTTAGTCTTTACTTACTTCCAATATATTGAATACAGTCAAGCTAGCTTTACTTTTGCGGATTCAGTTTTCGGTTCTGCTTTTTTTGCTTCAACTGGTCTTCATGGCGGTCACATTATAATAGGTACAATATTTCTTTATACTCAATTTATTAGAGTAACTAATTACCATTTAACAAGTGGACATCACGTAGGATTAGAATTATCAATTTTATATTGACATTTTGTTGATGTGGTTTGATTATTCTTATTCTGTGTGGTATATTATTGAGGTGGATCAGTTTAGTTTAGTTTAGTTTAGTTTAGTTTAGTTTAGTTTATTTGTACAATTATTTTAGACTGCCTTTCTCCGCTAATTTTGTTCTTCTTAATCAAATACTTATGACACTCCCCCCCAGGCTTACACTCAGGGGCAAGGGGGCGGGGGAGTTAGATTAATGGAAGAAACAAATCCTATTTTTAATAACTTTCTCACTTCCTCTCCCTCCCTAATTTTTTTCTTCTTATGATTCAATCAAATACTTAGACTGATGGAAGAAAAAAATAAGCCTACACTCAGGTGCAGGGGGAGGGAGAGTTCAACCGTGGAGAGATAGAGAAAAGGGAAGGCTTTTTTTATTTATTTACTTTTAACCCCTACTTTATATTTATTTCATTTATATCAATTTATTAATTAACTTCCCTAAGGATAAATAAAGCACAAAAAATATGAATCTTTCTTTACTCCTTTTTTTAATAGGTATTTTAGGTTTTATTATCAATAGAAAAAACATAATCCTAATGATTATATCAATTGAAATTATGCTTCTTTCTGTAACTTTATTAATTTTAATAAGTTCTTTTAGTTTCGATGATAATGTTGGTCAAACTTTTAGTGTTTATATTATTACTATTGCTGGTGCAGAATCTGTAGTTGGACTTAGTATTTTAGTTGCTTATTACCGATCTCGCTTGGTCCTCCACAAGTATTAAAATTTATTGAAAGTCATCGGCATATGTACTGTTTGACAAAGATTAATTATAATACAAGTGTGCACATTAATATAAGCTGAAACGGTTTAAATTTAGACTTACTCTAATATAAATTCAGTTATTTCATCTTATTCGAATAGATTATAACTGGACGCCCAGGCTAATTAGAGTTATAAAAATCTAATCAGAAAAGACATTAAATTATTCCATCCATCCTTACTATATCTTTTTATATTTAGATTTAGATATAGGTGAGGCTGTTTAGTTTTTCTGGCCAAATCAGCTAACATAAAATTTTATATATGTTTCAGAGACTATACATAACGCTTATTTATATAAATAAGAAGAGAAAGTCCATCTTTCTATTTGACGGTGAGTGCCTTTGTTAAATAGAAAAATTGTAAGAGGAAATATTTTAATTACTTAAATTAAATGTATTTATCAATTTTAATTTTTCCTTTATTAGGTTCCATTTCTGCAGGTTTTTTAGGTAGAAAAATTGGAGTTACTGGAGCTCATTTTATAACTTGTTTATGTTTAATTATTTCTTCAATTTTAATAACTATAGCATTTTATGAAGTTGGGATCTGTGGTAGTCCAGTTTCAATCTATCTATTTAATTGAATAGATTCTGAATTTTTATCTATATCTTGAGAATTCTTATTTGATCAATTAACAGTTTCTCTAGCATTAGCTGTAATTTATTGTTCAACTTTAATTCACATTTATAGTGTAGATTACTTAGCAAGTGATCCTCATAATCAAAGATTCTTTGCTTATTTATCATTATTCACTTTCTCAATGTTATTATTAGTTTCTGCTGGTAATTATTTTGTAATGTTTGTGGGATGAGAGTTTATAGGTGTTGTATCATTCTTACTTATTAACTTTTATTTTACTAGAATTCAAGCTAATAAAGCTTCAATTTTAGCATTAACAATGAACAGAGTAGGTGATTTTGGATTAAGTATTGGATTCTTTGCCTTATTTGCCGTATTCGGGTCTTTAAATTATGCAACTATTTTTTCATTAGCTCCATACATAAATGAAACTGCAATTACTATTATAGCACTATTATTGATGACCGGAGCAGCAGCTAAAAGCGCACAATTATTTTTAAATAGTTGATTACCTGGCTCTTAATTGGGCTAAGTTTTTAAAGACTTAAAATTGAATTATATGCTGAAATAACTTTATTAAGCCAAAGCCACAGCCAAAGCCAAAGCCAAAGCCAAAGCCAAAGCCAAAAATATATTAAGTTTAATCCGCAGGATTTTTAAATAATCCTCAACGACTATACATTCAAATCATTATAGTTATAATGTAAAGAAATAGTCTCTGTTAGTGAAGTATTGGATAATTAAAAATTACCAAAAAAAAAAATTTTTTTATTTTCCATTTGTTCACCTACCGAGCGATGGAGGCAGAACACGCAAATATATTTTTTAATCTTTTTTTAATTTTAACTGTAATAATTATTGCCTTATTAACTACTATATGTTCGCAAATTCCGGTTGAGATTTCTAATTCTAATATCGATTTTTTTTCTATGTTACTACCTGCAATAGTGAAACAAAAAGAAGCACTAGTTGAACAACCTAATCGACAAATGAGTTTTAAGTCCTCATTACCTCAGCAGGTTTTAGATGCTTTAACTGGTTCGATGTTAGGAGACGGGTGGATTGGGTTTAGCAAAAAAAGAGATCCGAATCCAACAGCAAATGCTTGTTATGCAATGACTCTTAAAAATTATGAATACGTAATGTATTTGTGATCTAAAATTTATTCTCCTATTTGTACTTCTACTGTGCCGTGCCCTTGACCAAATCCTAAAACTGGTCTTCCTGCCTCACAATATAGATTTCAAACACGTTGTTTAGTTCCGTTAACTTTATTACATAAAATTTGATATAGTTGATCTCCTGAATTAACTAAATATGTCAAAATTTTACCACTGAATATTCTCCCCCTCACCCTGCACCTATCCTCCTTAATTTTGTGATTTAGATTAAACAAATTAAGGAGGTAGTGTCAGGCGGGTGAGGGGGAGTTGGTGAGTTGTTGACTCCAATCGGGTTAGCTCTTTGAATTCAGGACGACGGTTATAGATCTGGGAATGCGTTAGTATTGTGTACTGAATGTTTTACTAAATCTGAAGTTGAATTATTAATTAGTGTACTAAGAGATAATTTCGGATTAGCGTCAAATATACAGGAACTCTCCCTCCCCCGCACCTCAGTGTAGCCGGGGGGAGGGAGAGGAACGAAAGCAGAAAGGGAGACATATAGGTTGGCGAATATACATTAGAACTGAGAATAGAGATAAATTGATATCTCTAGTTAAACCATATTTTGTACCATCAATGCTTTATAAATTAGGTCTTTAGTATTTATAGTTATGTTTAAAAAAAAGTAGAAAACTATATTAACACTCCCCTCCTTAACACAGGTGCATGGGGAGAGGTTTAAAAATTTTGTCTGGGCCTCCTGATGTTAAAATCATCAAACAATTAACTATATACTGGGATTTTAAAATTTATGATTACAATTAAGTTAAAATATCAAAACACAAAACCAGTAAGATTAAAAAATCTTCAGAGACTTTACGTTAACTAATATTTTTAAATATAAAGTCCAATTTTCTCTTAAATATTATGCCCCTTAGGATACTGGGTTTATAATAAAAAAAAAAATAATAATTATTAAGAGACAGAAAGCCGACTCCAGTTTCAGCGTTACTACATGCTGCTACACTTGTTACAGCTGGAATCTATTTACTACTAAGATCATCTCCAATTCTAGAATATAGTCCAACTGCTTTATTAGTAATTACTTTAATTGGTGCTACAACAGCATTTTTTGGTGCTTCAGTAGGATTAGTAAGTAATGATTTAAAAAGAATAATTGCTATGTCTACAATATCTCAATTAGGTTATTTCCTTTGTAATTTTCTTTATTGTTATTATCATTTTTTATTTCACTTTAGATCTTAGTGAAGTAAGCGATTTTACATATTTATCAATCAACCATTTTAACCTGGTCTCCTCTTCTGCTAATTTTTTTCTATTTCAATTAAAAAATCAGGGGGTGGGCTGCGCAGAGGGAGTGATAACAATAATTAAGGTGAATCCATATGATCTAAAAAAATTTAACTATAAGCTAAGAAATCCTTAAAGTATTAAGTACTTAAAAATAAGTTAAAATCCTTAAAAACAAAATGGATAATTAGCAAGTAACGTTATGAAGAGAGAGCGCACGAATTCCTTTGCTAATTAGCAATAGGAGTTTTTCTTTCTTTCTTTCAATTAATAACTTCAGAGACTATTCGTTAAACTTTGAAATATATATATTTTTCAGGAAAGAGATAGTCCAAACTTTAGTGCTTTGTTGCACTTGAGTTTTAAATGATATGATGTTAGCTGTAGGATTGAGCCAATATAGCGTGTCGTTATTGCATCTACTGTCTCATTCGTTTGTAAACACTCCAAATATAAAAAAAAGTGAATGTAAAATTAAACTATATGCTAGAACAATAATATAACTGTAATAATCTATAAGATTCAAAATTTACAAAAATTTACAACTAGCAGAAACTTTTATGTTTTTCAACGATCAAACTTTTAAATATAAATAATATTTTTATATAAGAAATGATCTATGTATAACTACTATCAGTATTATTTAATATATAAAATAATAGAGATAATGTTTACAAGTTTTTAAAGCTTTATTATTCTTATCAGCTGGTGGAGTAATTCATTCATTAGCCGACCAACAGGATATTCGGAAAATGGGTGGTTTAATTAAATTTTTACCTTTTACTTATTCAGTAATGTTGGTTGCTACACTTTCTTTATTAGCTACACCTTGATTATCAGGATTTTATAGTAAAGATTTAATTTTAGAATTAGCTTATGGTGCTTATAGTTTTAGTGGAATTTATGCTTATATTTTAGGAACAATAACAGCTGGTTTAACTGCTTTTTATAGTTTTAGATTGATAAGTTTAGTTTTCTTAACTGTTCCTAATGGATCTAAATCTGTTTACAGTAATACTCATGAATCAAATTGATTAGTAATTATACCATTTATTATATTAGCTCTGTTTAGCTTATTTTTTGGTTATATTTTCTCAGATTTATTTGTAGGAGTAGGTAGTGATTTTTTCGGGAATTCATTATTTTTAAATCCTAATAATGTTTCTTTAATTGAAGCAGAATTTTCTTTACCTTTAATAATTAAATTATTGCCAGCTATCTTATCATTATTTGGTGCATCATTAGCTGTATATTTATATCATATTAATCCAGAATTTATTATTTCATTAACTGATACTAACTTCGGACGACAAGTTTATACCTTTTTAAATGGGAAATATTTCTTTGATATAATTTATAATCAATATATAATTGCAGCAGGATTGAAAATTGGTTACATTATTTCTAAAGTATTAGATAGAGGTGTAATTGAATTAATAGGACCTTATGGATTTTCAGCTACTTTAAATCAAACAGCTTTAAGTATATCTAAATCAGATAGTAGAATTATAAGTACTTATTCAACTTATTTAATATTTAATTCTTTATGTTTAATATTTATTGTTTTTGCACCTATGTTATTAGATTCATCTTTATTATTTGAAATGAGATTACTAATAATTTATTTTGCTTCAGTAATATTTGTATTAATAAACTAAATAGACATAAGCTAGAATTAGAAGGCGATCGCTAAAGGTAACAAATTTTTATTTTTATTTTTATTAATACGGTTAGGCTCAAAAAAATCCAAGTATAAAATTAATGATAATCAATCTATTAACAAATTTCTGACATTATTATATTAAGACTTAAAATTTAAAGTTCATATAAGTTAGCTTATTAGATATAAATAGAAATATTTAATTAGTTATTATTTAAAAATATAATACAATTAACCCCCCTGATTATCCCGGCTTAGAAAAAAGAGAGGCAGTCAGGCGCAGGTGGTGTAGTCCTATAAGAGATAATTAATACTATTGAATATAGCGAGTATAGTTAAATTGGTATAACCTCTCCCTTCCAAGAAGATATAATCAGTTCGAATCTGGTTACTCGTATAAAATTAGAATTAATTAGTATAAAATTATTTAATTTTAGTTTTTAAGTAGGCATAAATAAGTAGGACAAAATAAGTAGCCATAAATAAGTAGGACAAAATCAGTAGGCATAAATTAGTAGTCATAAATAAGTAGTCATAAATTAGTACGCCGCAGCAGCATCAAATGGCAATTAAATAGCAATTAAAATTGATTAGCAATTAATATTTATTTTATTTAACATATGTTTAGCAATAATTATATTTATAAGATTTTTTTAGACTGTTTTAATTATAATTTAGATTCAATTATGAGTATTATACTAATATTAAATTATTGTTTATATTTTTGTATTGATTTGTTTAATTCTCTTCCTCCTCTCGCTTCTCATGCACTGGGGAGTGAGTGAACGTTTATTTCTGATTTTAATTACATTTTAGATTTTAGTAGTTTAGATTTTAGGGTAGCAAGGCTTGATGTTTGATATAATTTTATTAATACTACTTTCCCTCCCTCTGGGGCCAAGCCTTCGCTCACACAAGTTGAAGGTATTGTTTGAGGAACGGTATTTTGATATATTTCAATTAAAGCTTTTATTAAGATTCGAATTATTATGAAATGATTAATTAAATTTTCAACTTATAGAATTATAATTTTTTCCATTAGTCTTGTTCAAATTTTAGATGTCGGACAGATTTTCATTAGATTTGTATCTTTAATGTTAAAATTTAAATATCTTTATATGAAGTATAATAAATTTAGTATTTTAGGTTATTTAACTATAATATTTAATGTGAATTTTATAACTGATATTTATGCTCACAGTCTGGGGTTTATAGATTTATATTTTCTTCTTCCTTATTTAAGTCTGGACATTATTCAATTTTCCAGTTACCTATTATTAATATTAGCTGTTGTAGTAGCAAGATTCAAGATTTCAACTAGTTGTCTTATATCTGTTATTCCTATATTAGTTAATACGTGCCCACTCGAAGAGGAGGAGGGCGGTGAAGATATAACTAATACAACTAATATAATTAATACAAATAATACAAGTGATACAATTAATACTAATGATACTAATGATACAGAAGATACAAATTCTCCGGCTATGTCAGAGGCAGAAGATACTGATATCTGGAATAATCATAATACAAATTTTAAAGATTTAAATTCCCAAGCTAAGTCAGATTATATTCAAACTAAAATTGAGTTGAAAGGATTAAATGTAAATCAATTTTTAATTAATTATTTTATTTCAGCAATATTAGTAAATACTACTGGTCTTAAAATGGAAGTTGATTGTTTTTTAAATACTAATCTTACTACAATATTAAATGATAGAAGAGAAATTCAGTTAGGTGTGAATTCTTTTGTTAGATTTTATCCTTTTCTATTAAATAATTCTTGTGAATCTTTATATTCAAAACCTTTGCCTTATAAATCGGATAATGCTTTCAAATTTGAAATACAAGATGAATTAGAAGCTATGACAGAAGCACATAAAATATCAGAATATGGACTTAACGATAATAATAATAATAATAATAATAATAATTAATAATTAATACCGTTTGGATTAATTTTTCTCCGCAGCTGCGCAGGAATTTTTATATTTTTTAAATATTTACATAATAACCCCCCTACCCTCGAATTTTTTTGTTTAATCGAAATCGAAAAAAAAGCAGAGGAGAGCCTCTCTTGCCCTCTAATTTTTTCTTTTTTCTTTTTATTTTTATTTGTAGGCTTTATTTTTTTAGGCTCAAAGCAGTTATCAAAAGCCTCCCCTTATGCGAGGCAGAGCTAGGGCCGTAAGGCGCTGGTGTGAGAGGATTAGGCAGGAAAATAATAAAGAAGGAGACTTAAGGCAGAAACAAGACAAAAGGCTGGGCCTTAAATGAAGCAAAAATTAAAAGTAGTAATCTTTAAGAGCGTAGTATAATTGGTTAGTATAAGGATCTCCAAAATCTTAAATAGGTGTTCGAGTCACCTCGTTCTTGCTTTTTATTTTTTTAAAATTGTAAGGATATTCAGATAAATTTAAATTAAGGGGCTTTTAGCTTAATTTGGTAGAGCACCTAATTGTCAATTAGGGTGGTTTCGGTTCGAATCCGGAAAGGCTCGTTAAATATTCAAAATA
>Ga0209222_1000105_pt1 | contig 19520 bp, 21 predicted proteins | sample BlaSpr_A8_Ref_O3_FD_187991 | JGI IMG/M metagenome (GOLD analysis project Ga0209222, IMG submission 187991) | Forest soil microbial communities from Thunder Bay, Ontario, Canada - Black Spruce, Ontario site 2_A8_Ref_O3 (SPAdes) (version 2) | ecosystem: Environmental > Terrestrial > Soil > Boreal...
CGCGCCGCCCAGCAGCGCCAGACCTATCTCTCCGGCAACATGAATCAATCGAACCCGCGCTTCCGCCAAATGGTCGAAGGCCTCACCGCGACCCTGCACGGTCAGGGCTACAGCATGGCCGATGCCACGCACCAGGCCTACGGCCGCGTCGCCGCGCTTCTCACTCAGCAAGCCACTACCCTCGCCTACGGAGACGTCGTCTCCGTGATGGCACTTGCCGTCGCGGCCCTCGCACCCCTCACCTTCCTCATGAAACGCCCGCCCCGGCACACCGCCGAACCGCCGCCCATGCACTGACCCCGCGCCCTTCACCAAACGATCCGCTTCTCCTAGCCCCTCAGCCCTCCACTCCCCCGCACTTGGCCGTCATCCAGAGGAGCGTCTTTCGCGACGAAGGATCTCTCTTCGATGTGAACTCCTCCGCTCACGCGCGCCCCGCCGCCCACCCGCTGCAAATGTTGTCGCCGCGTTAATTTCCACCACCCCCGCGAATTTCGCTTCGACCTGGCCCTATACTTAAGGATAATGTTTCTCCGGCGCGCTTCGCCGGGCCGCTCTTCCAGCGGGTCAGCTTCCAAAGCACGAGGGTCTTCATGCCCGAAGTCAGCACGCTCTTCTGGGATAACGGCGGCGTAATTCTCACCAACGGCTGGGACCGCACCTCCCGCCGCGCCGCCGTCGATAAATTCAAGCTCGACTGGGCCGACTTCGAAGACCGCCACGAGTTGATGCTCAATGATTTCGAAACCGGTCGTGCCACTCTCGACGAGTATCTTCGCCGCGTCGTCTTCTATCGCGACCGCCCTTTCACCACCGACGATTTCAAGAAATTCATGTTCGAACAGTCCCAGCCGTTCCCCGAGTCGCTCGATTTCATCAAAAAACTGGCGCACACCCATCGCTACCCGATGTGCTCCTTGAACAACGAATCGCTCGAACTGAACGAATACCGCATCCGCACTTTTAAATTGCGCGATTATTTCGAGTCTTTTTTCAGCTCGTGTTACCTCGGCCTGCGCAAACCCAATATCGAAATCTATAAACTGGCTTTGAAGATCACCCAGCGTGAGCCCCAAGAATGCGTGATGATCGATGACCGCGGCCTGAACCTGGAGACCGCCAAGGAAATCGGCATCCACACCATTCAGTTCAAAAACGTGTCGCAGCTCCGCGCCGACTTGGCCCAGTTGGATATCGTCGCCGACTGACCCGCCCCCGGTCGCGCTACAAATTAATTTCGTGGTGTTCTAAAATCGAATCCTGGCAGGTCGCCGATGAAACTAAACACTCGCGTCTCACCCGACATTGATTCCCTAAGCCGCGCCGCTCTCGAGCAAGTTCTTGCCGATATGCAGGAAGCCGTGAAGCTGCGCGGCCGTTTCGCCATCGCCCTCTCCGGCGGCCACACTCCCTCGAAGATGTATGCGCTCTGGGCCCAGAACGAAAAATACCGGACCGAAACTCCTTGGGACCGCGTGCACCTGTTCTGGGGCGACGAACGGTATGTTCCGGCCGACGATCCGCTCAGCAATTATCGAATGACTCGCGAAACGCTGATCTCTCACGTCCCCATTCCCGCCGCGAATGTTCATCCGGCGCCCACCAATTTGCCCACGCCCCAGGCCGCCGCCACGGCCTACGACGCCGATCTCCACCAATTCTTTGGCAGCGCGCCTCCGGCTTTTGATGTCACCCTGCTCGGCGTCGGCCCCGAAGGCCACACCGCCTCGCTTTTCCCCGGTTCTCCCGCGCTCGAAGAAAAAAAGAAATGGGTCGAAGCCGTCACCGCCAAGGCCGCGCCGCCGAATCGCTTGACCTTCACGCTTCCGGTGCTCAATCAGAGCCGCAACACCTATTTCCTCTGCGCCGGCACCGAGAAAAAAGAAATTCTCGACGCGATTCGCGCCGAATCCGATCCCGCCCACAGCCAATATCCGGCGGCCCGGATTCAGCCGGTCGATGGCCGCGTCCTATGGTTCCTCGACGAGGCTGCTTCGCGCTGATTTTTGTCTTCGCCGCGCCACAAATGACTACGAATCCGCCCGAACCGCTGTTCGCCGCGCAATCCCGTACAAAAATTCGTTGCTGTCGCTCTGGCCGTTGACCATTTTTATACTGTTCGTCATCGCTTTCGCCGTACAGTTTCGCCCTGTCCAATTCGTACCAGCGGTACCTGTCACTGCGTACCATTGACCCAAAATATCCTCATCCCTAAGATGAATTGTCGCTGGCACTACGTTTTTCGCACCGGTTTTATTCGCATCCTGGGATTGGTTTCCCGCGCTTCACCCCGGCTCTGCGGGAGTCAATCGAATGCCATTCGGCGCCGATTTGCCGAAAGATATGCGCTCCCGGCCCCAGCGCCGTGGTCCGCGGATGAACTCGCGCATTCCGGTCTTGATTGAGTGGGACCGGCGCTCTGGCGCCCAGCATCGTGAATCGGGTTTCACGCGCGTCGTGAATCCCAACGGATGTTTGCTGGTCAGCCAGGTCGAGCCGGAGCTTAAGCAGCACTTGCGGGTCACCAACGTCTGCACGCGCCGCACCGCCGACGCGCTCGTCGTCTGGAAAGGTTCGCAGCGTTCGGATGGCTGGGATGTAGGCGTGGAATTACAAACTACTGACTTCGATTTCTGGGGTGTCGAGCTTTGAAACTTGAATCTCTGAGAGTCCCTGCAGCGAAATCAACTTCGAGCCAAACGCCAACGCCAATGTCCACCAAACCTCAAACCGTCGCGCCTAACGTTTCCGCCGCCGCGCCTAAGCCCATCGCCCAATTAAAACCGCTGCCGCCGCTCAAGCCATCGGTCTCGCCTGGCGCACCGGCCGTCACCACCGACGAACGCCGCCGCGGCCAGCGCGTCTTTCTCCGCGTCCGCGCCAGCATTCATGTTGCGTTGCAGGGCAAGCAAACCACATTCGATGCCACCACAGTCAGCGTCAGCCACAACGGCGCGCTGCTGGTCCTGAAGCAAAGTCTTCCGATCACTACGAAGTTAGTGTTGGAGCACGCCGGAACCAAGGAACGCGTCCCCTGCAAAGTCATCCGCAGCGCGCAATCCATGCCCGAGGGATTTCACACGCCCATCGAATTCGAATCGCCCTCGCCGAATTTCTGGCACATCGCCTTTCCGCCCGCCGACTGGCGCGCGCCCGACGATTTGTAGTTAGTTACTCAGCGCAGCCGCAACGCGATGCCGACGCACGTTCGTCTTCTTTGGCGACGCTAGATCGAGCGCGCCGTGCAACCAGTCTCCGTGTCCTCCAGCCTTTCGCTGTGCTCTCTGTGTCAAATCTTTCATCCCCGCTATTCCACCAAACGATCCGCTTCTCCTAGCCGCCGAGTCCAATCACCCAACCGTTTTTGGCCGTCATCCAGAGGAGCGCTTTATGCGACGAAGGATCTCTCTTCGATATAAACCCCTAGCCCAATCGCATCATCGGAGAAAACCCAGCCCCGAAAGGGGCGGTATAAGTTAGCCCGGACCGTAAGGTCTGGGAAGCATTACAAAGTAGCCCCGAGCGCCGGAGGTGCGACACGCAGCCTCGCCCGTCGGGAACGCAGACTGATAATTCACCGTGCCGGTATCGCCGCGAACGGCAAATTCCGCAGATCCAGGTTTCCGCCCGATAAAATAATCCCGATTCGCTTTCCGGGCTTGCTGATTTTCCGGAACAGCGCGGGAGCCGCGGCCACCGCCCCCGAAGCTTCCACCACGATTTTCATCCGTTCCCACAGCATCAGCATCGACCGCGCAATCTCGTCTTCCGATACCCGGCAGATTTCATCCACATTCTCGCGCAAAATCGAAAACGTCAGCGGGCACAGCGTCGCCCGCAGCCCGTCTGCCATCGTCTCCGCCGTAGCGGCATCCTCGATCTTTCCCGACTTCAACGACCGGTAAGCATCGTCCGCATTCAGCGGCTCGCCGCCGATCACCCGAATCTCCGGCCGCATTCCTTTGGCCGCGATCGACGTCCCGCTCAACAATCCGCCGCCGCTCGCCGGCGTAATCACCATATCCAGGTTGGGAATCTCTTCCAGCAGCTCCACCGCCGCCGTCCCTTGCCCCGCAATCACTCGAGCATCGTTATAAGGATGCACCAGGTGAGCGCCGGTTCGGCGCACCACCTCCGCCACCACCGCCTCCCGCGATGCGATATTCGGCTCGCACTCCGTAATCTGCCCGCCGTAAAATCGCACTGCCTCTTTTTTCGCTGGCGACGAGTTCGACGGCATCACAATGTACGCCGGAACTCCGCGCCAGCGCGCTGCCTGCGCCATCGCCGCAGCGTGATTTCCGGATGACGGCGCCGCCACTCCATTTTTCGCTTCCTCGTCACTCAGCGAAAACACCGCATTGGTCGCCCCGCGAATCTTGAACGATCCCGTCTTCTGCAAATTCTCGCACTTGAAAAATAGCTGCGCCCCCGCAATTTCATCCAGCGACATGGAAGTAAACACCGGCGTCCGGTGAATCCGCGCCGCGATCCGCGCATGCGCCTCGCGAATGTGTCCCAACGTCACCGCCGCGTCCACCACTTGTCCCACGCTGCCTTGTGCCGTCATAACCAATCCCACCTTTCCTCTCGCGCACGCCGTCTTCTCGCGCACGTTTCACCGCCTGCTGCTCGTTCGGAAACTCCGCCCGACAAAAAGTTGACGTCACTTCATCTCGGATGCGATTCTCACCTTACCCCTTCCGTAATCAGAAGCAAAATCTCAATCTGCTCGCTCCTGAGGAGGAAGTTCATGGCCGCCGAAGACCGCCGAATTGTTCCCCGCAAGCCCTACACCATGCCCGTTCGTTTCGTGGTCCTCAGCGAAGAACTCGCTCTCGCCGGACATTTTCAAGGCCCTACTCACGCCGCGCCCGAATCGAAATCTGGTTTTAGCCGGGCCCTCGAGCCGCATCAGGGCGAAACCTTCGATTTGTCCGAACGCGGCATTGGCTTCAAATCGCAGCAACCCATCGGCCTCGGCCAGTCCATCGAATTATTTTTTACGCTGCCGACGGAATTGACCGGGCGAATCCCCGAGGATGTGCGTTGCACCGCGAAAGTAGTCCACGTCGATAACCGCCTCGATCCGCGCGGCCGCACCTGCGTCGGCGCCACCATCGAGCGTTTCGAACGCATCACGCCCCGGCGCAGCTGAGGCAACTAGAATCCGCAGGCGGTTCTCAGCTTCACTATTTCGAATCGCGTCCCGCAACCGTGAACATCACTTTCGCCGCCGTGGTGTTTTCGTAGCGGTCGGCCACTTGCACCGAAATAATGTGTTGTCCCGGACCAAGCCCGGCCAGTTGAATCTGGTAGGACTCCTTCGGCGCATCGGACAACACGCCGACCGGAAATACCGTGAACCAATCGCCCGCGTCCACGCTGTACTGCGCGTGCCCAATCGAAACCGATGGGCTGATCCCGTCGAAGCTGACCTTCACTGGATCGTGGCTCGCATCCGCGCGCAGATTCTCAACCCGCGGCGGCGTGTTCGCAATTTCAAACCGTTCGCTCACCCGCTCGTCCGTCAACGCCTGCGCCGGAGGATTCGACGGCAAATCCGAAACCGCGACCTTCAAATAATAAGCTCCGTCCGGCATCGTCGTCGAATCCCACGAATAAAATCGCTGGGCCAATTTGTCCTTCAACAGGTGCCAGGTATTTTCCGCTTCGCCCCGGTAGTACACCGCGAAAACTAAATCATCGTCGTTGTCGTCATGCGCGCTCCACAGCACGCTGGCATAGCCCTTTTCCGTAAATCCCTGCGCCGGGGCACTTATGGCACTCGCCCGCGACGTCGCCTCCGTAATCACTCCAAAATTCGGGAAATTCAGCACGCCCGGCCGCTGCGGCATCCGCAGTTGCGCTGGAGTCGGCGCCGTGGGCCCGCCCGGCACCGCCGCAAACCCCTGCACCCGGATGTTCGGGTCTTGCACCACGATTTCGTCCAGCACCGGCGCCACATTGTCCGGTTGGTAAGCGACATCCACCCACGCAACGCGCGCCGATTTTTCCGCCGCGCCGCCGGCGGCCTTGCCCGCATCCGCGAAAACGACTTTCCACTGCACGAACCGCGCCGGCGGACAACTCACCGCCTCGCCCGAACCATTCTGGTACGGCCCCGACCACGCGCTCCAATTTTTCTCCGGGCTCGACGTATTTCCCGACCGCACGTAGAACCTCACGTTCGCCGCACTCGCCCGTTCGCCGTCGCCCATCCAGGTGATCCGTCCCCACCGCGAAAAAATCTTCGCGTCAAACGTTTCCGATTCGAAGCTGCCTTCGCTCTCATATCCCGGTCCCAGCGTGAATACCTTCCCAGGATTCGCCGTGCCCACCAGAATTGTTCCGTCGCGCCCAGCCACCAGGCTGGTCACTTGCGCCGCCGCCGTGCTGGCCACCTTGGCGTAGTCCCGGTTTTTCTCTAACTCGACGATCGTCCCTTTATTCCCAGTCCCCAGCAGAATGTTTCCATTCGCTTCCAGCGCCATCGAAAAAACCAGATCTTCTCGCGAAGTCCACAAAGTTTCCGGCGCGCCTTCCGCCGAAATCTTCACCACTTCCGCCCCGCCGGTCGTCGACGGGAAAAAAGGGAAGGGAGCTGTCGCCGTAGTCGCCTGCGACGCCCCGGCCTGCAAAGTTAGCGTCGACGAATTCGGCTGCCCGATCACCGGCGCGGTCTGCTGCGGCGTCAGCACCCCACTCAAAACCGGCAAGGCCGGCGTCGCCCGCTGCTTTTCCCCAATCGACGCCGCGAAAATATTTCCGTTCGCGTCCGCCGACAGCGACGTCACTTCCTTCTTATTCGTTTCGTACACCACGAAAGTCTGTCCCGCCGTCGGCGCCGCGCCCGCGCCGTTCCGCACCGGCTCAATACGTAAGATCAAACCATCTGGATCGGTGCCCACCAGCAAATTTCCTTTGCCATCGAACGCCAGCGACCGCGCATGCCGCTCGTCGCTTTGATAGAAAAGCTGCCCCTTGCCATCCCCCGTGATCGCAAAAATCTGTCCCGTATCTCCCGTCCCTGCAAAAAGCGTCCCCTGTGCATCGATCGCCAGCGCCCAGATGTATTTCGTCTTCGGCTCGAAGAACACGCTCTTCTTTCCGTCCGGCGTTACCTTATAGATTTTTCCATCCGGCGACGTCCCCACATACAGATTGTCCTGCGCGTCGAAAGCAATCGCCTGCGCCGAAAGTTCCGGCGCTTCGAACATCGTCGTCGGTTTGGCCGGATCGTCAAACCGCACCACTTTCGCGTCCGATCCTCCAGCCCCGTACACCCGCCCCCGCGAATCCAAACGCAAACTCCACAAATACGCCAGATTCGGATCCGAATAGGGACTGAACTTCGGCGCCGGCGCCAGTTTCCCGTCGCTGCGGATCGCCACGCCCTTGGCCGTGCCTTTCTCAAAATCCGCAAAACTCGATTCGCGCCACATCCGCGTGTGTTCCGCGTAAACGATCGCTGGCGCCACGCATCCCAGCACCAGCAGCGCCACCAGAATTCTAGGGCGTTTCATGAATTCAAGTTTTGCACCCATCGCTCGCCATTCACGTTTTTCCTCAGGGCACCGCTTTAGCCGTGCCGTTAGCCGCTCGGCTTGAACCAGCTTCAGCCGCTGCGGGAATGGGTTTCGAACTTCCACAGATAGCTTCGCGATGGCCTTTAACCGATTATTCAATCCGACTCTCCCTTCGAATCCAAAAACCATCCCACGCGCCGCGAATCACCGAACCGTAATCGGCAAGGTCCGCTCGCCCGAAATCACCTGATGCATCTCCACCGACCACTCGCCCGCCACCGACTGATTCGAAACCCGCACCGCACCGCTATTCTGCCGGTGATCCATCACGCTGATCTCCGACGTCGGCGCATTCGGCATGATCTTATCTTCCACCAGCAACGTCGCCGTCGGCTGCAACAACGTCGCGTACAGCCGGTTATTCTCGCGATCCCGATTCATCAACTTGATCAATTCTTCCAGCCCGGAAAGTTGTCCCTGCGACGAAGCCGCCGCCGATTCCGTCGTCCGGTTCACCGTTTCCGCGTCGCTGATCACCAGCTGCAAATTCCCCCGCGCCGCCTGCGCCGGTATCGTCACCGGAATTTCCTGAATGAACGACGCACCGCGATACGGCCGCAGCTGCACCTTCACCGCCACCGTTTCGCCCGCAACCAGTTCGTTTTTTTCAATCCAGGCATTCTCAATCGTCGCCGACCGCCGCTCCGGCACCGCCGTCACCCGAATGTGAATCCCCGAGACATGCGGAAACTCATACGGGTTCGCATAAATTCTGGCGAAATCCCCCTGCACGCTTCCCGCCACGAAAAATCCGGTAGCCACCGGCATGTCGCTCGGCGCGAACAAATCATTCAGCCGCACCGCCGTGTGATCCTTAATTTGAATATCGCCGTCCAGTTGCAGCGTGTACCCCTCGCCATACGCCGTGCTGCCCACAATTCCGTTGTACGTCGCTAGCGCCACCAGCGTCGGCGTCAGTTGCGGGCTCTCGATCACCTCAAAATGAAATTCCCGCTTCTCCGTCGGCGTCACCAGCGAAACGGTCATCGGAATCATCGGTGGTTCCGGCCCCAGCTGGCCGCCGATCGCCGTCACCCGGTCCTGCGTCAGCGTTCCAATCGTCCCGCCGGTCGAAATAATTTTGGTCGACGCCATCGCCGAATTCAAAGTCATCACCACGTGCGCCCGCGCCATCGGCATCGACACGCTGCCAAACGAAAAAATCGGATGCCCGCACGCCAGCACCTTGCCATTTTCTTCCACCGTCGTCACCGTGCATCCCGGCGTAATAGTCAAATCCCCGCGCATCAGCTCGACCCCGACCATGTCTCCGGGTTTCAACCGCGCATCGTCCGGCGACGCTGCGGCCGTCCCGCCCGCCATCATCGACATGCCCCAGCCCGCCAGCTGCTTACTGAACTGCGCCATCGTGTCCGGATAAACTCCGGTCGCGATCAGCGGCGTCTCAATCGGCACCAGAAATTCTCCAGCCCCGGCACCGGCACCGCTTTGCGCCGCAAAACTGGCCGGCAGCGGAACCCGTGCCGCATAGCCCAGTTCGCCAGTGTCGCTTGTCGCTGCGCGCGCCCCCGCCGCCGGCAAAACCGGCGCGTCGTTCACGCTCAACATATTTTCGATCGGCGTCACTCCGCCAATCGCTTCCTTGGTGAAAACGCCCAGCTTCAACGAAAGCGCTCCGGCCAATTTCCCGTCGAAATACACCGGGCTGCCGCTCATCCCCGCCACCACTCCGCTGTGCTCCGCTTTTTCCCCCAGCAGTTGCACCAGAATCACGTCCTGCTTCGGCCCCAGCGCGTTTTCCAGTATTCCGATCACCACCAAATCCACTTTTTCGATCGTGTCGCCCTGAAAAATCGTGTACACCTCGCCCTTCATTCCGGGTTTGATGTCTTTCAACGGAAAAGTAGCCGTGGCATCGTCGGCTTGAATCGGCACGCAATAAATAATCAGGAACGCGAGAACCACGAGGGAGAAACGTCTGAGGCGGGCCAAGGGCATCGAACTTTCATAATACCCGCCGCCTTACGGGGAAGCAAATCAGCCCGTGCTAGAATTGTGCGATGGCCAAAAAAACAATTTCACCCGGCGGAAACGTGTCCGGCGTCGTCGAACTCCCCGGCGACAAGTCCATTTCCCACCGTTACGCCATTCTGGCTTCGCTCGCCGAGGGCACCAGCGAAATCCGCAACTATTCCTCTTCCGCCGATTGCCTCAGCACCATCGAATGTATGCGCAAACTCGGCATCCAGATCGACCTCACCAAGGATTTCGTGCGCGTCGCCGGTAAAGGTCTCGATGGCTTGAAAGCACCCAAGCGCGCTCTCGACGCCGGAAATTCCGGTTCCACCATCCGCATGCTTTCCGGCGTGCTCGCCGGCCAGAATTTCACTTCAACCATCACCGGCGATAAATCTCTCCAGCGCCGCCCCATGCGCCGCGTCGCCGAACCTCTGCGCCAGATGGGCGCCGACATTCGCGCCAAAGACGGCGACCGCGCCCCCATCGAAATTCACGGCGCGAAACTCAAAGCCATCGATTACACCCCGCCGATTCCCAGTGCCCAGGTAAAATCCGCGGTTCTGCTCGCCGGCCTCTACGCCGACGGCGTCACCACTCTGCGCGAATCGGTCCGCACCCGCGACCATACCGAAATCACCCTGCGCGAAATGGGCGCGAACGTCGAAACTTCCAAAGGCGAAATCCGCATCCACCCGCGTCCCAAATTGCAGCCGCGCCAGTTCATCGTCCCGGGAGATTTGTCTGGCTCGGTCTTTCTCATCGCCGCCGCCCTGGTTCTGCCCGACTCCGCCATCATGCTGCACAACGTCGGCCTCAATCCCACTCGCACCAAGGTTCTCGATTTCCTGATTTCCATCGGCGCGTCCATCAATCTCGCATCCGTTCAGCTGCGCGACGGCGAACTCATCGGCGACGTCTCCGTGCGCTACGCGCCGCTCACCGGCGGCGCGATTTCCGGCCCGCAGGTCGCCGAAATGATCGACGAGCTGCCCATGCTCGCCGCCCTCGGCGCCTACACCGAGCACGGCATCGAAATTCACGACGCCCAGGAACTTCGCGTCAAAGAAAGCGACCGCATCGCCGCTCTCGCCGCAGGCCTGCAAGCCATGGGCGCGAAAGTTACCGAATATCCGGACGGTCTGCGCGTGGAAGGGACGTCCTCGGGAAAATTACGCGGCGCGAAAGTCGACCCGCAGGGCGACCACCGCATCGCCATGGCGCTCGCCGTCACGGCCCTCGGCGCCGAAGGCGACACCGTAGTTCGCGATTCCGAATGTGTCGGCGTTTCGTTTCCCGAATTTTTCACCACGCTCGATAAATTGCGCGATGCCGAAGCCCGCGGCGCGGCCGCAACCTAGTTCTCCAGAAACGTCTACCAATAAACGGCGCAGCCTCTCGACTCCAGATCCGCAAACCACCCGGGCGGCTCCAGAGTAGTCACCCATCGCAGATCGAGTTTTTCCAGCCGCGGCAAAGTCCCAATTCCCGCCGGCAAATCGGTCAACGGGTTCCCCCGCAGATCCAACTGCCGCAGCTCCCTCAGCGCCCCCACCGCCTCCGGCAGCGACGCCAGCTTATTGTTCCGCAGGTGTAATTCCCGCAGCCTCGTAAGCCGCCCAATCGCTTCCGGCAAAGTCCGCAGGCCATTGTCAGAAATTCGCAATTCGATCAACCCAGCCATCGCGCAAACACATTCCGGGAAAATCTCGAAGGCGTTCTCGCCGATGTTCAGGTAACGCAGGCGCGTCAGCTGGCCCAGCGAATCCGGCAGCGCAGTCAGCCGGTTATCGTGCAGGTACAGAAAATCCGTCAACCCGCTCAGGTTGCCGATCCCCGCCGGCACCTCCGTCAATTGGTTATGCCCCAGGTCCAGCATGCGCAGCTTCTTCATTTCGCCAATCCGCTCGGACACTTCCGTCAGCTCGTTGTCCGCCAGAATCAGCGTCTCCAGATCGGTCTGATCCCAAACGGAGTCCGGCACCCGGCCCAGCCGTTTCTTCCAGAGATTCAAATTCGCCTGGGATGAATTCGCCACGGGTGCGCAACCAACTTGGAATATCGGGGTGAGGTTTCTGAAAAAAAAAATCAAAAGTGCTAGGACGACTTATGCAGGTTAATCGTTCCGTACGTGGTGGTGATCTGAATTTTCGGCACGCCCGTTCCGATCTTGGCATTAAACCGGGGCGTATCGCCCTCGGTATCCGACGATCCGTCAAAATCACTCTGCACGTCCCCGCCCTTCGACCACGCGGAAACCTGGAAATTCGATTTCGCCGGCAAAGTTAAATCCACGCCGCCCGATTCGTTGTTGATGCTGATTTCCTGCGTCGGCGGCTTGGCATAGCCCACCTTAATATCGCCGTGTACGTCCGATATTTCCAGCCGCCCGCCCACGTTCTCCACATCCAGATCCTTATTGCTCGTCTTCAGTTTGGCCGCGCCGGCCACGTCCGATACTTCTATATCCCCCGAATCCAGATCCAGCCGCCCGCTCATCCGCTCCAGCGTCAGGTCCGCCTTCTGCGAAACGTAATGCGTGGTCTTGGTCACGTTGCGAATGACCACTGGCCCGAAAAACTCGCCTTCCACCGTCATATCCCCGCTGATGTCGCTGACGTCCACTTCATCGCCATGCCCTTTAATGGTCACGCTGCCGGCGATATCGTCGATGCGCACGTCGCCCTTGCTCATCTCCGCCGTCGCATCCGATCCGGTGTTGTGAATTTCCACCGCCCCATGCAGCGTCGTGGCCCACGCTTTTCCCGATATTCCGGAGATGCTGACGTCCCCATGATTCGTGTTGGCCGTCACCGACGCGTTCTTCGGCACCGTAATATCCAGATCGACGGTCACCGTCCCGCCATTTTCCTGATTCACCGGATGCACCGTATATCCGTCGCGCGTCTCCTCGATGGTCACCCGCACGTCTTTGAGCCGGTCCTCCGCCGCCGATTCGTTGCCCTCCGACGCGGTTTCGTTTCCATTCACCCGCAACTCGTCGGTGTCGCCCGCGTGGCAGGTAATATTTCCGCGCGCTGTGATCAGCGTGATGTGCGAGCCCGCCGGAATCGTCTTCACCGGCACATCCACATTCTGGGTCGCCTGCTCGTGAAACATATTCATATTCAGGTCGATGTCCGGATGTTTTTCGCGGATATGCGAATATAGCCCCATCCCGGCCATCACCAGAATCACCAGCACCATCAACGCCGCTTCCGATCCGGTAACCAGTGGAGGCCGGGTGCGCCCGGACTGCTGCGCGCCCAGATGGTCGATCAGCTTGGCCACGCCCCACAAAATAATCAGGACCGGCCAGTAGTGCCAGAAGACATGCCAGATCCGCAGATCGGGATTCCAGCGCGCGAAGAGAAACAGGACGCCCAGCAGGATCAGCAGCACACCACCCAGAATCGAGCCGCGCGTAGGTTGGCCGTTGTTCACGCGATCCTCACGAAACGGGGTGACCTTCGCGAGGAGCCATCGCTTCCGCTACCTTCAAAATTCCGGCCACGATCAGCAGAAACGGCCACAGTTCGCCGAAGTTATAGCGGCTGTATTGCGCCACCAAAAACAGCACGCCCACCGTGATGATCATGATCGGCCCGAACAGTGAACGAATCCGGCAGTACCCGCAGTGACACACCGGACGATTGGCTTGTACGTTTTGCGCCAGCACCGGCTGCGCGGCCGTTGGCTGCGTACCTGCCGGCGGAACGGGTTGTATTGGATCACCCATCGAAAATCTCCTAGGAATTGGCCTTCATGCGGTCCCACAACAGCCACCCGCCGATCACCACCAACCCGATCGGCCACGATTTCTCAAACCAGTCGCGCTGCAGCCATCCAAAATTTCCCATCAGCAGCAGCACGCCGATTCCGATCAGCACAAACGCACCCACCGGTTTCCGCCCCGGACCATCCAGCAAGTTCGGAGGCTCCGGCTCGCCCAGGGTTCGCGCTTTCGCCGTGCGGTACGCGTCCAGCGGCATGTAACAAACAAATGCTCCCAGCGCGATTCCGAAGAACGCATCCAGCCCCCCCGGCATATCGCTGCTCAGCGCCGCCACCAAACCGCCAAAAATCAAAACGTGAATCGCTGCCTTCATGTACTGCGCGTTGTATACCGCGCCCAAGCCCGGAATAAATCCCAAAACCATGGCCAGCGCGGGATTCGAACCCGTCGGCGCGGGAGGTGCTACCGTGGCCACTTTCGCCGCCAGGCACGGCTCGCAATACAACGCGCCGCCCACGTCGCGCGTGCACTCCGGGCACATCGGCTTGCCGCAATTGCGGCAATATCCGCTGGCCTCCACATTGCTATGCACCGCGCAATTCATCGCATTCTCCTGATCGTCGCCTCAATCCAAATCACAAAATCTCCGCGAAACGTTGATCCCGCTATCAAACTCTCCAGCCTTTCTCGCGCTTTTCTGCCTCGGTGTCCTCTGTGGTAGATCTTTTGCCGTTGTCTTTGCTTTCGGCCTACATCAATGAAGCCAGCATCACTCCCGTACGCGACTGGCTGTGTCCCGGATGCGGCGAAGCCTGCGACCGGTCCTGCGGATTCGCTGGCGACGGATTTTGCGGCGGCACCGCCGGCGCCGACTGCGGTTGCGTCTCCGGCTGCAGCCGCGTCTGAATCTCGTACACCACCCGCAAATCGTTCACGAATTTCGCGCTCTTCGCAAAAGTCAAATGCGCCTGCCGGTTCGCCGTCCGCAGCACCGTCGCCGGGCTCAAGTCCGCGTGCTTCCAGCGCGTCGGCGTAAATCCCGCCGTGTACATCAAAATCAAAATCGTCGCCGCCACCGTCACCAGTCCCAGCGCGAATCGCGGCTGCCATACCGCCGGACGCCAGGCCAGCACATTCTTCCATCCCGCCGACCGTTTCTGCGGCCCAATCGTCGCGTTGACGATCCTCGTCACCAGCATCGGCGGAGCCGCCAGCGGCTCCAGCTTCTGCATCCGCGTCACCAGCCCGCGCACCTCCGCCACCAGCTTCGCGCATTTCGCGCACGTCGCCGCATGCGCCTCGAACGCCGCCGCCTCTTCGGCGCTCAGCGTTCCATCTAGATAATCGCTAAGCCGGTCTTCCGTTAATGTGCAATTCCATTCCATAAAATTTTCCCCTAATTCGGTCGCAATCCCATGTCGCCCAAAATCTTGGCCAGCTCAATTCTTCCGCGGTTGATTCTCGACTTCACCGTGCCTTCCGGCACTTGCAGCACCGCCTGAATCTCCGCGTACTCCAATCCTTGCAGGTCCCGCAAAATCACCGCCTCCCGCAATTCCGGCGAAAGTTGCGCCAGCCCTTCCTGGATCTGCGCGCTCAATTCGCCCGCCTCCGCAATCTTATCGGGCGAGCGCCCCGCCGAAGGTTTTTCTTCCAGCTGTGGCGCGTTCTCATCGTCGATCGAATCCGTCAGCCGGTCCCGCCTCGTCCGCCGGTAATGGTCCACCAGCAAATTCCGCGTCACGCTGGTCAGCCACGTCGGGAAAGCTCCCGACGACGCCTTGTAGCTCGGCAGCGTCTTGTAGATGCGCAAGAAAACTTCTTGGCTCAAATCGTCGGCGTCCGTCGCGTTCCCCGTGAACCGGTAGCACAAATTGAAGACCCTGCGCGCGTTCCGCCGCACAAGCTCCTCCCACGAGGGCCCATCCCCCCTGAGACAATCCTGCACCAGTTGGGCATCGGGCTCCAATCGCTGTCAGCCTCTGAACCTGCATCCCCTTTGGGCCTCGCCCTATGTAACGCATTCGAGGGCCAAAATGTTCCCCTACGAACCTGCGGCGCTCCCGCAGGCCTACCGCGCAGTCCAATCCGCCGTCGCGCCAACCACGCGCGGCCGCCACTCCGAAAGTTCGCTCGAAGCACACACCCACAACCCCGCGCATTGCGCGCCATCTTACTTAGATTTTCACCGGGAACACAAGCGCGGAGAACCAAAAGGGAGAACCAAGACGAGAACCAAGACAAAGAACCGAAACGAAAAAATTCCACACCGGCGCCGAATCTCGGTCGGCTATTCCTCCACGAATTTCTGCAGCCGGCTCAGCGCCGCGTCCCACTGCTTCGAGATCACCTCCAGGTAATGCCGGGCCTCGCGAATCCGGCGCTGCTCCAGCCGCCAGACGCTTTCGCGCCCGCGCCGTGCGTGGCGCACCAACCCCACGCGCTCCATCACCTGTAAGTGTTTGGTCACCGCCTGGCGGCTCATCCGGAATTCCGCCGTCAGCCGCGTGATCGACGCCGGCCCGTCGTCGCACAGCCGAGCCACCAGGCGCAGCCGGGTCTCGTCGCCCAGCGCGGCGAAAACGCGGGCGGAGCCAGACCCACCTCCAGCTCCGCCGCGCCGCGTTCCGCCTTTCGCGTTGGGCCCTGCGCCCAACGAACTACCGTGCCCCGCTGGCGTTCGCGTCCGCGCCGTAATTGCCGCTCACGTACGCTTCGATCAGTTCCATCTGCTTGGCCCAGCCGCCGTTGTTCGCTTCGAACGCCTTCGCCCGCCGCGCCAGCGGAATCCCGTCAAATCCCGTTTCCGTCACGGTCAGCATCACGCCGCCGTCCGCGTCTTCCAGGCGAAATTCGATCAGCGTGGTCGGCTCCTGGGAATAATCCACGCCTGCTTCGAGGGCGAAAGGATGCCAGCGGAACGAAAGCAAATTCTCCGGCTCGATCTTCTCGATCCATATTTCGATCTTCTTGCCTTCGTACGCCTTCTGCTTGGCCGCCACGTCCGCATTCACTTTGGTGGGCCGGATCGACCCGCCCATCTTTTTCCCCGGCGCGAAAGCGCCGTCGAACTGCATCCCAAACCAGGTTCCAAATTCATTTGAGTCGCTGATCGCCCGCCAGACCCTGGCCCGCGGCGCGCGCAGCAAAATCTTCTTCTCAATTCGATCCGTATGGGTCGTATTCATGTGCAACCTCCAGGTTGCAGGTTAGCCCAGGGCCAAAAGAAATGCAACCACAAGGTTGCATGATTCGGGCTGCCTCGCAATCTCCATCGTCGCAGCTCACTAATGCTTCAGCCCCGCAAACTTACAGCATTCAGCCGATGTTTCCCGCGCTTCCGACCTGTTCTACTGGTTCTGCCGAACATTCCTGCCACCCCACTTCCACCTCCTCGGCACAGCCAAAAATTAGCAGCAGCTTTATATAGGAGACTCACCCATGGCACAGCCAGCAGTACGTCGCACCACCAATTTCGTTCGCGCGAATAAGGACATCATCGGCACTAAAGTCGTCAATCCCCAACACGAAGACCTCGGCAAGATCGAAGATCTGATCGTCGATTCTTCCGGCCGCGTTTCTTACGCCGTGCTTTCTTTCGGCGGCTTTCTCGGCATGGGCGACAAGGATTTCGCCATCCCCTTTAACGCCTTCGCCTTCGACCCGGCCAACAACCGCGCCGTGCTCAACATCGACAAGTCCCTGCTCAAGAACGCGCCCGGCTTCGACAAGGACAACTGGCCCAACCTCAGCGACCCGTCCTTCGGCCAGGATATTTCCAAGTACTACGGCTACGATCACGCCGCCGGCTACGACGACGTGGCCAACGCCACGACCCGCATCCGCCTGTAAAGTTTCAGCAGGAAAGGCCAAACAAAGAAAAAAGCCGCCTCCAAGGGCGGTTTTTTTTCTTGGAACGCTTCCCCAGTTTTTCAATTGTCATCCCGAGCGTAGCGAGGGACCTGCTTCAACATCCGTGGCATTAGCCGTTGCCCTTGTATTCGCCTCCAATCTGTTCGCTGTCATCCCGACAGAGCGCCTTTCGCCGCGCTAACGACCGCCGATCCTCTTCTCCTAGCCTTTCACTCCACCATGCCAGCCGCCGTTAGCCGTCATCCAGAGGAGCGCCTTCCGCGACGAAGGATCTCTCTTCGATTGCCACCTCACCACGCGCGCTGCGCAGAGCAGTGAGGTGAAGGTCGCATCGCACCAGCCGCTAGTGCACCGTCGACTCATGGCTATAGACAATCCTCCAACCCTCCGCCAACTTCTTCCACACCATCGAAATTGCAAACTCATTTTGCACCGCCGTCCCATCCGCCCCCGTTCGAGTCGATCCTTCCAGCAAAGTCACCACCGCCGCGTCCGGCCCCAGCACCGTAAATTCCGGACTCTCCCGTTCCGTGTACACCGCGTCGATCTTCCCGTTCTTCCACCATTTCAATTGTTGCGCGTGCAAATCGTCCCACCCGTGAAACTCCTCGCCATTGAACACCGCAATCAATTCCGCCCGCCGCGCATACAACGCCATAAACCGGTCTGTATCATGAGCGTTCGCCGCCGCCTGCAATTCGTCCACTAAAGGCCGCAATGCCTGCTCCACTTGCGCCGCCGCATTCTGTAGCGTAATCATTTGCCGCGCCGCCTTAGTCTCCGCCCAGCCCGCTACCAAAACGCAACCCACCACCACCCAGCCCACCAATTTTTTCATAATCGTCCCTCGCCGGGAAAATGTACCACGCCCCGCCAATAAAAATTGGCCCGCGGCGACGCGTCCCACCGCGCATCGAGCACGCGATAGGCGTGCGCCAGATTTTCGATCTCGCCATCCCGTTGCGCCATAACCCCGAGCGTAAAACGACGAGCAGATGACGGAGCGGTCTCCGCCCACGAGGGGTACGGAAGCGTGACGTTCTCCCACTCAAATTCAAGAGACCTTGGGTCACCGTTCCGGGTTACGTGAGCCCAAAACGCGTTAGATTTTTTTCCGCATCGTCGCTTCAGATTGCAGGCACCCGAGACTTAACCAACCAGAACAGCGGTAGATAATAACCAGGTCTAAACAGGTACGAGGACAGGACGGCAGCAAGCGATTTGTTGTCTAAATCGATCACACAAATGCATCTGGTATCGATTATTGGACAGCCGTTCGAGGACAATCAGGCCTTTTTCGCCGGTTCACGGGGCGGAGGAGGAGGAGGCGGCGCCAGGGGCGGCTTAGGAAGTGGCTCCGGAATCGGCGGCCAGCCTCTTTTGTCGATTGTCTTGCTCGGCTTTTCAGTCATTTTCTACGTGCCCTCACGATGATGCATTTTGACGTAGTCTTCCCACTTGAGCATTAACTTCTTATCATAAGGTAGCGTGGTACCGGTCTTGGAGAGCTCGGCCTCTTTGGCATCTAAATCAGTTAACGTCTTACTTGCCGCGTCAGCGTACATATCGTCCCATAACCTTTCAAACTGCTTCGAAAGGACATTCCACTTAAAACTTAGGTCCGAACAGTCGATCGCTAGCCGTTCGTTTTTAGCAGTAAGCGACCATAAGCTGAGGCCCGCTGTCGCCAATGCCGCCAAGGCTCGAACCCAGTGTAGGTTTCCCGGGAGTTCGTAAATTATCGCGGCGAAGGAGCCACACGAAAGGACGAGTATTGTCCAAGTTAGGAACCGCTGCTTGCGTTGGTGTCTTCCGGTCAGGTCCGCGAAATAGCAGAAACGAATCTCCGAACTCAGCCAACCATCCCAAACCGCCTTTTGCTGCAAGGAACTGAGCACGAAGCCTCGCAATCCCGGTACGTAGGAACTTTTATGCAGAGTGGTAGGTATAATCTATCTCAGTAACGCAACCAAAATTAGTAACACCTGACAGTTACTTCGTTAGTGAAGCTCCATCATCTTTTAGCGAAATGACCCGCCGCGTGTGTACCTGTAATCATATAAACGGATATGTTATCATGCATTGCCAATTTGTGTAGGCCCACGAACGGCCACACTGGGAGGAGGAGCGATTCGTGCACGGACCGTCAGATCGATCGTCGCCAGGAGCTGCGACGTCCCGCGCGACTTACTCCGCAGCCCTCGCCCAATTTCCAATCTGCGCGCCCGCAGTTAGAAATCGCCGCTACTCACTGCAAACAAAGGCCGGCCATGCCTTCTAATTTGGGTTTTTCCTGCAACATTTCTATCCAAACGCCTCTCGCCGCCTTCAAAAACCGCCGCACC
>Ga0209222_1000107_pt1 | contig 19454 bp, 25 predicted proteins | sample BlaSpr_A8_Ref_O3_FD_187991 | JGI IMG/M metagenome (GOLD analysis project Ga0209222, IMG submission 187991) | Forest soil microbial communities from Thunder Bay, Ontario, Canada - Black Spruce, Ontario site 2_A8_Ref_O3 (SPAdes) (version 2) | ecosystem: Environmental > Terrestrial > Soil > Boreal...
TGCATTTGTTTAAATTTAAACTTAAAACAAGAAAAAGAAAAATAAAAAAACACAAAAACAAAATAAAGTTATAAAATATAAGTATACTTTTTCTGACTTTAAGAGATAAAAAATGATCATCTTTTTGATCCTTTTAAGTATATTGTGTAAGTCTTTACCTTGGTTTAAAAACAATTTATCAAATTTAAGTTTTATTAGACTGAGTTGTTTAAGTATTTTTTTTAGTATTTTATTAATTGGTAACATGGTAAATATTAAAAATATTGGCACAGGAATAAGTATTTATAATGGTTTTTTAAATATTTCTTATTATAATCAAATAATAGAAATGTTTATATACTTTATAGGTTCTTTAATTCTAATTTCCTTACTTCCAAATAAAATAAATTTAAATGATAACGAAAGATCTGAAGATATTTATTCTTTAGTTCTACAGGCTGGTTGATTATTTAACTACCCTTTAATTATTTTATTTAATTTATTAGGTGCTTCTTGTTTAATAACTTCTTCTGATTTATTATTTTTATATATTTCTATTGAATTACAATCTTTCTCTCTTTATATACTTTCAAGTTTAAATAAAAACTCTATTCCAGCTACTGGAGCAGGTTTAAAATACTTTTTAATTGGTGGGTTAGCTTCTTGTTTTATATTATTAGGTATAGGTTTAATTTATAGCTCTACAGGACTTACTCAATTTGAATCTTTAACTATGTTAGCCTTTCCTAATTATAATTCTTTCAATTTAAATTTAATATTTAGTCAATCAAATTTTACTTTATGATTAGAAAGTGGTATAATATTTATTGTAACAGGTTTATTAATTAAGTTAGGTTCTGCACCTTTCCATCAATGAGCTCCTGATGTATATGATAAAGTACCTACAAAAGTAACTATTTGATTAGTTTTAATTCCTAAATTATCTATATTTATTTTATTATTTGAATTATTTAATATTTTTGTAATATCAGGTAAATCATTTTCTGAATATTATTTACTCCTACAAGAATCTTTCTCTACATTTGATTCTTATTTATTTGGAAGTCAACATTGATTACCCGAAAAAAACACAATCATAATAGATAGTGTTAATATTTTTACTCCAGATTCAATTTCAATTTCAAATAATATATTGAAATTTACTTCTTCTGAAAATTTTTATTTACCACAAAATCTTTTAATTTTAAGTTCTTTAATTTCTTTGATTATTGGTTCTTTATTAGGACTATCACAAGTTAAAATAAAACGACTTCTAGCTTTTAGTGCTATTTCTCACATAGGGTTTTTACTATTATCTTTATCTATAAATACTGAAATTTCAATTGAATCTTTCTTCTTCTATTTAATTCAATATACATTAACAAATCTTAATATTTTTTTAATATTATTGTCTTTTGGTGTTATATTAGATCCTTTATCTTATTTAAAAGGTTCATTAACAAATATTATTAAATTAGATAAAAATAATACTATTAATTATTATAAACAAAATAATAATAATAAGGAAGCAAACATTACACTTCCTTACTCTGAATTAGATTTAAATAAAAAAAGTAGTGAAGGGTTAGCGAAAGATATTAATTTCATTTCTGAATTAAAAGGAGTATTTAATGTAAACCCTATTTTAAGTTTATCATTAGCTATATGTCTTTTCTCTCTTGGTGGTGTTCCCCCTCTACTTGGTTTCTTTGCAAAACAACAAGTTCTTTATGCCTCAATATCTTCTGAATTTATATTCTTGTCTTTTGTAGCTATTATAATGAGTGTTATAAGTGCTTACTACTATCTTAAAATAATAAAAGTTTCACATTTTGATAATTTATTTGATGTAAAATTTAAAGAGTCGTGAGCCTTTTTTATTAATCAAGCTATTATAACAGATATAAACAAATTTAAATTAACCAAAGAAAATACAGAATATTCTTTAAATCTAGGAACGAACCTAGATACAGAAATTCTTTCTAATGGGATTACTTTTTTAATTTCATTATTAACTTTAATTATAACTCTATTTATAATTAAACCTAATTTATTATTAAATAGCACTCACATTTTAGCTCTAAATATTTTTTATATTTAATATTTACCCAAGATGAGTTATCCTGTGATAAATCCTACAATAATAACACTCTTTATAATTTTACCTGTTTTAATATTAATTTTATTAGGTTTAAACTTGTTATTAGCTCCTTTTAAGTGCCTTAGGAAAGCATAAATATAGGGATAAACTGCCAAACTCCGGGAACCTCTTAAAGATTACAGTACCAAGCTATCTTCGAAAGAATTTATGTGGCTGAAGTAATTATTCAGGTAAGGTAACAAGCTGTAATATGAAGGAAACTGAAATAGAATATCGCGGATCTAAATCAAAAATTTTAACTAGGCTATTCTTTAAACTTTTTATTTCTATATAAAAAAAATTAAAATTAAGTTAGCACGTTAAAAAAACAAATAATTAGTACTTTAATCGAATCTAAAACACAAATGATTTAAATTTATACTTATACTTAAAAGAAGGAATTATATAATTAAAAATTTAGTCTGTAAATGATCAAATTTATGATCCTTATAAGTATATTCTGTAAATTTAAAATTTTACTTTGGTTTAAAAACAATTTATCAAATTTAATTTTGTTATATAACAATAAATTAAGTTGTTTAAAAATTCTTATTAAAACAATTATATTTAATACTTTAAAATTATTTGAGTTTGTAAAAGAGCAACGAGTATACGGTAGTTATACTGGAATTCCAGTATTAAGATGTACTCTAATGGGTTTCGAAAGAAACTATCAAGTCAATATCCTTTCTAATCAAAAAAATAAAAAAACATATTCAACTTTAATTCTTAAACCTAAATTAAATCCTTGAGTAATTACAGGACTAGCTGATAGCGAAGGTTCTTTCATTATTTCTTTACAAACTAGTGATAGTACTAACACTAAATGAAAAGTAAAACCTTCCTTTAGTTTAACTTTTCATAAAAAAGATATTGAAATATTAGAAAAAATTTTAAATACTCTTGGTGTCGTAAAATTAAGAATTAAAGGAAATACAAATAGGGTTGAATATATAGTAGAATCTTTTAAAGATTTACCAATTATTATTGAACAATTTGACAGTTACCCACTTATAACAGCAAAGTCCTCTGATTATAAATTATTTAAAAAATGTTTTGAAATTATTACAAAAAAAGAACATTTAACTGAAGAAGGTCTTAAAGAAATTGTAAGTTTAAAAAGCTCGCTTAACTGAGGTTTATCTGATAAATTAAAAGAAGCTTTTCCAACAGTTAATGCTGCAGCAAGACCAGAATTTAAATTTAAGGATATTCCGAATCCTTTTTGGGTATCAGGCTTTACTACCGGTGATGGTTCATTTAATATAGTAACTAGAGCTTCAAAACATAAAAAAGGTTTTAGAGTTGAATTAAATTATTCAATTTTATTACATATTAGGGAAAAGGAAGTTATAATTGGTCTAGCTGATTTTTTTGGTCTCAAAATATCGAAATCCGTTGAAGCTTCGGCCACATATATTAAATATAAATATATTTATATTTCAGATAAATCTGTACAAATTAAGATTTCAAATTTTTTAGATATTGAAAACAAAATAATTCCTTTTTTTGATAAGTATACTTTAGAAGGAACCAAAAGATTGGATTTTGAAGACTATAAAAAAGCGTTTAAATTAATTAAGAGTAAAGAGCATTTAAATCTTGAAGGTTTTACTCAAATATTAAAAATAAAAGCTGAAATGAACGATAATAGGAATGTTTAAAAATTAACCCAGCTTTTGTAATTTTCTTAAATAAAAAGAATATATATTTTATTTCATTTTGTATGATAAAATTGACCAACATGTTTAATCCTGATCCTGAAAAAACTACAAGTTTCGAGTGCGGGTTTTCTCCTATTTATGGACAAACTAGAAATCCATTTCATATTCAATTTTATTTAGTTGCAATTTTATTTTTAGTTTTCGATCTGGAGATTTTCTATCTGGTTCCCTTAACAGTCTCTTTAAACAAAATATCTTACTACGGTTTTAGTATTTTTCTTTTATTCTTTATAATTCTAACATTAGGTTTTGTTTATGAATTAGGTCATAAAGTTTTAGACTTTACTCATAGAGATTAAATTAAAAATATATTTTCCAAATTATAAAAATAAATTATAAAAAAATATATAATATTATTAACTATATATATAACTTTAAAATTTGTAAAAATTACAAAATTTAAATATATATTAAGTTTATTTAAAAGTTGGTACGTAAATCTAAAAAATTTTATATTAAAAGGTTAGTTTTTATTTTATGTTAATGTTTATTCTTATTTTATGTTTAAATTTTCTTTTCTCCTACTCTTACTCTTACTTTTACTCTTACTTTTACTTTTACTATTTTTTTTCTTTAACTTTTTCTTTTTTTCTTTAACTTTTTCTTTAATTTTAATTTTAACTTTTCTTTTTCTTTAAGTTTATTCTTTAAATTTTACTTTGGCTATGTTCTTTGTTCTTTAGATAAAAGAGAAAAAGGGACACACCAAATTCAAAATTGTTTAAACAAATTTTAAATTTAATTGGCTATAGCACTCCCTTTATTGTTATTAAAAAAAACAAAAGAGGGTATTTTAAATTTTAACTAAAATTTTTATCTTTTTTACCTCGATCTCGAGTTGTTTAAATTAATTTAAACTATAATATTAAAATAATCAGGTGCATTGATTTAAAAACATATAACAAAATGAATTATAAATTAAAAATAATTATTTTTTTGCTATAGCGCTATAGCACAATTTTTGTTTGTTTTTTTGCTATAGCGTTATATTTATAACAAAAGGGAGCCCAAACATTTTCTTTTTGTTTTGCTATAGCATAATTATTTTATATTTTTTTTTCTTGTCCTATAGTAACTATAGCATCAAACCACAGCATATTTTTTTTAAATAAGTATAGATTTGAATTTAATTCTATTTATAAAAATACTTATATATTAAATAGGACTAAGACTATTTTTTTTTACGTCAAAGAGATACCAAATTTAAGGTATTTTTATTTTAGTATATTGTGCTATAAACATATTTTTATTTGAAATTATTAACATACTTCGATACTTCTAAATTTTGCATTAAAATTTACTAATAATACTTTAATCTCTATACAAAAAACACTATTTGTTAAATTTTTCATAACTTAATAATTTATTGTTAAACTAAATATTTTTATACTTGAAAATCAAATTTTCAATTATTTTAAGAAAATATAAATAGTATTAAAACAATCATATTTAACTAAGATAAATAATAATTTAATTCTTTATTAAAAGAATTTTAATCTGATTTAACCTGTACTTTTTTGGTATAGAATTAAAAAAATTATATTCATTAGTAGAATTTTGTTTAAAATTTTTTTTAATGTTAAACGTCCCTAAACGTCCCTAAACGTCCCTCTTCTTTTGGACTTGGAAAGGGAATAAAAGTAAAGTAAGATTTCTTTTTCTACCTCTTCCTTCTTTAAAAAAAAGGACAAGGATAATGTTAAATTTTATATTTTTTTTAATAAATAGTTCATGATCTTAATTTCAAATAACTATTAAAATTTAAGAAGAATTGGTCCAGGGCGGCGAAGCAGGAAAAACATTAACTATTAAGTTTATTAGATTATTTAATTTAAATCTTATTTTAATAAATATATATGAGAATTTTAAAGCAAAATCCTTTATTAAGGCTTTTTAATTCCTATTTAGTAGATTCGCCTCAACCTTCTAATATTTCTTATATGTGAAATTTTGGTTCTTTATTAGCTTTATGTTTAGGAATTCAAATAGTAACAGGAATCTTTTTAGTAATGCATTACACGCCCACTGTTGACTTAGCTTTTAATTCTGTAGAGCATATTATGCGGGATGTTAACTATGGTTGGCTAATAAGATATACACATGCAAACGTTGCGTCATTTTTTTTTATTTTTGTGTATGCTCATATTGGAAGAGGACTTTACTATAATTCTTATAGAAGTCCAAGAGTAGCTCCTTGATCAATAGGAGTTATTATTTTAGTTCTTATGATGGCTACTTTAGCTGTGGCCTATCTTAATTCATATTTTTTATTTAAATTTAATCCTAATATTTCTCTTAATAGTTCTTTAGCATTTATTTCTCCTAAAATTAAAGCTAATTTAAGGATAGGACCTCATTCAAAAGATTTTTTAGATATTTTAGTTGGAGGTTTATTAGGTGATTGGTGAGGTCAAAAATATTCTAATAAAGATTCTATAAGTTATAGGTTTCAAATAGATCAATCCGGTGATAATTTTTATTACCTTCAAAGCCTATCCAAAACTTTATTTGAATTAGGTTATTGTAGTACTTACGAATTAAAAAATATTTCAAGAGATTTACCTAAATTTAGACTTAGTTTGTATACCTATTCAAATCTTGATTGGGTATATGAGGGTTTTTATAAAGAAAATAATTTAAATTCTTTTTCTACTACCAAAAAAAAGGTTATTCCTAATTGGATAGCAGATTTTTTAACTCCTATTTCTTTAGCTCAGTTAATAATGCAAGATGGTTCTAGACAAAAAAACAAGGAATCAATATTGCAACAAATTCTTTTACTCACGCTGAGTGCTTGTTTCTTGCTGAATTATTAACTAAAAACTTTTAACCTAAAAACATCTGTAATAAAGACTGGAACTTTGGATCAGTGGAGAATTTCAATTTGAAAACAATCTATGGATGATCTAGTATATGTTGTTGGACCTCATTTAGTACCTTCAATGTATTATAAATTTGAAGGTTATCTACCATTAAAAAAAATAATTTATATTTCTTTTTATTTTAACTAAAATTTGAATTAAAGTTAAAAGTTTTTGTTGTTTTATTCTTTTTTCAAGATCAATCCCTTTTTTGAAACCTTTAAAAACTAAATACATTTACCTGATATCTCTAAATCTTTAAATATAAAAGAAAACAAAAGAGATCTAAACAAAAATATGTGCTATACTTATTCAGCGAAAATTTAAATAAAAAAATCTATATTTTTGATAACGGTTAAAATATTAAAAAAATACTAGACCGTCACTGAAAATTTAAGTGCTACAGATTGGATCAAAAATAAGTATTTAAGATTTATACTTAATGTACAATCGAACTGGGAATTACAAATATTTTATTACCAAAATATTATAAAATTTTAATTCCTTAAAGACAGCTTTCCTTGGTTATGTATTACCTTATGGTCAAATGAGTTTGTGAGGTGCAACTGTTATTACTAATTTATTATCTGCTATTCCTTGGATTGGTGTTGATTTTGTTGAATTCGTTTGGGGTGGTTTTAAGGAAAATTTTTATTGTTTAAAAATAGCAATACAGGAGAACCTTCCTTAATTAAAATATTTTCTAGTTTTTAATTTAAATTAAATTTTACTGTATATTGGAAGAGCCTTTTTATTAAAAGTTAAAATTTTAGTTTTGTATAATAATCTTTTACCTATCCTGTGATAAAATTTTTATACTTTAAAAATAAAATAAAAGCTAATTTCAAAGGCAAATCAATAGGGATTATTAAAATTTTTACTTCTAAATCTTTTAGTTCTAAAGAATCAAACTCTAATAATAAAGTAAATTCTAATTCTGTCCCTCAGAGACTAAACGTAGAAGACTCTTTTTTCCCTTATTTTGTTGGGTTAATTGAAGGATATGGCTTATTTACTATCTCTAAAAGTGGAAAATATTTTCAATTTGAAATAGGTTTAGAACTATCTATTAGAGATCTTGATTTAATTAATTATATTAAAAGTAAATTGGGTGTCGGAACTATATTTATAAGAAAATCTAATAATAGACCAGAAATGGTAATCTTTAGAGTAAGAAATAAACAGGATTTAAAAGGGGTTTTAATGCCTATTTTTAATAAGTATCCATTACTTACAATTAAGCATTATGATTTTATTAGATTTAAAGAATGTTTATTTGCTGAATCTAATGAGATTATTAAGGCCCATACAAAAAATAAATATATAAGACCTCTGACACCTGTAAATACTTTAAATACTATTTTAAATGCTCATTATTTTTCTTCTTGGTTAATTGGTTTTATTGAATCTGAAGCTTGTTTTAGTATATATAAACCTACAAATGAAAATTAATTAGTAGCTTCATTTGAAATAAGTCAAACCAACGATAAAACTATTCTTCAAGCAATCTCCAACCATTTATCTTTATCTCAAAAAATTCATCAAGATAAAAACAATAGTTTTAAATTAAAAGTTTCAAGTGTGGACGCTGTTAATAAAGTAATTATTTTCATTCCAAAGGCTCCTATCAAATTATTAGGTTATAAGAAAGTTCAATATATTAATTGAATCGAAAGCTTAAAGAATATTGAAAGATACTCTAAAAAATTAACAATTCCTGACACTTATTAAGTTAAAACAAAAGAATCAAAAAATAGTCCTTAAATATGGTAACATATTAAATTTAAAAATTATTATTTAGTTATTTTAATATTAAATATTTTATTTTAATTTATTGGTTCAGTAGGTAATGCTACATTAAATAGATTCTTCTCTTTACACTATCTATTACCTTTTATCTTAGCTGCTTTAGCAATTATTCATATGCTTACACTTCACGAACACGGATCTTCTAATCCTTTAGGTATTTCAAGTAATTTAGATAAAACAACAATGCATCCTTATTTTATATTCAAAGATCTTGTAACCATTTATATGTTCTTTTTAGTTTTAGCTATTATTGTTACTCAGTATCCTAATTTACTTGGTCACAGTGATAATTATATTCCAGCTAATCCTATGTCTACGCCTGCTTCAATTGTTCCTGAATGATAAAAAAAATAAAATTTAGGTGTCATTCTAAAACTTTGCTAAATGCTTAGAGTTTAAAAAAAAAATAGATTACTTTTTTTAAATTATATTTTATTATAATTTAATTTTAAACTAAGTTAAAATGTCTATTTATTTAAAAATAAGCAACAATTCTTATTTTACTTATCATGTGTAAGTAAAAAAAATAATTAAGAATATTGTTCAGAGACTATAACATAGTATGTTATTTTTTGTATAACCAAATAACTAAATATATAGCCCAATAATGACCTATTTAATTTTATTTCTTCATGCATTTTATATATTTTCCGCTAAAACTACCAAAGGTATTAAGCGACTTTCTAAAAAGGAACGAAAAAACATAAAAATAGATAATAATACATATGAAGCCTTAACTGGTATGATGTTAAGAGATGGTCATATTTCCCAAAGATCACCTAAGAGTAATGCTAGATTTGTTTTTGCACAATCTGGAAAACCTGAAAAAAGGGAATATTTTAATTTAGTTTTATCTTTAATGTTACCTTTTTGTACAATAGGTTATGTTCCTTATTCTAAAATTTGAAAAGATTAAAGATATAATGTTGAATATAGTAGTATATCTTTAACTACTATGCAATTACCATGTTTTATTGAATTAAGGTCTATTTGATACTTAGAGAAAGTAAAAATAGTTCCATCTAATATTAAAGAATTACTTACTCCTATTGCCTTAGCACATTTAATTAAGGGAGATGGAAGTAAACACAATGAAGGTTTACATCTTAATGTTTACTCTTTCTCAACTTCTGAGGTAGATTTATTAGTTGGTGCTTTAACTAATAATTTTAATATTTCTTGTTCTTTGCATAATACAGATAAAGGACCTAGAATATATATTAATAAATCATCAACAAATATTTTAAGACTTTTAGTTGTAGAACATTTTGTACCATCTATGAAATATAAATTAGAAATTTAAATTTTAATGACCTTTTACCTTTCTATGCTATACTAAGATCTATTCCTAATAAATTGTTAGGAGTTATAGCTATGTTTGCCTCTTTATTAATATTATTAGTATTACCTATAACTGATACTTCAAGAATAAGAGGATTAACTTTCAGACCTATTATGCGGTTTTTATTCTGAGTATTAGTTGTTGACTTCTTTATCCTAATGTGACTAGGAAGTGAACACCCTAACTCTCCATTTGTAGAAATAGGTCAAATTGCAAGTGCTATCTACTTCGTTTGATTTTTAATATTTGTTCCAGTTGTAGGTATAATTGAAAATTCTTTATTCGATATTGGATTATACTCAACAAAGAAAATTAATCCTACAAGAAATACCAAGCAAAATAATAAACTTTAAAAATTTCTTTAAAACCTCTGCTTTAATAAATTCTCTTCCCCTTTTGTCTTTTAGAGGAAAAAGTGCGGAACAACAGAAAAGATATTTTAGTAGTAAAAACAAAATAAATGTTTCTTCTTCAGATATAAACAGGAAAAAATCAATAAACCCTAATTGAATAACAGGAATTATTGACGCCGAGGGCTCATTTTATGTAAGTATTTGTAAAAGTGATAAATCTAAATTAGGTTGAACTGTTCAAGTATAATTTTCAATAGTAGCCCAGATTAATCCAGCTAATATTATTATGTTAGAACAGTTTAATAGTTTCTTTGACAATATTGGTAAAATAAATAAAACTAATAATACTTATAAATTGGTTATTAAAGGTTACCAAAACTGTTCAAAAGTTAGAGATCATTTAGAAAGTTACCCCTTATTTACTTATAAGTTAGTTCATTTTTTAACTTGATGTAAAATTTTAGATCTTATTAAAAATAAAGCTCATTTAACCCAAGAAGGTTTATTTGAAATAGTGCAATTAAAAGCAATTTTTCCAAAAAGTTTAAATCCTTTGTTGGTTAAATCTTTTCCTAAAATTGATCAAAATAATTTAAACTTTAAATTACCTGAGTATGAACCTAACTTATCATTAATGGATTTACATTGATTAACAGGATTTATAAATGGAGATGGTTCTTTCGCTCCGGGATTAAAAGAAAAATCTTTAAGTCCTCAAGTTAGAATAGGTCAAGATGAAATAAGTTTAGTCGTTTTAAATCAAATTAAAATTTTATTAGGTATGGGAGAAGTTTATTCTAATGGACCTAATTTAAAAACTTATGTTTATGTTTTAAGTGGATTAACTAATTTAAATAAATTTAATGATTTACTTTCTTCAGCTTCTTGCCGATTTTATGGGACTAAATATTTAGATTATAATGACTGATGTAAAATTATATCAATAATAAATGAAAAAAAAACATTTAAATCCAGAAGGTTATACTGAAATAAAAACAATAGTTTTAGGTATGAATAGTAGGAGATTTACATTTGAATAATTCTGATTTCAACTTTATTTTTTTAATTAATTATGAAATCCTTCTTCTGATTAATTGTCGTTTATTTCTTTATTTTAATGTGGATTGGAAGTGAACATCCTAATTCTCCATTTGTTGAAGTTGGTCAAGTTGGAACTTTAATTTATTTTACTTTATTTTTAGTTTTAGTCCCAATGATAGGTATAATTGAAAATAGTTTATTTGATATAGGACTACATCAATCAAAAAGAACTACTTCAAATGTTAGCTCCAATAAAAATTAATGAAGCTAAATATTTTGTTTATAAATTATCCTATAATAAATTATAAAAAGAAAAGAATTTATAGTACTAGTTCAATAAAATTAATTGATTTAGAAAAAAAGAATACATTAATCCTAATTGAATAACTGGTATAATAGACGCAGAGGTTCGTTTTATGTTTAGGTTGCGAAAAGTAAAACAAAAATTGGTTGAAATGTTCAAGTAAAATTTTCAATCGTAGCATCCGAATCCCTTTTTTTTAAAGAGGGAAAGGGAAAGAAATTAATACTGCTAACATAATAATGTTAGAAAAATTTAATAAAACATCTTTCCCCCAGGGATAGCATTATTAACAAAATTAAAGAACAAAAAAATTTAATAAAAAAGATTTGGCTAACCAAGAGGCATATATGTTTCTAATTTAAAACTTAAAATTAAAATTTATTGTGGCCCTTCCTGTGCTAAAGGTTGTAGGCTATAGCACAGCAACCTAGTATATTTATTTTTTAAAGAAAAAATTTTTAAATATTTATAAAGAAATCTTAAACTTCAAGGCGATAATAAATATTAACTTTTTTTAATTCATTAACTAATTAACTAATTAACTAATTAACTAATTAACTAATTAACTAATTAACAAAAAGTAAATAATACTAATAAACAAAATTTTAAGTTTATAAATCAATAATTATCAAGGTTTTATTATTGATAAATTATATATTATGATTTATAATAATATTAGATCATTTTTTTAACTATAATTAAAATTTCAATTATTATCATCTTTTTTTTTTAATTTTACTATAATTATATTTTAATTTAGTTATATTTTATTATAATTATATTTGGGTTAGATTTAAATTTATATTAAATCTAATATTTTTTTTAATTATTATGATATATTTATAGTTTTTAAAATTCTTGTAAAATTAAGCAATAACTTTCTAATTATTTATTTAAAAATAAATGTTAAATAGTATTAAACTTAATAATAATACTAATACTAAGTAGATGTGTGCTTTGGTTGGGTTCAGACACGGGTTTTCTTTTTATAACAAGCGGGACTCAACCAGTCTATTCTTAAACAAAAACATTTTGATATTTATAACAAAATAAAAATATAGTTAAATGTAAGAAATTGAAGAATATTCAAATTAAAAATTAAATATTACTAAGATTCTTCAAAAATATGTTTTAATGTAAATTCTATTTTTAATTAAAATTTAATCTAGTTTTTTAAATTTATTAAATTTTCAATTTTAATTAAGGTAAAATACTGATAGAATAAACACTAGAATTTATTTTTAAGCTTAAAACAAAAAATTTTTAATCTTTAATCAAATAAATTTTATAATTTTTTTTATATTAAATTTTTGTGCTATATCACAAAATCAAATTATAGACTTAATTGATAGAAAAAATATATACAAAAAATAAAATGTTTGGGCTCCCTTTTGTTATAAATATAGCCAAAATAACAAAACAAAAAATAAACAAAAATCATCTTTTTTTATTAATTTTGAATATTTTATTAATTTGATTAGAATTAGGTTTTCTGTTTTATTTAAATTTTAAATTTAAATCTGTCCCGTACAGTTGGGACAAGAAAAATAAACAAATATAAAGATGATAAAATTTTTTAATTTTAAAGATAGCTATAATTTAATTAATAATAAATTTGTGAATCTATTAAAAAATATCAAAACTTCTTATTTAGGTTTTTATAGCACAAAATTAGGATTCACTAAAAATTTTTTTATTTCTAATAATAGATTTAATTCTTCTATTTTAGACTTAAAAACTAATGGTGTTAAATTTTTTTCTACTTCTTTCCCTATTTATTCTTCTAATTCATTAGGAAAAGGGGATGTAATTTCTAATTTACATTCAACAATGGCTTTTGAAAAAACATTAGGAGTGGAAAGATATAAATTCCAATCCTTTCCTTTTCATTTAGTAGAACAATCACCTTGGTTAAAAGTTTTTAATTTAACTAAAAAAAAATAAACTAGTAAATAAGAGATTTTTAAAGAGTTCTTCAAATTTAAATAACTTACATAAGTTATTAGATTTAAATAAAACTATTCTAAACCCTATCTTTTTGGTTAAAGATTTATTAGTTTGCCCTATTATAGAAACTGAAAATATAATAAAGGCTGTTAATTTAGCCGAAACTATTTACTCTTCTATTCCTGATAATAATTTACCTAAACTTTTTGTAAAAGCTCAAATGGATAAGTCAATCAAATTAAATTATTCTAGTTCTTAAATCTCTAATAATTTAGATCTTAGATTACTTGGGGCTTCTTATAATAATATTTTAAAATATTCTACTATAGTACAAGATCCTTTTCTTAACGTAAGTTTAAGTAATTTACCTGGTTGTTATTTTTATTCTCATCCAGAAACAGGAAAATTATATATTGGTTCTTCACTAAATGTTCAAATTAGATATAAGGCCCACAAGGACGAACTTAGAAAAACTAAGTTATCTAAATTTCATAAATTTATTAAACTACACGGTTGAAAAGGTTTTAAACTAGGTGTAATTTATAATACCTTTAACTTCTTTCAAGATTTTAAACAAAACCACCCAACTTATAAATTGAGTAAAGGAGAAGCTATATTCCTCATTCAATTAAGTGAGTTACATGTTAATTTATTAGAACAGTCTTTAATAACAATCTTTAAACCTAATTTAAATTCTTCAGATAAAGTTAATTTTGTATATAATACTTGGGATTTAAATTGATTAAGTGCGGATTTAACTCTTTCACCAAGAGTTAAGAATGTTATTGTTTTTTATGAAAATTCCCCAAAACCAATACTAGGTCCACTTTCCATTAATCAAATTAAATTTATTCTGCAAGTATCAAAAGATATTGTTCCAAGATATTTAAATAACATTAAAAAAATTTATAGCCCTGGTCTTGGGTTTAAAGTTAGAGTTCAAGAACTTAATGTTTCATCATTAAATAAAAATAAGATAATCCATAGGAAACAAAGTATTTCCTTAAATAAAATAGCTGCTTCGCTGTTGATATAGACTCGTTAGAAAAAAATAAAATTTTTATTTTAAATTCAGATTTTACTTTTTTAAAACATAATGGTGCTATAAAAAGTTTTGATACTTTAGGTAAAGCTATTAAAATTTTGGATTTTGAAAAGTATAATAAACTAATTAAAGCAGGTAATCGAAGGTTTGAGTACGTCATAAACTATATTAATCTAAATAAATTAGTTAAGACTTCTTTAGGTGAATTTTATTTTGTATGTAATCCTCAAACTATTAATGATAGATCTAAACTAGCTAAAGCTATACCTATTGTTTTATTAGATACTAGAAATATGCAAGTCCAAGAATTTGTTTCAATAAATTCTTTAATAAGTCACTTTAACATTAAAAGATTTAGGTATGAATCGTATTTAGATAAACCTAAAATTTGAAATAAGCACTACCGACTATTTACTATTGAAAACTTTTTTAAATTTTATTGCTGCCGCACCCCTAAATTTTAAAATTTTGTTATGCCTTAAAGAAAGTCAAACAGCTCTATTAATAAAAATATTAAACGTTCTTTTTTTTAATTAAATAAATCATACCTAAAGTGGCCAGGGCCGTAATCTTGAATACGGTAATTTAACTCTATGCAGAAAAAGATTATAATTCATAAAGCGGAGAAGAAATGTAAAATTTTTGGGATACTTAAATAAATAACAGTTTAAGTCTTATAAAAAAATTTTTTTATTTAAAATTTTATAGTTAAATCTCAATCTGCAGGAAAATTTTTTGTACTTCAAATATAAATTACAAAATTTATTCTCAACGATCATACGTTAAATTCTATTATTTTTAAAATTAATAGGAATGAAATGATCTTAAAATTATTTTTTTAATTATAATAATTTGAATTTTTTAATATTATTATATTTTTACTAAAGACTAAAAAAAGATTTTATTTTTTCTTAACTTCTGTTATTTTTTTTAGTGTCAATTATTAAATAAAATAAATTCTAAATTAGTAGGAAAAGTTAAGTTAGTTCTTCTTATTTTGTTTTAAAATTTCAAAATTAAAATTTAAAAAAAGATATATTTCCTATTCTTTTTAGGAAAGAAAAAAATTTAATAAATTAAAAAAATAAATTTTTAAAAGTGACCAATAGTTACAAGTTTAACATTATTCCTTATGGCTTGCTCAGCTGTCCTTTTTTTCCATGGTTTTCCTTTTGGAGGAGAATTATTAATTTTAGGGTTTATTCTTACAATAAGTAGTATGGTATTATGATTTAAAGATATTATTATTGAAGGAACATACTTAGGTTCTCATACAAGTCAAGTACAAAATGGACTTAATTTAGGTTTTATTCTTTTTTTAATATCTGAAATCTTTGTATTTATTTCTGTATTTTGAGGGTTTTTTCATTCAGCTTTAATACCTAATATTGAAATAGGTTCTCAATGACCACCGTTGGGAATACAGACTTTAGATCCCTATTCCATCCCTCTCTTAAATACCATTTTACTCCTATCCAGTGGTGGATTTGTTACATGGGGACATCACGCACTAATATCTGGTAAAAGAAATTCTGCTATTTTTGGAACTTTTTTTACTCTTTTATTGGCTATTATATTTACAATTTTACAAGGATTTGAATATCTTGAGGCACCGTTTTCAATTGCTGATTCAATATATGGTACTATTTTTTTTGCTCTTACTGGATTGCATGGAGCCCATGTTATTATAGGAACCATTTTTATTTTAGTAGGATTAGCTAGAATTATTAATTACAACTTAACCGATTCACATCACTTTGGATTTGAAGCTGCTATTCTTTATTGACACATGGTAGATGTAGTTTGAATCTTTTTATTCATTATACTATATTGCTGGGGTACTTAAAAACTTTTAACAGATAAAGCAAATAAAATAATTTTGCTTTTATTTCAATTTTAATAACAGTAGGATGTAGATTTTTATCTAATTTACATCTTAATTATAAAAAAATTTTTTTTCTTTTTTATAATATACTTAAATTTATAGGTTGGTAAACAAAATTTTTGTTTGTTTATTAATATCTTACAAATTTATTTTTCAAGGGTTCTTGATTAGTTTGTAATTACAATTTTTCAATCAAATCCTTACTCAATTTTTAATCGTAATAGGTTTTCCCATAGCTAAGGATAAACTGTTAATTTTTATATATTTTTTTATATAAAAATGCTATTTAGATATTTTTTTTTAACTCTTTCAAATTTAAACCTTAAATTTTACAATAAACCCCCAAAAAGATTTTTATCTTCAACTGTAAACCCACTTGAAGACTCGAATTCGTCAGAAATTACCTCAAGTAAAATTTTATTACCTATTAAAGTTAAAAGTAATAAGTATAGTGAAAATCCTTTAACACCAGAGTGAATAACTGGATATTAGGATTCCGACGGTTCATTTTCTTTTTCTATTTCTAAGTCTACAACCCATAAATTAAATTGACAATTAGTAATTTCTTTTACTCTTGTTTCAGAAGCTACTCCAAGTAATCTAATTATGCTTCAGGATTTTAACTTTTTTTTAACAATATTGGAAATATTGTTTATGAAAAACTTAATAATTGTTATAGAATACGTTTTCAAGGCCATACTAATTGTTTAAAAATAAAAGATCACTTTGATAAATTTCCCTTATTATCCTATAAATTAGTTTATTATAAACTTTGGTGTCAAGTTTTGGCTATTGTTGAATCCAAAAAACATTTAACATTAGAAGGATTACTAGAAATTATTTCTTTAAAAGCTCATTGTAAAGGTGGTTTATCGCCTTTATTACAAAAATTTTTTCTAGTTTTATACCTGTAGAATGTCCTAAGTATATTCCAGATTTAAATTTAATTTCTTTAGATTGAATAAGTGGATTTATCACTGGAGATGGTTCATTTTTTATAAGTATTTACAAATCTCCTAAGATGTTATTAGGTTTCGGAGTATCGCCTCAAAATTGAATAAGCCAAGATAAAATAAGCTTAGTACTATTAGAACAAATTGTAAATTTCCTTAAATTTGGTAAAATATACTACGTTACCAAAGGGGATGTAGCCAGTATTAGATTTAATGGAATTAAAAGTGCTAACAGATTTATAAATTTATTTGAAAATAAAAAATTTCATGGGGATAAGGGTTTAAACTATAAAGATTTTTGTAATATTGTTGACTTAATGAATAAAAAGGAACATTTAAATAAAAAGGGATTTGCCAAAATAAAAATTATAAAATCTGGAATGAATACAAAACGAGAATCCTAATTTTGTTTTATTTTTTAAATTGTTTTTGTTTATTTTAAACATTTATTTTAAGGTTATACAAAATAATTGTTATTTAAATTAATATTTTGTAAAGGGTGGGTTGAGGGTTATTTAAATTTAACAAAATTAAAATATTATTTTATATCGTAATAGGTTTTCCCCTAGTAAAGGAACAAATAATTTGTTTATTTTAAATATTTCTTTTCCAAATGATGTTTATTTTTAGATTAAATTCAATTTTAAAAATTTTTTTAACTTTATTTCTTTTCTTAATATTCTTAATGTATAATATAGTTTCACCTGAGATTATTTTCGCTGATGAAGGTCAATCTGTTATGGAAATGGATGGTTGAACTAAAAATCCTAAATTAGAACCACTTAAACCTTTTCCTTGAGATGTAGCTTGTACTTATTTTAGTATTAATTTTATACTTTATACAGCTTCTACTTTTTTTTGAGCTACAACTTATTGTGACGTAGGAGTACAAACTGAAGCATTATCTATAATTAATGAAAATACTGTAAGTTTTACTGAAGCTTTATCTATATTGACTGTTTCTGATTCACCAATAAATACAGTGTCTACTTTATTAAGTGGTACACCTTCTATACCAGGTACTGAGGATTTTTATCTAAAGTTTCTGCTTCTTTTTGATCTACAATTTTAGTAATATTTTTTATGTCCCTCATACCCATTCTACCGTAAAGAGTATTTAGGAAGAGTTTAGCAATTGTTCTTTGTACTGGATCATTAGCTGATTTTTTAATTTCATAAAAATCTTTTACATATTTAGAAAATAAATCTTTTCCTCTGTTAAATTGATAACAATAACCAATATTAATTTTATATCCAAATTTTAAGGCATACTTATTTTCTTCGGAAAATATAAGTCTTTTAAATTTACCTCTAGGACAAGAAACAGTTCTTTTAAAGGGATCTCTATATTGAATAAAAGGAACTTGTAGACTGTTTTCATCTGGACAAGTAATTTCTCCAAACACAAATCCGAAAATTTTATTTATATCTTTTTCAAGGGATAGTATAGGATCTCCTACAGGCATATCTTTTAGCATTGCAGCAGGATATTGAGAATTCATATCATATAAATAACCATTTGATATCTTATTAATAAAAACATCAACATTTCCTCCAAAGTATGCTGTTCTTATTTCCCTTTCTAGTTCACCTTTAATCAATTTAAAATCGGATATTAAATTATTTGGGAAATAAGATGTAGTATAAGCGGCAAGAGCTAAGCCTGGTAATGTCTTAAATTTAGTTATATTTAATTGATATTTATTAAAAATATTACAATTAAACTTGATAATAGCTTCAAGTAAACCTTCAACGTCAGACTTTAAATAATCTAATGTTTCTTTTTGTAAATTTCAATTATCATTAGGTATAGTTAGATATTCTTGATCAGAAATATTATTATAAAAATCTTTAGTTGGTTTATCTCCAATATAATTTAATTTATCCTTAGTCACGAAAGTATAAGGAAATTTATTTTTTTGAATATCACAATTAAAGGAAATTAAAATATTTTCTAATTTTCCCGGTATTAACTGTAAAGAATCTAATAAGGTTATTTTAAAATCATAAGAAGTTATTGTTAGTTACAAAATAGCGTTATCTTTTCATATTGGTGTAATAGAGATATTAT
>Ga0209222_1000110_pt1 | contig 18881 bp, 19 predicted proteins | sample BlaSpr_A8_Ref_O3_FD_187991 | JGI IMG/M metagenome (GOLD analysis project Ga0209222, IMG submission 187991) | Forest soil microbial communities from Thunder Bay, Ontario, Canada - Black Spruce, Ontario site 2_A8_Ref_O3 (SPAdes) (version 2) | ecosystem: Environmental > Terrestrial > Soil > Boreal...
AATTTGCTTCATCGACGACCGAGGAGAATGCCCATGCAAAAACTACGCGAGGTTTTGGAGCAGGCGCAGAAAAACAAAGTGGCCGTGGGGCATTTCAACATTGGCGACGATAATATTCTCATGGGCGTCTTCGCGGCGGCGCGCGAGCTGCGCGTGCCGGTCATGGTCGGCGTGTCGGAAGGCGAACGCGCTTTTCTCGGCGTGCGCCAGGTGGCCGCGCTGGTGAAAAGCCTGCGCGACGAATTCGATTTTCCGATCTACCTGAACGCTGATCACACCCATTCGCTGGCCAAAGCGCTCGAAGCCGCGAACGCCGGCTTCGATTCCATCGTCTTCGATCTTTCCGCGCTGCCTTTCGACGAAAACGTGCGCCAGACCCGCGACGCCGTGCAAAAACTGAAAGCCATCAATCCCGACATTCTGGTCGAAGGCGAAATCGGCGACATCGGCACCGGCTCCGAAATTCACGCAACCGCGCCGGACCTGACCAAATTCCGCACCACTCCCGACGAAGCGAAAAAATTCATCGCCGCCACCGGCATCGATATTCTCGCGCCGGCCGTCGGCAACATGCACGGCTTGGTGCAAAGCATGGTCGAAGGAAAAACTAAAAAGCATCTCGATGTCGAGCGCATCGCCGCGATAAAAAAAGAAACGGGATCGCTGCTCACGCTGCACGGCGGCTCCGGCACCGACGACGACGATTTCCGCCGCGCCATCCAGGCCGGCATCAACGTGGTGCACATCAATACCGAACTGCGCCTGGTCTGGCGCAACAGCCTCGACGCCAGCCTGGCCCAGCACCCCGCCGAAGTCGTCCCCTACAAAATTCTTCCGGCGGTAGTGGAAGCGATCAAGCAGGTCGCGCTATCGCGCCTGCGATTGTTCAACGAGCACGCTGTGCAAGCAACCAGCAAATCAGCATGATCGAAAAGGGTTTGTTAGCTAAGAGGATTTCGCGGAGGAAGCCTTCGTGCCGAGCCTTTGCCGCCAGAAATATCGAATGACTAGACGTATTTTTTTCCCTAAGATTCATGGCGCGCCGTAATTGCGACATATTCCCGCGCGAAAGCTGCTCATCCGTGCTGCTTACACGTCCGCGCAATCACTTCCCAGATCGTGTCGCGCCAGCGATACATCTCCTGTGCGCTTTCGAAGCTTTTCACCGGGCTCGCGCAGCCTGGTACCGGCCTGTTACAAAATAAAGAAGCCTGGCCCTCCGGCGAGATTTCTTCCCGCAGCGCGCCGCCGCAACATGGGCAATGCAGCCCCTTCGGCGTGAAAAAATGGTTCACGCACTCTCCTACAAAAGTCACGCCATCTTGTATCTTTCGACTGAGCACGAATCTCTCCTGGCCACGAGTTGTTATTATAAGGTTGGCAGCCGCAGTTTCAGCCCCGGCTGCAACCACAAATAAAAATCGCCGCCTTTGAATTTCCGGGTGGCCCATATTTTGCGGTTTGGGCAAGGGTGGGGCTGTTGCCTTTGTTTTGGCTACTTGTAACGAAATTTCCTGAACTTTTGAGCCGCGCGGTTGCCGTTCGTGGTTGTGCCGCAGAAGAGCCCCACCCTTTCACAAACCGAAAGGATGGGCCACCCAGAAAATCAGATTCAAAATCAAATTCAACATCAAAAGCTCAAAATCGAAAGCGCGCCAGAAATGTTATTTGGCGCATCGGCTGCGCTGCGTGCACCTGTCCTTGATTCTCCGCGCGAGCCAGCGTGCGGCGGTTGCGGCGCCGCGCCAGAATGTGCGCTGCGCCGCTCGAAGGAAAAATCAGTCTTGCGGCTTGTACTTGAATTCGATTTTGGTGAAGTTCAAGCTCAGCGTTTCGGTGGGTGCGGTCCCGCCGTTGTTGGTGGAAAAGCTCGGCTGCTTGACGCCGACCAGCGGCTGCAGCACGGGCGCCACCGGCACTTCGAATTTAGTCAGCGGCTTAACCGCTTCCAGCGATTTTCCCCGCTTGATCGCTTTGTGCTTCTTTCCCGCGGCCTTCTTGCCTTTGGTCACTTTCACGATATCCTCCGCTCGCTTTGGGATCTGCCTTCGGAATCTGAACTCGGGGACCTGGCTCCGCCGTATACCAATGCACGTTGCGAACCATGGGCCGCGCGCTTCCGCGGATTGTACACCGGCTTGCAATGGAGCGACTTAGGGCCGCAAAAAATCCAGCCGCCGCCCGTCCGGCCGCGGCCGCGCGTTGAAAGTTTCAACGCGCTGTTGAATTTTGCATTTTTTCGGTGACGAAGAAAAAGCGAAGATGCTAGACTCCGCCCATGGACGACTCCAAAAAACAAACCATCGCCCTTTGCGCCGCTTTCATCGCCGCTCCGCGTCTGATGTTTCTCGATCAGGATTCCGCCCCGGCCCTCCGCGCCGTTTTGTCCGACTCGGTGTGGAAGGCCGAACTGCTGCTCGAGCACATTGACGCGCGCGGGCCCAACCGTAACGCCACTCGCCCTGCGGCCAAAACCGATCCCTACTTCGATCTAAAAAACGAACTGCACGCAGGCCCACCGCCGAGTGTGAAAAATGGGCCGAAACCCGAAACCAAAAACGAGCCGACCCTAAAAATCGTCGCCCCGCGGTAACCGGCGGCAGGAGGGAAACCCGTGTCCGCACCTAAAAAAGATTGTTGAGGATTATTTCGAACTGAAATTTATCGAGTGCGGCCACCGCATCCGGTCGACGATCCCCGCGCAAGGCGACCGCGCCAGTAGCAATTCCAGTTCCGGCTCTGCCCCCGCTCCGGCCCTCGCACGCTTTCCGGATGCCAGCGTCGTTCCGGTCCCCGGAACTTGCCCGGCGTGCCAGGGTCCCAAAGCCGAGCCGCCGCCGTAGCGGCAAAGAGAAAAGGCGGAAAAATCAAAAAACTGGAGATTTCAGCGGCTGGAAGGTGTAAGTGCAGCTGGCCACAAACGCGGAGTTTAGGTCAGCGGCTTCCGCCGAAGGTCCTTACCAACGAAACTCGCACCTGGACCGGTTCGGCGGGGTGGAAGACATTGGTGAATTCCGCCGGCCCGGTTGGCGTGATGCGAGAGACGTACGCGTAGGTAATGTCGTCATTGCGGCGATTGAGGAAATTCAAAACGTCGGCCGCGATGCGCCATTGGCTATTAAATCGATAGCCGAACCCGGCGTTTAGCAACAGCGTCGCCGCGGAGCGATTCAATCCGTCGGAGGTCAAATCGCGCGGGCCAAAATAGCGCAAGCGGATCGTCGAGGTAAAACCTTTGTAATTGTGCAGGGTCGCGCCCGATGAAATCACCACTCGAACCGCTTCGGGGACCAGCTTGCCTCCCGGACCTTGCACCGGAAACAGGCCACCACCAGGGTTGGTAAACGCCGCGTCGTCCGGGTCAATTTCGGTAAATCGCGCGCGGGAGTCGGCCATATCCAAATCAAAAACCAAATGTTCGGCGGGCGTGTAGTAGTTGGCCCATTCGACGCCATAGCGGTTGCTCGGCGAGGCCGAAGCCACCGTGGCTCCCGTGTCGCCGTCTTGCTGGAGTTCGGAATTGCTGTGGAGATACCAGAGCGAAAGAGTGCTTTGCAGATGCGGGACGATCGAGGTGCGCACGCCGACTTCCGCGCCTTTGGTCTGGACCAGCGGGGAAATGGGAATGCTGCTGGTTGGAAAAGGATTGTCCGGCGAAATCGGCTCGGCCCGTTGCGTGGCGCCGCGCGCGTCGTTGCTGTGAAAGCTGAATCCGGCCTGCACATAGAAGTCGGTCTTGGCCCACGGGCCGAAAATCAAACTCCCTTTGGGGCTGGGCAGAAACTTGGTGGCCGTGCCGGAATTGAGCTGCGCAAAATTGACCACCGGAGCGCCCGGCAATTCGGTGGCGGTATAAGCTGGAGTCAGGCTGGTGACGTTATATATCGCTTGGTCGCCGCGCACGGCCAGGTCCCAGCGGAATTTTTCGGTCCACTGGATTTTATTTTCGGCGTAAAAACCAAGCATCGTGTCGGAAAAATTATTCAAATCGGTGTCCGCCGGCAAAGTCGGAAACAGTCCGTTGATGGTTCCGTCGGGTCCGCACTGGGGGATGGGATTGGTAAAGCAGGCGACGATATCCGTCTTGTCCGTGCGCTCCCGATCTTCGGTGCGGTACAGGCCGTTGTGGATCCAATCGTTGCGGACCTGCACGCCGAAAGTATTTTCCACTTTGCGGCCAAACCATTCAGCGAATATCGTGTGGTGGGCGTCCAGTCCGGCCACCCAGCGCCGGTCCTGCTGTTCGAACTGATCGCCTTTCGCCGGGTCATTCAGGAAGTAAGTGAAGTCGGAGAACAAATCGAGATCGTAGTAAAAACCGTAGAGCGTAATTTTCGTTTCGGAATTCGCGTCCTGGCGATGCCATTCGCCCTGCAAACTATAACGCTGCGAATGGCCGCCGTCCGTCGGATTCAGCGCGCCGAAATAACCCACCAGCGGAATCGCCGTCACCGGGATTTGATCGCTCGAGTGCCACTGTCCGTGGTAGCCGCGCGCTGTGATGCTGAAACCTTTCGCTTCGGTGCCCTGGCTGTAAGTCAGAATCCCGTTGAACTTGTAATAATTATCCGGATGCTTCCAAGGGCCGTCCTCGTGGTACGCCTCTCCGCCGTACAGCAACGTGCCCTTACCGAGCTTGTGCGATACGCCAAAAACGAAACGCCCGAAGCCGTACATCCCCCCTTCCACCTGGATGAAATCTTGGGGCAGCTCTTTGAAATATTCCAGATGGGCCGATCCGGCGGAACCATAGTTGCCGACGTCCGCGTAATAAGGACCTTTCTCGTAATTCACCCGCTGGACCAGCTCCGGGATGACGATGTTCATGTCCGCATACCCTTCGCCGTGCGCGTGCGACGGCAGGTTCAGCGGCATATCGTCGATGAAAATGGCGAAGTCCGTGCCATGGTCGAGGTTGAAGCCGCGCAGAAAATATTGATTCGCTTTGCCGCCGCCGGCATGCTGCGTGATGATCAGGCCGGGGACCGCCTCCAGAATTTCTCCGGAACGAAGAATCGGACGATCCTGAATTTCCTCGGCGCCCACCGTTCCCTGAGTCGCGGAGTCCGCAATTCCCACCAGATCATCATTGCGGCCGTTCACCGTTACCGCGGTGTTTACATGGCTCACCGCTAGAGAAATGCGCAGCGGGACCGACGCTTCGCCGGTCCCGATGATGACGGGAATTTCTTTGGTTTCAAAACCGGCGCTCGCTACGACGAGTCGATAATTACCTGCCGCGAGTCCGGAAATACTGAACGCGCCGTTCGCGTCCGTGCGGGTTTTCACCTTTTCCGCGCCGTCGACGCTTCGAATCTGCACGGTCGCTCCGGCCATCACCGCACCAGACGAGTCCACCACCGTTCCGGATACCTGCGCGGGATTAGCTTTATCGGTCGCGGCGGCCGGCGTCTTCTGCTGCGCGGCGCTCGCCGGCGCACTGAGCGTTATTGCCCACCAAAGAATGATCGACGAAAGGGCCGTGCCAAACCTGGGCATCGCACGTTCTCCCGGGGTCCCTCACGCTGGAGAATACTTGGGCTGCACGCCCTGCGAGCATACGGCATTAAAAATCGTGCTAATGCGTGCTGGCCTCTTGTAGCACATTCATAAAAAACGTGCTATCGATAAGTTCGGCGCGAGGGGTGTCCCGCTTCGGAATTGCGCGCGGGCTCGCCACCACTCGCGCGCTGCGTTATAAAGGAAGGGAATCGCGTTCGGATTCGGATTTCGCTTTGCCGCAAAAAGCAGCACCGGCGCAAAGGAGCCTTATGGCGGGTTTAGCTCGGACCGGTTTTTCGATTGACCCCGATTTGCTGGAGCGATTCGATCGCGCGATTTCCGGAAAGGGTTACCAGAATCGTTCGGAGGCGGTGCGCGACCTTATGCGCGATTACCTGGTTTCCGAAGAGGCCGACAAAAATAAAGTCGTGGCCGGCACGCTCACCTTTGTCTACGACCACCACCGCCCGAATCTCACCGAGAAATTGGTGGAGGCCCAGCACCAGGCCGGCAGCCAGGTGCTCGCCGCGACCCACGTGCATCTGGACCATCATAATTGCCTGGAAGTGGTGATGATGAAGGGCCGCAGCGGCGCGATTCGCGATCTCTCCAATCGCATTCTCAGCCTGCAAGGGGTGAAACACGGCCAGCTGGTCATCACCAGCACCGGAAAAGATTTGAAGTAGGTCGCGCGCCGGGTGCGGGTGGCCGGATCGATGGCCTGGTCGGTTGCCGCGTCAAGCCCGAGTCAAAATCCGCGGCGGCCTGCGGAAGTTCTTGACTTTCCCAGCACCGGTGCTACCTTTCGCCTTACCGGCCCCTCGAGAGGTGCTCCATGGGCACTTTTGTACGCGAGCTGCTCACTTCCGCTTTTTATTTCGCGATTCCGTGTCTTTTCCTGGCGTTGATCCTCGGCGCGATTTGCGACGCACTGTGGCAGCACACCCTCCGCGAAAAGCTCGCGCATTATTACAAGTACGCGCATTCGCACCTGCATTTCCATTTTCCGCGCTGACCTTCAAAGGCTAGCCTGCCCCCCGCCCTCAGCGCGATCGGGCCACTGTGCGTTTCCGCTTTTCACGCTTCGGTTTTCGTCGTTATCCCGACAAGCGTTTTCGCGACGAGGGACCTCTCCCGCCTTTGTGTTGCCCTACGTATCAAGGAGGGCGGGATCTAAACCCGCCCTCGCGTTTCGTCGTTGCCTCTGGCCTTTCCGGGTGGCCCATCCTTCCGTTTTCCGGAAGGGTGGGGCTGTTGACTCTGCGCTTCTGCGGTTTGCCTTCGCGAATCGCGCGTCGCGCGATTTACGACGGTGACGACCAATTCTTCGCCGGCGCTCCCGCGGCGGCGCCGCTCGATTTGCTGTCCGCCGCAGCCGCGGCGGGCACGTACGGAAAGTTCGCCCGCGGTTTCGAAGTGACCGACTCCTTCCCAATGCCCAGCCGAATCGGCGCATTCGCGGCCAGCGTGAACATCACGTCCGGCGCGTTGTCGATCAGCGACCGGCCATTCCATTCCTCAAATCCGAACGACGCGGACGTGCCGACCTGGTAAGGCAACACGTTGGGGCAGAAGCGCTGCGCCACTTTTTCGCCGTAGGCCTGCGGATCCTGCGCTGTGCCGTACGCCGCGACCACACCGGCCACCGCTTTCGCCACCGTGGGCCCAAACGCGGAAAGGTCGCCGGAAGGCCCGCCGCCGTTCAGGCGATTGCCGAGGTCTTCGTTGAACTGGGTGAACAGCGGATGAATCATCGGCAGCCCGACGCGATTGATGTGGCGCCAGCCGCCGGCATCGGTAGCCAAAATCGAGAGCGCCCAGACGCCGATGCGCGGATTTTCGCTTCCGTCGGCGCTGGAGTTGGCCATGGCGTTCGCCGCCGCGAGCAGCTCCGCGTCGGGAATTTCCAGGACCATCGAATACACGGTATGGCCGGCGAAAAGATTTTTCGCTTTCGCCGGATCCCAACCGGCGAGGTCAACAGTCTTGCCATCTTGAAACGCGTGGCCCACCGCGTGCAGCACGTCGGGCTCGATCCAGAAAGGATCGCCGGCTTTTCCGGCCCACACGCGCAGGCCGGACGGCGTGGTCACACTTTCGTCGGTCGTGCCCTGGGCCACTACGGTACCCGCCGCCTGCGGGTCGGCGGCATCGGCGCCGGTCAGCCGGCGGACGGTGTACTTCTGTTTGCCCTGTGCGTCGCGTTCGCTAAAAGTAAAACGATAGGCCGGGTCTTCGAGCGCGTCGCCATTCAGATCGATTTTAAAGTCGTACATCCCTTCGGGATGGTAGCCGGGTGCGGGAATCGGCCCGAAAATGGAATGGCACACGTTGATGGCGAAAACCGTTCCGGTTTGGCCGCGGAAAACATAAAGGTCGGTGATGTCCAGGCGGATATCTTGACGTGCGATGGGCGAATCGAGATGGTGCGACATGGTTCTCTCCTTGAAGTGCAATCGATCACACCTTCGATGAGCGGGCCGGAGAATTCGATTGACAATTCTTGCGGCGAGGCTGTCAAGCGTTCGAGGGAGGCCCATCAGGGCCGTGGCTGACCGGTGCGCAGGCGAAATGGTTCAGGAGGCTTCGATTTGCGGCCGAGGTGCGGGCTTACTTCTTCTTCGCCTTCTTTTTCGCGGCGCGTTCGATGAGCGCAGCGGTGTTAGCGACCACTGCGGCGCGGATGAGTTGCTTAAACGCGGCCTCGTTGATGTTTTCTCCCTCGCGAAAATCGAGTGCCCGCCGCACGTTTCCTTCCAGGCTGGAATTGAAAAGCTTCTTCGGGTCGGGCAGGGAAGCGCCGCGCGCAAAGGTCAACTTCACCGCCTGCTTGTACGATTCTCCGGTACAGACAATGCCGTCATGCGAGAACACCGGCGTCCCTCCCCATTTCACTTCTTCGACGACGGCGGGGTCGGCGTCGTGAATCAGTCCACGCAGCCGCGCGAGCGTCTTCCCGCGCCAGTCCCCAAGGTCTTTGATCCTCTCGTCGATCAATGCCGAGGCCGATTCCACCGCCATAGCTTTCTTCATTTCCTCTCCGATCTTTTTCTTTTCGAGGCTGGGCTTCGCCGGCTTGAGGCTCCCAATCGGTTTTGCAGATACAGCCGGGTCATATCGCGAAACTCGTCCAAAACCCGGGGCGGGGAATCGGTCATTTTCAGCTGCGTGGCGACGGCCTTGGTGTTTACTAGAATGACCACCGCCATGTCCCCTGCGCACTTTTTCGCCAGCTTTGGGTTATAAATCATAAACGTCCTGGCGATGCGCCGCAGCAGTGCGCTGCGGAACTCCTCCCGCTTCACCGACCAATCCCGGCCAGCCTCAAGCAGCCGCATGGAGGCGAGCCTGCCAAAAAAATCCAGGAGCAGCACCAGTAAGCCGTCCGCCAAAGCGGGAATCGAAAGGGCCGGCACTCCGGCGTCAAATTGATCGAACACGGTGTCAACATTCTCGCGGGCGCTAACCACGATGGTGTCCGCCAGGCTTTCCTTGTTGGGAAAGAAGCGGTACAGCGAGCCGATCTGGGTCCCGGAACGGGACGCGATTTCAGCCATAGTCGCGGCTTCGTAGCCTTGCTCCGCGAGGACGGCGGCCGCCGCCTCTAAAATAGCGGCCACGCGCAATCGGCCATTGGCGCGCTGCGGGGCCTGCACCGCGCGGAATGTTTTGGGTCTTGACTTATGCGAGTGAATGCTCAAATAATAATCCTACGCGAGTCCATCCTCAACTATTAAACGGGTTGGACTCTCCTGTCAATCCCAAAGGAGCAACACCATGCCATTGAACTCATACCTCACCCTCGGCCGCTCCGGACTGCGCGTCAGTCCTTTTTGCCTCGGTACCATGACCTTCGGCGAAGACCTCGGCGGCGGCTTCGGCGCCAGCGTGCCCGACTCCGAAAAAATTCTGGCCTATTACCTCGAGCAGGGCGGGAACTTCCTCGATACCGCCAACGCCTACACCTCCGGCCACTCCGAAAAAATCATCGGCGATTTTTTCCAGCAGCATAAAGGCCGGCGCGCGCGCGTGGTGATCGCCACCAAATTCTTCATGAATCTTTTTGCCGGCGATCCCAACGGCGGAGGAGGTGGACGGAAGGCCATCGTCGCGCAGTGCGAAGAATCGCTGCGGCGCCTGCAGACCGACTACATCGACCTGTACTACCTACATCTCTGGGATCGCTTCACGCCCATCGAGGAGACCATGCGCGCGCTGGACGATCTGGTCCAGTCCGGCAAAGTGCGTTACGTCGGTTTTTCCGATACTCCGGCGTGGAAAGTGGCCCAGGCCCAGACCATCGCGCATTTTCGCGGCTGGGCGCCGCTGATCGCGCTGCAGATTGAATATTCGCTGATGCAACGAACGGTCGAAGGCGAGCTGGTGCCCATGGCGGGAGAATTAGGCCTCGGCGTGTTGCCGTGGTCGCCGCTGAAAAGCGGCGCGCTATCCGGCAAGTACACCCGCGGCAACGGCGTGAAGATGCAGGGCCGGCGCGGTTCGTTCCTCGGAGACTTTACCGAGAAGCAGTACGACATCATCGACGCCGTGGCCAAGGTTGCGGCGGAGCGCCACACCGATTCTTCGACGGTGGCGCTCGCGTGGTTGAAAGCCCAGCCAGGGGTCAGCTCCACCATCATCGGCGCCCGCACGCTGGAGCAGCTCGAAAAAAATCTCAAGGCGGTCGACTCCACACTAACGCCGGAACAGATTGCGACTCTCAGCGACGTTTCGAAACCCTCGCTGAATTTCCCCGCGGATATGCTGGTTCATTCGCATAACTACAGCCATGCCGGAGCGACCGTCAACGGCGCTAGCAGTAAACCGGGCTTCCTGGTTCCGAAGGACGATGGGCCTCGGTGGTAGTGGCGCGTCGACCCTGGAAGGGCAATGCTGTGCGCCGCGTGAATGCGTAAGAGCAGATTGCTAAGCAGAACGGCCGATTTTTCGTTTGACGCCGTTCTTCCCGGTTTCCTTTTATTGCAGCGCGCCGGCTGGCGATCTTTTTGGAATCAGCCGCCGCAGCAGATGGCCTTTCCACATCATCAATCCTGAAAGAACCATGAGCGGGAAGAACACATAGCGGGTCGGCGCGGCGTACTGCGGAATTTTGTCGAACGGGCTGTAAATATATCCGTAGATCGGAATGCTGACGATGATGTGAATCCACCTGAAAATCAAACGAGCTGTGCCTTGACTCATGATATTTCAAACCTCCTCTCCGGTTTTCGGACGTTGGGCCGCGGCTACCAGGCCGGCTGAAAAAGCTGAATCAGATTTCCGCATGTATCATCCAGCACCGCAATGATCGATCCGGTCACTTTGGTCACCGGCATGGTGAACTTCACGCCCTGCGCGGCCAGGCGGTCGTGTTCGGCTTGCACATTGTTCACCAGGAATTGCGCCGCGCGCATCTGCGCACCGTACATGGCTGCCTGATACGCCTTCGCCGCGGGATTCGCGTTGGACTCCAGGATCAACTCCACGCCATCCGGATCTTCCGCCGAAGCGACGGTCAACCAACGATACGGGCCCTGCGAAAAATCGGATTTCTTCTGGAATCCCAGGACACCAGTGTAAAACTTCAGCGCCTTTTCCTGATCGTTTACATATAACGTCGTCCATTTAATCTTCATTGCATTCCTCCATCACGTCGTAAAAAAGTGTTACTGCAGGCCGCCGACCACTCGTTCCATGTTCCCGATGAATTTCGTCCAGCCGTACTTCGCGCCTTTGTAGTTCGCGTCCTGCTCCGGACCGAAGCCGGACTGCTCCATGCGCAGCAACGTTCCGGTTCTTGTCGCGGCCAGGGTCCAGGTGACGGCGGTGTCGACTCCGAGCGTGCCCCAGCTGTACGAAAGTTTTTGATTCGGCTCGACCACCAAAACTTGCGACTCGATCACGCCGCTCCAGGTCCCCACCGGCGTGGCGCGGAAACTAAACTTGTGGCCCACCACCGGCTGGAAGTCGTTGTCCATCAGCCACTCTTTAATCAACGCGCCCTGGGTCAGCGCGCGCCACACTTTTTCCGGCGGGTGCGCGAACTCTTTTTCGATCACCAGAGTGCGAATTTCGCCCGTAGCCATCGTCAATCCATCCTGTCGAGCAGGTTCTCGAGGCGGGCCAACCGGTCGCGCCAGAACGCGCCGTACTGCGTCATCCAATCCATCAGCGGCGCCAGCGCTTCGGGGTGAACGCTATAATGCGTCTCGCGCCCCTCGCGGCGATGGCGCACTAATCGCGCGCGCTTCAGGGCCGACAGATGTTTCGACACCATGGGCTGCGAGACGCCCGCGCGCGCGGTCAACGCATGCACGGTCAGCTGCCCGTCACGGGTCAGCCGCTCGAAAATCGCGCGCCGGGTAGGGTCGGCCAGCGCTTTGAATACGGTGTCGGTCGCGACGTTGGGCATGCGTCAACCATAACCATGCGGTTATGAGTTGTCAAGAACAAAATTCGTGGGGTCTCAGATTTGCGGATGAGGAACTTGATGGCCGAATGCGAGTTTTACTGCGCGTAATGCGTAAAAACGAAGTCGCGATCTTTGGCCGGTTCGTGGCACGGGAAGCAGGTTTTGTGCAGCGCTTCGTCGCCCGGTTTGCCGTCCTTGAAATCGCCGAATCCCCAGCCGCCGGTCGCGGCATATTTTTTGGAATCCTTGACCATGATCTGCATGTTCACGCGCGACCCGACCACGAAGGATTGAGCGCCGGGGAACGCGCCAGCCAGCACTTGGTTGTTGTATTCCGACGGGACGCGCGTCCAATGCAGCGCGACAATGATGGCGCCGTCGGGGAAGGGCAGCGTCCCAGCCTTGAAAGCCTTGAACGCAATATCGTTTCCCAGTTGGGCGCGCAACTGGTCGGTTTTACCCGGCACCAACAGTTGATTCACTGCGATCGTTTTCCACTCGCGGTAGCCGGCGGGAATTTTTACTCCGTAGATCGGCGAGCCCGCGTCGTCGGCTCGCCCGGCGGTGGAAGTCATCAAGGTGATGACGCCCGCCGCGGTCACGACAGCCAACGCTAACCAAACTGACCGTTGCATGAAGCGCGCATTCATATCTCCCTCCACAGACTGCACTGGGTAACGAAGGTTGAAACGCAGCTCTAGACCCCGATGATTTCGCCGGAATCGTCTACATCAATGGATGCGGCGCGCGACACTTTGGGTAGACCCGGCATCAGCATCATGTTGCCGGCGATGGCCACCACAAAACCCGCGCCGGCGGAGAGCCACGCGTCGGTGATGTTCAGCGTCCAGCCCGTGGGTGCGCCGAGGCGCTTGGGATCGTCGGTCAGGGAATATTGCGTTTTCGCGATGCACACCGACAATTTTCCGTAGCCCCACGCAGTAAATTGTTCAAGTTTTGCCTGGGCCTCGGCGCTAAAGCGCACGCCGCCGGCGCCATAAATTTGCTGCGCAACTTTCGTGATTTTTTCCGGCAACGATTCTTCGAGGGTATAGACGGCCTGGACTGCGGGTGCGGGATTGTTTTCAATCGTCCGCACCACCGTTTCGGCCAGTTCTTTCGCGCCGGGGCCGCCCTTGGCGAATCCTTCCGACAAAGCGCTGGCCACTCCGCGCACAGCGCAATACGCGGCAAGCCGTTGCAGCTCCGCGACGGCGTCATTCGGGAATCGATTGATCGCCGCAATTACCGGCACTCCGAATCTCTGCAGAATTTCAATATGCCTGCCGAGGTTCGGCAACCCCCGTTCCATATCGCCTTCGCCCTGGTTGCGCATGCTCTGCACCGTGGTCACCAGCACCGCGGCCGCGGGCGTAATCCCCGATTGCTGCATGACGATATCGAAATATTTTTCCGCGCCCAGGTCGGCGGCGAAGCCGGCCTCATTCACCACGTAATCGGCCAGCCGTAAACCCATCTGCTGCGAAATCACGCTGCTGGTTCCGTGCGCGATGTTGCCGAAGGGTCCGGCATGCACCAGCGCGGGCGTGCCGTCGGTGGTCTGCGCCAGATTGGGCAGGATGGCGTCGGTCAGCAGCGCCAGCATTCCTCCGGTGGCACCCAAATCTTTGGCCGTCACCGGTTTTCCGGCGCGGGTTACGCCAATCACGATCGCGTCCAAGCGCCGGCGCAAATCTTTGCGGTCGTGAGCCAAAGCTACGATGGCCATGATTTCCGAAGCGGCGGTGATGACAAATCCGGTGCGCCGGCCGCCGCCATCTTTCTTGCTGTCCAGCGACACGGCAATCCGCCGCAGCGCCCGGTCATTCATGTCCATGGTGCGCGGCCAGGCGATACGCGCCGGATCCAGATCCAAATCGTTGCCATGGAACAGATGCGCGTCGATCAACGCCGCCAGCAGATTGTGCGCCGAGGAGATGGCGTGAAAATCTCCGTTGAAATGGAGATTTATTTTCTCGCTGGGCTCGATTCGCGAAAGGCCGCCGCCGGCCGCCCCGCCTTTCATGCCAAACACCGGGCCAAGCGAAGGCTCGCGCGAAGTGATCACCACTTTTTTCCCGAGTAGCGCCAGGCCCTGGGTCAGGCTGATGGCCGTGACCGTTTTGCCTTCGCCGGAAGTGGTGGGCGAGGTCGCCGTGACTAAAATCAATTTTCCGCGCGGCTGGAATCCGGGATCGGCGAGCAGCTCTAACTTGAGCTTGGCCGTGAACGGACCCAGCTGTTCAAAATATTGCGCGGGAATTTCGAGTTTACGGGCAACTTCCTGGATGGGCAGAAGAGTCTGGCGCATGATGAGGATGGTATCGCTTCTGAAATGTGCTGGCGCGCACCAGAGGTTACCACAACCGCCGAACGCACGATAACGGCGCGCAAGCGCAAAATGCGGGCGAGGAATTACTTCTGCGGCGCTTCCGCGATCAACTGCGCGACTTTCGAGCTGGGGCTGACCGGTTCGACGAACATGATCTGCTGCGGGTTCAGGTACATGCGATCCGGTTCGTGCATTTCTTTGCCGCGTTTGACCAGCACGTTGGCGGTCTGCTTGGTTTCGGGGTTCGTCTGGTTGACGATGTAAAAAACCTGGGTCAGCACCGGACGCGGCGTGCCGTAGCCTTCGAGTTTGCCGAAGTACACCGAACCATTGGCGAGCAGCACGGCCTGATACGGCGTGGCGAAAGCAACTTGCTCGTTGTGCGTGTCGCGCGCATCGCGAACTACATGCCAGGCCGCGGCGGCAAAAACCAGAACTCCGGCCAGCAGCCAGACGATTTGTAGAATGGCGAATCCGCCGTGCCGTTTATTTCCGGGAGTGATCATGGCTGTGCTCCGTATTTGAATTTGAGCCTACGCACATGCGCGGCGACTCGGCCGATTCCGTCGTGCGAAAGTTTTGAACGCGAGCAGACCGCACAACCCCGCCGCAAGCATCATCCACTCCGACGGTTCCGGCATGCTGGTCCCATTGCCACCACCGCCGCCGCTGGTCGACTTTACGCCGTCGATGACCAGGTCGATCTCGTCATTGTTCTCGTCCAGCGTGACCCACTGAAAGCCGGCCGGAAGCGTGGGCAGATTGAACGCGATGTTCCCGAAGCCGCTGAAGGTCGCCGTACCGCCCAGAGCTCCAAGGGCTTCGGTGTCGAAAATGTCGAAAGTTTCGCAAACCCCGAACGTCGCCGCGCATCCGGACGACGGATCGAAACCGGCAAAAAACGACGCGTCAATCACGCTGCCGGCTTGGAAATTCGCGATCGATTCCGCGAAAACATTTTCGACCAGCACCGAGTTCGAGCCGACACCCAGCGTAAAATCCATCACCCCGCCGGCGGTTTGGGTGTAGAAGCCGTTGATGAGCAGAAAGCCGGAGCCGCCCGCACCGCCGCTGGGAGCAACCGTGCCCGAGTTGGTAAACGGCGCAGCCAAGGACGACATTTGAATCCTGCCGCTGCCGTTGAGCGTGCTGCCCGCGCCCACCGACGCGGCCCCGGTCGTCACCGTGACATTGGCCAGCGTCAACGTGCCGCCGGAAACCGCCGACACCGAAGCCACGCCGGTAACATTTCCGGCGAGCACCAGCGGCGCGGGGGTGTTGTCGGCGATGATTGAGCCATTTCCGTTGATGCCCAATCCGACGCCTTCGATCTGCGTATTGATCGTGCCGCCGCCGTGCAGCACTGAATTCTCCGCGAGATCGAGTCCAATGCTGGAGCCGTTCAGCGCGGCGTTGCCCAGTTCGAACGTTCCTTTCACCGTGTCGCCCGAGACGCTCAGCACCGACCCGCTGGTCAGCAGCACGCGATCGTTGGTGCCGTCGATCACGCCGCCGGTGAATGACGCGCCGTTTATTGCGGCGAGATTCCCGCCATTGCCTTGCAGCGTGTTGCCGGTCACTTCCGCACCATCCAACACCAGCGACGAGTGCGCGCCGATGGAAATGATCGCGGCGTTGACGTTGGTCGCTTCGGTATCGATAAAACCTTGCAGCACCAGCGGCACCGTGGTGTTATTCGCGATGATCTTGCCCTCGCTCATGAACCCGCCGTTGGTGATGTTCGCGCTGATCGTGCCGCCGCCTACAATCACTCCGTTGTTGATCAGCTCGCCGCCGGCGGGCACTTGCGTGATCGTCGCGCCCACGCCGCCGCTGCCCACCGCCAGCGTTCCGCCCACCGAGCCGGCGCCAATCGCCAGCGTCGAGCCTCCGGTCAACGTCACCGTGCCGGAAGGTCCGCCGAAGTTCACGCCTTCGAACGTCGCGTTGGTGGCGGTCAGGTTGCCCTGGGCGTAGCTGCCGCCCGTGACGGTCACGCCGTTGACCGTAAAATCGCCGCTGAGCGCGCCGGTCGAAGTGTTCTGCACGTTCAACCCGATGGTTCCGTTGCCTTGAATCGTGCCGTTGTTATTCAGCGTCCCCATGCCGTCGATCGTCGCGCTGTTCAATTGCAGCGCGCCTTTTAGATTGGAATTCGAAACATCCAACACTGACCCGGCCGACAAGTTCACCGCACCGTTCCGCCCGTCGATCGTGCCGTTCTTGAACGACGCGCCATTCTGCGCGGTCACGGTCCCACCGTTTCCCTGCAGAATGTTGTCGATCACCTGCGCGCCGTCCAGCACCAGCGTGGTAGCAGGGGTCAAGACCATCAGCGAAGAAGTGCCGTCGCCTGAAATGTTTCCTTGCAAGGTCAGCGACGATCCGGCTCCGGCGGTCTGGATCTGGCCGCCCGTGTTGTCAATGTTTGTGGAAATCATTCCGGTGCCGAAAATAAATCCCCGGTTTCGGATAAAGCCGGTTCCGTTAATGGTGACGCCGCCCGCGGTGTTGATGAGCTGCAGGTTGCCCACATTGGTGATTTCATTCTGCACCGTGACCACCGAGCCGCCGGTCAGAGCTACCAAATTCAACGTGGGGGGAAACGAGGAAGCTGTACCGCCGAGCGTGACGCCATCCAATGTGGAATTGATCGATTGCAATTGTCCCTCCACGTAGCCGCCGCCCGTCACCGTGATTCCGTTGAGCGTCAGACTACCGGTGAGCACGCCCGTCGGCGTGTTCATCACATTGATCGCCACGCTGCCGTTGCCGCTGATCGTCCCGCTGTTGGTCAGCGTGCCGGAACCGTTCAACTTTCCAACGTCCGGCGCTTCGCCCACAATGATCGTGGTCGTACTCAGATTGATCGTGCCTTGATTGTTGGAGGTTCCGTTCAAGGTGAGCGAAGCCCCGCCGCCGATGTCGATCTCGTTGCCGAACCTTAAATTGGTCGCGCCCGTCACCGTGAGGTTCACCGCCGCGGCCTGATTCATCACCGAATCGCCGGTCAGCACCAACTTGGTGCCGCTGCCATCGATCTCGAGCGAGGCCACGGTCGAATTGATATCGAGGGTCACCGTCGGCGGGATGGTCTGTGACACCGATCCGATCTGCACATTGCTGGTCGACGTCGGGACTCCGCCCGACCAATTCGTTCCGTTGCTCCAGAATCCCGTCGGCGGCGGGTTGTTCCACGCATCGGTCTGCGCGAAGGACGCGGACGCGCACACGAGGATGCTGACCAGTATGGCGAGCAGCGGTCCAGCGACTGTTCGCAGCATGGTGCGCGATGCGGCGTGTTCTTTTGAAGGTGAGTTTGCAGGAGTTTTGTGAGCTATAGGACCTGGGCGCATGGTTCCTCCGTTGCGGCGAAGGCTGGAATCCTAGCAGCCGGCATGTTAAGTACAAGTAACCTAAAAGGACCATATTTCCCCATACGGTCTGACTGAGGCACTTGCATGTCTTTGCGTTGGCGTCCCCTGAAACCTAAAGATGTCGCCGGCTGCGCCGCACTCATCGCGGCCCATCCGGTAATCGGCCCGCGTTACGGGCCGGCGCTAAAAGATTTAGGCCGCGCCTGGTTGCGCCTGTTGGGCTCCCAGGCCATGACCACCGCCGTTTTTGAAGAAGTGGAAAATGGCCGCGCGAATCTGGCCGGCGTCGGCGTGGGCGTGTTTGTGCACGACGAATTCGTACGCGAAATAAAAGCTCGGCCGCAATTCTGGTTCGGTCCCGAACTGGTCAAACGCACTCTGAATGGAAATTCGCCGGTGCTTTCCGACCACGAAGTGCGCGAAGCGAATTCCGGCAACGGCCTCAACGAACTGGTGTGGGAAACGCTGCCGGCGGAAAAATTTGCGGGAAGGACCGAGCTGTATCACCTGATGGGCGGAACTTACATCGAGCTCCACCGCGGATTTCGCCTGAAGGAAATGATCACCTCGCAGGCCGAGAGCCCGCAGCGGCTGCAGTGGGCGCTCGACGCCGGTGGACTGTACTGGGATTCAAAAGCTGCGCGGTATGTGAAATCCCTGGCTAAAGGCGCGGAGGAATTTTCCGTCCAGCCGCACATCGTCGGTATCACCCGCGAATTGGAATTCGGCCGCCCCGGCTCCTGGATTGGTTCGTTATTCGACTACCACCCGCCGCGCTTTTTTTTCAGCGCCGGCGAACAGCGTCTCCTGATCCAATCCATCTCCGACCGCACCGAAACGAATACGGTTCTCGCCCGGGAACTGGGCGTTTCGCTGAACAGCGTCAAAAAAATGTGGCTCTCGATTTACGATCGCGTCGCCGAACACGCCCCCGAATTGATGGCCGCCGATGGCGAACCCGCCGGCGATAGCAAGCGCGGCAAAGAAAAGCGCCGCCGCCTGCTCGCTTATCTGCAGCAACACCCCGAGGAACTCCGTCCCGTGTTGCGCCGCGCCAACGGCAAGAAGTTCAACAGCAAAAGGCCCACCCAGACCCGGAACCAGAGTGGGGCCCGTCGATGAGCTTCCTCGCGCCTCCGGAGCCCGCCGCGAACCAACGGCGGCGCTAACCGCAAATCTTCGATGGCTTTCAGAAATTCCGTCGAGCCCGCGCTGGGAGAGAATCGTTGCGGGTTCTCAGGCCTTGCTGATTGTTGTA
>Ga0209222_1000111_pt1 | contig 18850 bp, 19 predicted proteins | sample BlaSpr_A8_Ref_O3_FD_187991 | JGI IMG/M metagenome (GOLD analysis project Ga0209222, IMG submission 187991) | Forest soil microbial communities from Thunder Bay, Ontario, Canada - Black Spruce, Ontario site 2_A8_Ref_O3 (SPAdes) (version 2) | ecosystem: Environmental > Terrestrial > Soil > Boreal...
CCCGCCGCCAACGCCGAAACCCGCTCCACAAACCCCGGCGCATCCCGATCACTCCAATAAGGCCGGTGCCGAAAAGATTCCTGCGCATCCACCACCATCACTGCCGTCTTCACATCGGACATATCTAGCCTCCTGAACTCATCGCAGCCACAATCCTACACAATTGCCGCAAGGCACCGAAAGCCCCAGAATGGCCTAACACCGGACAAAAACTGACAATTGATTGCTTCAGACGAATAGTCCACCGTTGCGCTGAGTTTGCAGCGGTCACCTTCAGGTTGGTGCCGTTGCTCTTGGATATTCCAGAAAACTTATCAGGGGAACTAGTAACGCCTAACTCGGATCGTCGCGAAGAAGTCGATTACTTCGTGCATGTCCTTCTTGAAGGCTTCCAATCCCGCGAATGAAAATACGCTGACGCCTTTCCACTCGGGACGTGACCGCTTAGCCGCTACTCTCGACTTTACCGAACCGTGGACCGAACATTTTCGCGCCCCTCTTCGTACGCTTATGGAACCAGAAGGAAAAGCTGCAGCCTGACCTGGAAAATACGCTCGTTCTATATTGCCGCCAGCGCACTCTCTGACCCCATCCGAGCGAAAGGATGAGGAGTTTCGGGATGACGCATCCTCGCGGCCGGTGAGGGCGGAGGTTTGGACGCTGCGCCATCGGCCACCACAAGGAATACATCTCACAAATCATTTTCGGACAGGTGGTACTAGTTCTGTACCAGTTCTGTTCGACCGCACAGCTGCGCTTTCGACTCGTGCGTGTTCGCGTGGTGCGGGACCGAAAAAAATGAATGATTTTCATAATTTGCGCGACAACATCGAATTTGCGGCGGCGGAGCGACCAACAAAAAATCCGCTCAGCCCGTTCCGCAGCCGAGCCGAAATGCTCGGAGACGTGCTCCCCGCCACGCTCCCCGCCTCGCGTCAGCGCACGCTGCAACCCGCATGCGCCCAGCCGTCGTATCCTAGAACTACCGATGAATTTCTAATCAACGGCCCAGCGATTAGAATTCACCGTAAACCCCTGAAAACAAACAACCGCGCCGGTTTCTAATCGCAAATAATATGGCAAAAATGGAAGCCATACGAATCAGCGCACAGCTTGATTCACCCGCCGCCTCCGTACTGTTACGATTTCGCCGTTTTGCTATCCGCCCACCGCTGATGTTAAAAATAGTGGCACACGCGCAAGCAAAAAGTCACAGCAGCGGAGGCACCATGGCGAAGTCACGCAGAGAATTTCTAGCGGACGCATCAGCGGGATTATTCGGCGCAGCAGTAATAACGCACACCCAAAATCAAAAACCAGCAACGCCGAACTCCGCAGCATCGCAGTCCACAACACCATCACAAACCGAGCAGCCCGGCACACCCTCCGCGTTCGGCACCGCCCCGGCAGTTGGCCCCGAAGTCTCACCCGAAACTTTCGCCGAAGCCGAAAAACTAGTTCGCATCGAACTTACCGAAGCAGAGCGCGCGCAAGCCGCAGGCAACTGGCGCCGCGCCATGGCAGCGCTTTACGAACGCCGCACCGGCCCGAAAAAAGTCGCACTCGAATCAACACTCTCCCCCGCGACACACTGGAATCCCGTGCTCCCCGGCATGAAAGCAGGCCCAGACCGCGATCAATTTATCCGCGGCAAAAATGATCCCGGCCCGCTGCCCACGCGCGACGAAGACATCGCCTTCGCATCCGTAACGCAACTCTCGCGTTGGATCGAATCCAAGAAAATTACTTCCGAGCGCCTCACCCACATCTATCTCGACCGCATCGAACGCTTCAATCCAAAGCTGCGCTGCATCATCACCCTGACCCGCGACCTCGCGCTAACGCAAGCCAAACAAGCCGACGCCGAAATCGCCGCGGGAAAATATCGCGGCCCGCTGCACGGCATCCCCTGGGGCGGCAAAGATCTCCTCGACACCGCAGGAATCGCCACCACCTACGGCGCCGAGCCGTTCCGCAATCGCATCCCCACCAGAAATTCCGCAGCAGTACAACGACTCGACGAAGCCGGCGCAGTGCTCCTCGCGAAACTCAGCCTCGGCGCCCTCGCGCTCAACGATGTATGGTTCGGCGGCCAGACCATGAATCCGTGGCTGCTCGAAGAAGGCGCGTCAGGTTCCAGCGCGGGCCCCGGAGCCGCCACTGCCGCAGCTCTGGTAGGTTTTTCGATCGGCAGCGAAACCGGCGGCAGCATCGTTAGCCCCAGCATGCGCTGCGGCGTCACCGGACTGCGCCCCACATATGGCCGCGTCGCCCGTACCGGCGCCATGACCCTCTGCTGGTCGCTCGATAAACTCGGCCCCATGACGCGGAGCGTCGAAGACGCTATGCTCGTGCTGCACGCAATCACCGGCCCCGACGCCGGAGACCTCGACAGCGTCCCCTGCAAGCTCGATTTCGATGCGAACGCGAACGCGCAAGGCCTGCGCGTCGGCTATTTTCCCGCCTGGATGAATGGCCGCGGCGCAACCGACGTGGATCGCGCGGCGCTCGACACCGCGAAAAAGTTGGGCATGGTCCTAGTCGAAGTTTCCATCCCCGATTGGCCCTACGACTCGCTGGAATTAATTTTGTTCGCCGAAGCCGGCGCTGCGTTCGAAGAAATCACACTCGATCACCAATTGGATCAGCTGAAAATGCAGGTAGCCGACGCGTGGCCCAATACTTTCCGCCAGTCGCGCTTCCTTTCCGCAGTGGATTACGTGCAGGCCGACCGCTTGCGTCGCAAAGTGGCCATCGAAATGGCGCGCGTTTTCAGCGAAGTCGATTTGCTGCTGGTCCCATCGTTGCGCGACGAGATGCTGACCATCACCAATTTCACCGGCCATCCTTCTCTCACTCTCCGCGCCGGATTTGTGCAGGTTGCGCAAGCCCGCAGCGACTGGGCGCCCGATCCGCAGCACCCGCTGCCCAAATTTTCGCCCCCGCGCCGGGTCCCGCACGGTGTCACGCTGATCGGACGCCTCTTCGAAGAAGGCACGGTAGCCCAAGCAGGACTAGCCCTCGAACGCAGCTTCAACGTAATCAGCGAGCGCCCGCCCGGATTCTGATTCGCGCCAACCGGCGGCGTGAAAAGGGAGTAGCGCGCACAGCGCTCCTTCGGCGGGCAAGCATGTCGCGCCCCGCCCCAGCCTCCGCGAGCCTCCGCGACGTCCGTCGCCGGCCGGGCCGCCAGGCCCCCCACCCTGTCCGCTCGACCAGTAGTTTTTGGCTTCGCTTTTCTCTACCCTTGTGGTGACTGCCAGCCGATTTGCGAGGCCGCAATCCAAACCTCCCGGCTCCTCCAGCCGACCGGGACTCATCGGAGGTGCAAGAATGAAAGAAAGCAATGCGCTGATCCAGTTTAAAGACGGTGTCGAACTCCTGAAGAACGGCTACCCGAAGGACGCTCTCCCCCACCTGCGCAACGCCGTCGAAATAGAAAGCCAAAATCCATACTACCTTTCGTTTTTCGGCCTGGCCGTCGCGCGCGCCGAAAAAAAGTGGAACGAAGCAACGCATCTCTGCGAGACCGCCCTGCAGCTGAAGGGCAAGGAGCCGCAATTTCACCTGAATCTCGCGGAGGTTTACGTGGCCGCAGGCCGGCGCGCCAGCGCGATCGCCACCCTGGAACGCGCTATCGAAAATTTCGGGCCCACCGCGCGCCTCACCAAAGCCCGCAGCCGCATCGAAAAGCGCCAGGCGCCGGTCCTGCCATTCCTGAAACGCGACCATGTATTGAACAAGAGCCTAGGCAGGCTGCGCCACCGCGCCGCGAAGCGCAGCGCGTAGCCAATTCCTGATTTCGCGCGGAACGTTCAGGCGGGAATCGGCTCGAACTTGGGATCTGTGATGCCCAGAATCACGCAGACCTCTTTCATCGTGCGAACCACATGCAGATTGGGCCGTGTATCCTGTCCTGCCAATTCGAACATGCGCGCCATCCCGAAGATCCCAGGCGCCGCCGCAACGATGAAACGCGGAAGATCCCGGTCCTGAATCGCCGGCGGCGCACTTGCCAAATCCCGAATCGTTTGCGGAGACACCTCCAACGATGTCACGGCCGAAAGGTCCGTTATGCCCGCACGCGCGCCAGTTCGCTCAAAATAGCCGCCAGCGACGCCATAGAATTCCTTCAGTAGTTCGTCGGTTACCGGCCCTTCAAAGCGGCCGCGAAGTATTCGGTTCACCGGGTCGAACTCGAGGTAATAGGGCATCGAAAAGACCTCCGAAGCCGCGAAGCAGGAGAGCCGATAATCGCACCGCTGCTAGCAAATCGCAATCGGGTCGCGGAAGCTTGATGATCGCAAGACCAGTTAGACGCGTGCGGCTATGAACTTGCCATTCGCGGATCGCCCTGCTTACCTAGTTAGTGCTCCCAGAACGCGGTTTGCCGTGGCTCTTCCATTTTTCACAGTCCTATCCCACATTGACGTGTCTGCGCGACTTTGCTATGTTCCCTATAGTTTTTCGCGGAGAGTGACCGTGAAACGTCGCACGATCCGGGCTACCCAAGCCTCCCACAAAAGCCACAAACTACTGAAAAAGAAGACAATAAAGGCCAGCGGGAAAGCCAAAGCCGTCGCGCTCCCTCCCGACCCCGACGCGCCCGCCAAGCAAGCACAGCTGAAATTCTACGAAGAAGCCCTTAAGTACTTCCAACAGCAGAAGTTCCAGCGCGCCAAGCAGTCCCTGGAACGCGTCCTGGAAGGCCCCAGCAAGGAACTTGGCGACCGCGCCCAGATGCACATTCGCATCTGCGAGCAGCGCATTACGCGCCCTCCCGTTCCGGCGCTCAAATCCGCCGAAGAGCATTACACCCAGGGTGTAGCGCTAATGAACCTGGGCCGCTGGGACGAAGCGCGCGAGCATCTGGACCGCGCGCGCAAATCCGCGCCGAAAGCGGACCACATCGTGTACGCCATGGCCGCTCTCGATTGCCTGACCGGCGAAGCGGAATCGGCGATGCAAAATCTGAAAGTCGCCATCCAACTCCGCCCGGAGAATCGCTACCACGCGCGCAACGACGAAGATTTCGCGTTTCTGCAGGAAGACCCGCGCTTCACCGAATTGCTCTACCCGGAGCGAGACGGCGGTTCGGCGGGCTGAATTGCGCGTGTGGTGCCGGAAATTCGCCAGCAAGTTCGCCCGGAACTTCAACTGGGAATTCGCGGCGTGAAACTTTCCGTTGCAAATCTTCGTGAAAATAATTTCGCGCCAGTTGCGCGTGAATATCGCCTGGTGAAAATCGCTCCGTGAAAAGCAAACCGCAGCTGCGAACTCAACCCGTGCGCATTGTGGCGCTGGGCGGCGGCACCGGACTTTCCACCGTGCTGCGCGGGCTGAAGGAATTTGTTGCCAGGCGCAAGAAAGAACGCCTCACGCTGCCGATCTCCGATCTTGCTGCCGTTGTCACGGTTACAGATGATGGCGGCAGCTCCGGCCGCCTGCGTCGCGAATATCGCGTGCTGCCTCCGGGCGATATACGGAATTGCATGGTGGCGCTTTCCAAGGACGAGCACCTTCTGGGGAAATTGTTTCAGTATCGCTTTCCGGCGGGGCGCGGGCTGGCTGGGCACAGCTTCGGCAATTTGTTTCTGACGGCGCTTAGCAACGTTACGGGCGATTTTCCGCGAGCGGTGCGCGTCTCCTCGCAGGTGCTGGCGATCCGCGGCCGAATTTTTCCTTCCACCGCGCAGAATGTGACGCTCGAGGCCGAACTCGAAGACGGAACGATCGTGCGCGGCGAGACCAACATTTCGCGTTCGCGCAAACGAATTCGCCGCGTGCATCTGGTGCCGCGCCGCGCGCGTCCGCTGCCCGAGGTATTGGAAGCGATTCGCGAAGCCGATCTGGTGCTGGTGGGGCCCGGCTCGCTTTACACCAGCATTATTCCGAACCTGCTGGTGGAGCAAGTGAGCGAGACGATCGTTCATTCGCGCGCGGTGTGCGTGTACATTGCGAACCTGATGACGCAACCGGGCGAAACGCAGCACTATTCGGTGGCGGACCACGTGCGCGCCATCTACGAGCACAGCCGCAAGGGCTTGTTCGATTACGTGGTCGTGAATCGCATGCCTGTGCCGTCGCCGCAGCTGCAGCGCTATCGCGCGCAGGGCGCTGAGCCCGTGCAGCAATCCCTGGGCGAACTCCGCCGCATGGGTCTGCGCTACGTCACCGGCGACCTGCTGCATCACAACAAAGTGGTCCGCCACGACCAAGCCCGCCTGACGCGCCTGCTGCTGGAAGAATTCGTAAAGCGCCAAATGCGCAAGTAAAGCGCTTGAAATTGAACGGATCCGCCAACGCCACACCGTCCACGACCCCTTGATTCGGGGCGATCTACAAAGTTAACCTCCAGTCTTGAACCTTCTGGCAAAGCCTGTCGGCGAAATTGCTTGGCGCGGCTGAGGAGAAAATTAATGTTTGCGATCACTGGAATTACGGGGAATGTTGGCGGCGAGGTGGTGCGCAACCTTTTGGCCGCGAAACAGCCGGTGCGCGGCGTGGCGCGCGACGTCGGCAAATGCACGGCATGGGCGAAGCAGGGTTGCGAAATCGTGGGCGCGGACATTAGTGACGCGGCGGCGCTCACCTCGGCGTTCAAAGGCACCGAAGGCGTTTTCGTGCTGGTTCCGCCGAACTTCGATCCGTCACCGGATTTTCGCGAGGCGCGGGCGATCGCTGTCACTTTGCGGAAGGCGCTCGACGCAGCGCGTCCGGGCAAAGTTGTTTACCTCTCGACGATCGGCGCACAGGCGGCGCAGCCCAATCTGCTGACGCAACACACCATCATCGAGCGCGCGCTGGGCGATTTGCCGATGCCGATTACTTTTCTGCGGCCGGGATGGTTCATGGAGAACTCCAGCTGGGACGTCGCGCCTGCTATGAGCAGCGGCGTGATTCCAAGCTTTCTGCAGCCGCTCGATAAGCCCAAGCCGATGGTTGCCACCGCCGATATCGGGCGCGTGGCCGCTGCGCTGCTCCAGGAAACCTGGAGCGGCCACAGAGTGGTCGAACTCGAGGGGCCGCAGCGCGTGACTCCCAACGAAATCGCCGAGACGTTTTCTCGTTTGCTTGGCCGCCCGGTGAAAATGGAAGTTGTGCCGCGCGACACGTGGGAATCGCTGTTCCTGTCGCAGGGGATGAAAAATCCCACGCCGCGCATCCGCATGCTCGACGGCTTCAACGAAGGTTGGATCGAGTTCGCAAGCGGCGAGGCCGGCTCGCAAAAGGGAAATGTGGCGCTGGAAACGGTACTGCGGAGTCTGATCGAACGCGCCGGCAAGCCATGAGCGGCCGCTAGAAACGAACGGGCTCGGCTGACGTCCAAAGGTTTTTGACAGCGGCGAATTGCTGCGTGCGGTTGCAGCAGCGGCGGCGCTTTGTGAATGGCCGAGCGGCGGCGAGCTGGGAGGCGGCATGGAGAAACTTTTTCAGGACTTGCGCTATGGGTGGCGGATGCTAGCTGCGTCGCCGGGGTTCACGGCGATTGCGATTTTAACTTTGGCGCTGGGGATTGGCGCGAACACGGCGCTATTTTCGGTGGTCAATGGTGTGCTGCTGAATCCGCTGGCTTATCCGCACTCCGATCAGCTCGTGGCAGTTTCTGGAACGACGCCGGGATTCGATCATGCTTCGATAGCCTACCCGAATTTTCTGGACTGGCAGCGCCAGACGCAAACGTTCTCGTCCATGGCGCTGTACCGCAACCAGGATTACAACTTCATCGGCACGGGAGAGGCGGAGCGGCTGAGCGGTTATATGATTTCCGCGGGCTTTTTTTCGACGTTGGGCGTAACGCCTGTTCTGGGGCGCAGTTTTCGCAGGGAGGAAGATCGCGCGGGCGGCACTCCCGTGGTGATTCTGGGCGGAGGATTGTGGGAACGAAAATTCGGCTCTTCGCGCGAGGTCATAGGGAAATCAATGGTGTTGAATGGCACCTCGTACACGATCGTGGGCGTGATTCCGGCAAGCTTCACTTTTTATGGGCACGATCGCGATGTTTACACGCCCGTCGGCCAGTGGACCGACCCATCTTTTCTGGATCGCCGGATTGACGTGAGCTCGCACGGGATCGCGCGGCTGAAGCCCGGAGTGACGCTGGCGCAGGCGAAAGCGGACATGGATGGAGTGGCTGAAAATCTGGCCGCGGAATATCCGGAGGCTGATAAGGCGGTCGGCATCACTTTGCTCTCGATGAAGGAAGACATTGTCGGAAACGTGCGGCCGTTCCTGGTGGTGTTGCTCGCGGCGGTGGGATTTTTGCTGCTGATTGCGTGCGCGAACGTCGCCAATCTGCTGCTGGCGCGCTCGATGATCCGTACGCGAGAATTTGCGATTCGCGGCGCGCTGGGCGCGAACCTGTCGCGCGTGATTCGGCAATTGCTCACCGAAAGCATTCTGCTGGCGAGTGCCGGTGGAGCGCTAGGATTGTTGCTGGCTGTTTTGGGCACCCGCGCCGTGCTGCGCACTTTGCCTGAGGCTGTGCCGCGCGCCAGCGAAGTTTCGCTCGATTGGCGCGTGCTGCTATTTACGATGGCGCTGTCACTTTTAGCTGGAATTGTTTTTGGTCTGGCTCCCGCGCTGAAGATTTCACGCGTGGACTTGCAGGAGGTGCTGAAGGAGGGCGGCCGCGGTTCGAGCGGCGTGCGCCACCGGCTTCAGGGAGTTTTCGTCGCGGTGGAAGTTGCGATGGCGCTGGTGCTGCTCGTGGGCGCGGGACTGATGGTGCGCAGCCTCGCAGCTCTCTGGCGCGTGAATCCCGGATTCAATCCCAGCCACGCGATCACGTTCACTTTGTCCATGCCGTCCACGCCGACTACAACTTCCGCCGAAACACGCGCGCGTCTGCGCCATTTCGACGAGATCATGCGCGCGATCCCGGGCGTGCGGGCGGTTTCCGTGACGCTTGGCTCGCGTCCCATGATCCATAATTCCTCGCTGCCGTTCTGGATTGAAGGCCAGCCCAAGCCCGCGAACGTGCAGGATATGCACCAGGCGCTTTTCTATCTGGCGGAGAGCGGCTTCCAGCAAGCGATGGGAGTAACGCTGGAACGCGGTCGCTTCATCGCGCCGCAGGACGTTGAGAACGCGCCGGTAGTGGTGGTGATTGACGAAGTTTTCGCGCGCACTTATTTCCCAAATGTGGATCCCATCGGCCAGCACATCAATCTGGAAGCCTTCAACGTGCGCGCAGAAATTGTGGGCGTGGTGGGCCACGTGAAGCAGTGGGGGCTCGAAGCCGATCCGCGGTCGGCCATTCAAGCGCAGTTTGATTATCCGTTTATGCAGCTTCCCGAGCACTTGATGCCGCTGGCGGCGGACGCCGTTGCTGTGGTGTTGCGCACGGACGGCGATCCTACCGCAGTGATGGGGGCGGTGCGTCGCGTAGTGGAAGAAAGCGATCCGCGCGAAGTGATTTACAGCGTGGAGACGATGAACGACGTGGTCGCGGATTCGTTTGCGGCGCGGAGACTTTCAATGATTCTGCTGGGCGCGTTCGCGGCGCTCGCATTGCTGCTAGCGTGCGTGGGAATTTATGGCGTGATTTCATATCTGGTGGGGCAGCGCACGCAGGAAATCGGCGTGCGCGTGGCCCTAGGCGCGCAACGCGGCGATGTGTTGCGGTTGATCATGGGACAAGGAGCGAGGATGGCGTTGATCGGCGTCGCGATCGGCGCGGGCGCTGCGCTGGGGCTGACGCGGCTGATGGCCAGCCAACTATTTGGCGTGAGCGCGCACGACCCGCTGACTTTCGCCGAGGTCGCGCTGCTGCTGATTATGGTGGCGGTCGCAGCGTGTTACGTGCCAGCGCGGCGCGCGATGCGCGTGGATCCGATGGTCGCGCTGCGGCACGAATAACTGAGCGCGCCGATGGCGAGCGCGGAATCCCGCGCCCGACCTGGGAGAGTTGTGCTACTGATGAATGCATTCGGATGCTGAGTCGCGGCCACTTCTCTCGTACCGAGCTGGTGCGGAGCTTCGTGCGCACGAATTCCGAGGCGCTTCCCACCGTCTATGAAGTTCGCTTGTCGGGATGAGAATGACAATCTTGTGGCAGAGCGAGCCGGAAGAAAACGAATCCGCTGTGCGGGTGCAAGGTTCGCAGTGGATTGGCTGGCTTCCGATCGTGGTGTTGCCTTTGACTGCAATTTCTTGCCGCAACCGGCTAGCACCTTGGGTGTTCATGTGGGCACTGTCGTTCGCCATTTTTTTCAGCCTAAAGTGGCTGACGTGGTGGAGAGCGCGGACCCGAGTTTCTCACCCGGCTTGGCGTTCGCTGGCTTATCTTTTCGCTTGGCCGGGGATGGATGCGGACTCGTTCCTGGATGCGAACGAGCACGTTCCGCCGCCTCGATTTACGGCGTGGCTTTGGGCGACGCTCGAAACGGCCCTTGGCGCGGTCCTTCTGTGGATTGTGGCGCGCTCTCTTCCTGGGGCAGAACCGCTGCTGCGCGGGTGGACGGGCATGTTGGGACTGATCCTGCTGCTGCACTTCGGGTCGTTCCAGTTGATTGCTCTTGTGTGGCGGACTTTGGGTGTTGACGCGAAGCCTATCATGTCTGCGCCTTTGCGCGCGACGTCGCTGGCGGAGTTCTGGGGAAAGAGGTGGAATCTGGGCTTCCGTCAGCTTTCCTATGAGTTGATCTTCCGGCCGCTACACAGAACTCTGGGCGTTGAGGCGGCGGGCTTGCTCGTGTTTCTGGTATCCGGGCTGATACATGACTTAGTAATATCGCTGCCGGCTCGCGCAGGTTACGGGCTTCCAACGGCGTATTTTCTGCTGCAAGGCACAGGCATCACGATTGAGCACACCGGATTTGGAAAACGGCTCGGACTTGGACAGGGAGCGCAAGGCTGGGTGTTCATGGCGGTGGTCATAACAGCGCCGGTTTATTGGCTTTTTCATCCGTGGTTTGTGATGCGTGTGATAATTCCGTTCATGCAAGCCATCCACGCGCTATGACAAATTCACTCGCAGCGAGATTCTTCGACTATGACCTGTGGCTGGTTGGCGCGGCGCATTTCGTAATTTTGATTGCCAGCTTTCAAGTGCCGTACCGGCTGAATTGGAAAATGGACCTGCAGCAGCTGATGCCCTTCAACCGCAAACTGCTTTGGGTGCAGGGCGGATTCACGGTTTTGACGATCGTCGCGTTTGGCACGCTGACTTTGGCGCTGCACGACGAATTGCTCCGCGGTGATCGCGCGGCTATGGGTCTTGCATGTTTCATCGGGCTCTATTGGACGACGCGGATTCTGATGGACTTCTTTTATTTTTCGCACACGGACTGGCCCAAGGGCAGGATCTTTGTGGTGGGACATTCCCTCCTGACGTTGCTATTTTTTGCGCTGGCGGCGAGCTATATCAGCTTGTTCGTGTGGCATGTTTGGCTGGGCTCCCATAGCTGATCAGAGCGGCGTTCGCATTGCCGGAAACGGGAGCATTTCGTTTAAAATGCTCTTGTTGCGCGGGTGGCGGCAGGTTCGTATACTGGCCGACGCTGTCTGGACGGTTTGGCCGCTTGGGATTGTGGAACGGGGCGCGGGGCTGAGCCGTCATTCATAGTTAATCCATTTACTTCGCCGGTTGTATGATTAAGTTTGCTTGGGGCTTGGCGAATTGTTGCGCAATTTTTGGAGGCGTTCATGTCGGCGGTTACTTCTGATGAGTTGAATGTTTACAAGTCGGCGGAAGCGCGGTTTGAAACTGCCGCGAAGAAGCTGAACCTGGAAGAGGGAATTTACAGTTATCTGAAATATCCCAGCAAGGAAATCACGGTTTACATTCCGGTGGCGCGCGATACCGGGAAAATCGAAGTCTTCACCGGGTACCGGGTGCTGCACTCTTCGATTCGCGGGCCAGGCAAGGGCGGGATTCGCTTCGCGCCGGATGTTTCGCTGGACGAAGTGCGCGCGCTGGCTGCGTGGATGACGTGGAAATGCGCGCTGGTGAATATTCCTTTCGGCGGCGCGAAGGGCGGAGTGATTTGCGATCCCAGCAAACTTTCCAAGACGGAGCTGGAACGCATCACGCGGCGCTACACGGCGGAATTGAGTGAATGGTTTGGCCCGGAGCGCGACGTGCCGGCGCCGGACATCGGCACGAACGAACAGACCATGGCCTGGGTGATGGACACGTATTCAATGCACGTGCGGCAGGCGACTACGGCAGTGGTGACGGGCAAGCCGCTGGAGTTGGGCGGGTCGCAAGGCCGCAAGGAAGCTACCGGACGCGGGTTGATGATGTGCTGCAACAACGCGCTGGCGAAGCTGAAGATGAAGCGCGAAGGCTGCCGCGTAATCATTCAAGGCTTCGGGAACGTAGGCTCGCAGGCGGCGATTTTGATGCACGAGGCGGGCTACAAAATCATCGGCGTCGCGGACATTCACGGCGGCCTTTACAACGATAAGGGGTTTGACGTACCGAAACTGGTGGATTGGGTTTACGGGCAGCGAAAACCTTTGCCGGAATTTCCGGGAGGCGGAGATAAACAGACCGCGCAGGAAGTGCTGTTCCATCCTACAGAGATCCTGGTACCTGCGGCCACCGAGAATCAGATCACTTCAGGCAACGCCAACCGCGTCGAATGCAAGATTCTATGCGAAGGGGCGAATGGACCCACCACTTCGCACGCGGACAAAATCATCGAAGATAAGGGCATTTTCATCATTCCAGACATCCTGGGCAACGCCGGAGGGGTGACGGTCAGCTATTTTGAATGGGTACAGGACCGGCAGGGCTTCTTCTGGCGGGAAAGTGAAGTGAACGAAAGATTGCAAGATGTGATGGACCAAAGCTTCGAACAGGTGGTAAGGTACGCCGAAACGCACGGTGTGAACAACCGGATCGCGGCATATATCGTCGCGATTGACCGGGTGGCCCGAGCGTTGAAGCTACGCGGCATTTACGCCTAGCTGGCCAGCCTAGCGGCCCGGAGTTCGTCGAGGAGGAAACGTGTTTCCTGAATCCATTTTGCCCGGAGCACTGAAGAGCGAAGACGAGCACCGGCGCGATATGTGCGCCGTGGGCCGGTGGATTTACGACCGCGGATACGTGGCGTCCATGGACGGGAATTTGTCGGTGCGGCTGGATACGCAGCACATTTTGACGTCGCCGACAGGAATTTGCAAAGGCATGATGACGCCAGAAGACATGGTGATCACCGACATGGATGGGAAAAAAGTGTCGGGGCGGCGCAATCCTTCCTCTGAACTGCCCATGCATTTGATGATTTATCAGCACCGCACGGACGTGAACGCGGTGTGCCACGCGCATCCTCCGGCGGCGACGGGCTACGCTGCGGCGGGAGTGCCGCTGAATAAGGCGCTGCTATGCGAATTGATTCTTTCGCTGGGCTGCGTTCCGGTGGCGCCTTATGGCACGCCGGGAACTCCGGAATTGGCGGACAGCATCGCGCCGTTCGTGGATGGTTACGACGCGATCTTGCTCGCGAACCATGGAGTGGTGAGTTACGGGCAGGATTTGATGACGGCTTTTTTCCGCATGGAGACTACCGAGCATTTCGCGCGCGTGGCCTTGGTGACGGAGATGCTTGGCAAGCAGGTGCTGCTCTCCAGCGGTGACGTGCAGAAGCTGGTGGCGGCGCGGGCGCGTTATGGATTGCAGACGGCGCCGAACGCGGGGCCGGAATTTCCGGTTACTTCGGAGACGGCGGCGAACACCGAGCGGATTACTTTGACGCGGCGAGAACTCGAGGCTTTGGTGGAAGAGGCCGTGAAGAACGACCGCGCGCGCCAGTAACGCTAGCGCAAAGGCCGGGCGGTTTCGAACCGCCCCTACGTTCTGCGTCGTCCGACTCAGAAGTTCTCGCCTACCTCTTTTTATTGCACGCGTTCATGGGAGTAGCCTGCGGCGTCCAGCGCTGCTTTCAGTTCCGCGATGTGTTCCGGGCCGCGGGTTTCCATCGTGATGTCAATCGCAGTATCCCCTAAGACCACTCCGTAGTAGCTGCGATTGAAACTCGTCTCGACGATATTCACTTTGTGTTCGGCGATTACGGTGGAGAGGCGCACCAGCGCGCCGGGATGATCCGGTAGATGAATGCGCAGGCGAACCAGGCGGCCATCTTTCACCAGGCCGCGTTCGATGATGCGCGCGAGCAGCGTGACGTCAATATTTCCAGCAGAGATCAGCGCGCCGACTTTTTTTCCGGCTAGCGCGGTCTTGCGATTCAGCACGGCCGCGGCGGCGACGGCTCCTGCGCCTTCGGTGAGCGTCTTTTCCTTTTCCAGCAGCAGCAGGATGGCGTTGGCGATTTCTTCTTCGTCCACGGTGACGATTTCGTCCACGTATTTGCGGACCAGCGGCAGGGTGTGCACGCCGGCGGCGCGCACGGCGATGCCATCAGCGATTGTTTTTTCGGCTGGCAGAGTGACGATGGCATTTTGTTCGACGGCTGCTTTCATGGAGGGCAGCTTCGAGGTTTGCACGCCGATCACTTTTATTTTGGGGTTTGTTTCTTTCACCGCGCAGGCCACACCGGCGATCAGTCCGCCGCCACCGATGGGAATCACCACGGCGTGCAGGTCCGGCACCTGCGCGAGCATCTCGATGCCCAGCGTGCCCTGGCCGGAAATTACCGCGTCATCATCGAAGGGATGGATGAAGGTGAGGGATTGTTCGGCGCAGCGGCGCAAGGCTTCCTGGCAGGCTTCGTCGTAATTCGCGCCGAAGAGAATTACCTCGGCGCCGTGGCCGCGCGTGGCGGAAACTTTCACCAGCGGAGTGGTGAGCGGCATCACGATTTGCGAAGCGATGCCGCGTTTGGTGGCGTGATAGGCCACGGCCTGCGCGTGATTGCCCGCGGAGGCGGCGATCACGCCGCGGCGGCGCTCGTCAGGCGTGAGCAGGAGGATTTTATTCAGCGCGCCGCGTTCCTTGAACGAGCCGGTCATCTGCAAATTTTCGAGTTTCAGGAAAAGCGAATTTCCGGTGAGCTGCGAAAAAGTCTCGGAGCGCATGAATGGCGAGACGTAGATCGAACTGCGAATGCGCCTGGCGGCCTGCTGGATGCTTTTCAGCGTAACGGCCCGGGCCGGCCCTTTGGCTTGCTCTTTCGATTGTCCTTCGGATTTTTTGGCGCTGGACTTCATTTTATTGCCCCCTAAAATACGAAAGGCCGTTGCCCTTTCCGGGTAACGGCCGATGGCGCTCGCAACGGGAGCTGGGCGCCGGCCGTTAACCGCTGCTAATAATGGAAATAAATCGTGGAATGCCGGCGGCGGGCACAAAAGGCGCATCGCTGCCATGCGAAGAACGGCGTTGTCGTGGCAAGTTCATTGGCAGAACTACGGATATCACGGCTGCGGCGAGCGTGGCAAACAAAAAGATGTGAGCCCGTTTCAATACGGCATCAAAAGCGAAATCGCACGGCGGCCTGTGCGCTGCGCCGTGCGCTCAAAAGCAAAACCGGCGGGCGACGATCCCGCATAACGAGACCGCTGCCCACCGGGCCTGCAGCTGGAGTTGTTATTCCGCGATCGTCACGAATCGGGTTTTGCCTCCGAAGTGGATTTCAGTGATTTTGTTGTTCTCGCTGACGAACGCCGAGTATTTCGCCTTGCTGGTTTCGTCTTTCCACTGCACCGGCGCTTCGGCGACGACTTTCCCTCTCATCGAAATTGTCACGTGGGTCTCATCAACGGACACCGCGTAGTCTCCGGGTTGCAATTGTTTGCCCGCGAAGGTGGCGGGATTCAACAGGCTCATCGTGGTGCTGACGCCCGCCTTGGTGTCTTTTGCTGGAGCGGTTTGAGCGGCGATGGCCACTAACAGCAGCAGCGCTGCGAACACTGTCATTGCTCGGTTCATTGGACGATTCATTGAACGACGCGACATATTTTGTTCCTCCTGAAAAAGTGTTTGCCCCTCGCACGTGCTTAGACGCGGAGGTGAGCGCAGTGAAAGCAAAACGCAGAATGTTTTTGAAAAAAATTACGCGACAGTAATATTGCGAAGAGAAAAACCAGAAGCGAACACTGTTCGTGCGAAAGCGGACAGTGTACGCAGAGCGCGAATGAGCGAAAAAATCCCCGCGTCCGAATATTGGTACGCAAGCGCGTGTAAAAATGTTTCACGATGTTCCAGCATGTTTCATTGGGGCCGAGACAATTTGGCTGCTGCCGCGTTGACACACCCACGCCCCTAATCAATAATCGCTGGACATGATTGGATCGCTCCGCGGCAAGTTGATTGATAAACGCCCCAACCTGGTGCTGCTGGACGTCGCCGGAGTGGGCTACCAGGTGATCATTCCGCTTTCCACGTTCACCAGCCTGAGCGCGATGCACGCGGAAACCACGCTGCTGATCCACACGCACGTGCGCGAAGATCAGTTGGCGCTGTACGGATTTTATACTGCGCGCGAGAAGCAGTGTTTCGAGTTGCTGATTTCCGCTTCCGGCGTGGGACCTTCGCTCGCCTTGAAAATTCTTTCAGGCATGAGCCTGGACGAACTTGTTCCCGCGATTCGCAAAGGAGATCTGGCGCAACTGGTGCGCATTCCCGGCGTGGGACGCAAGACGGCGGAGCGCATGGTGGTGGAATTGCGCGATAAACTTGCCGCCGTGGACGTGCCGGAAGCAGGGAAGCCCGCCACGCGTTCGCAGCTGGAATCGGATGTGTCGTCGGCGCTGGAGAATCTCGGGTACGATGGGAGAGCCGTTGAGAAAGCGATTGCGCAATCGCGGGCCACGGTGGGAAATGATTTTGAGACGCTGCTGCGCGCTTCGTTGCAGGTACTGGGCGGCGCGGTGATGAAGCAATCGCAGCGCGCCGGGCAGGGTGAATGATGAAGGGCGAGCGTGACGGTGCCGGAGCGGCAGCTGCTGCGGCGCGTGCCGGGCAGAGCAAGGTGGCAGGAAACATGACGGACCCGCGGGAACGAATTATTTCCGGAAAGGCGTTCGCTGAAGACGCGCGCGTCGAGGCCAGCATTCGCCCGAAGCAGCTTTCGGATTACATCGGGCAGAATCGCGTGAAGGAAAATCTGCAGATTGCAGTGGAAGCGGCGCGCACGCGGGGAGAGGCGCTGGATCACGTTTTATTGTATGGGCCGCCGGGCTTGGGAAAGACGACCTTGGCGCAAATTTTGGCGAATGAGATGGGTTCGGCGATCAAGGTGAGTTCGGGGCCGCTGCTGGAGAAAAAAGGCGACTTGACTGCGGTGCTTACGTCGCTCGAGACGCAGGATTTTTTCTTTCTGGATGAGATTCATCGCTTGCAGCCGTCGTTGGAGGAAATTCTGTATCCGGCGATGGAGGATTTTCGCGTGGATTTGATTATCGGGCAGGGCCCGGGGGCGCGCGTGCATCCCTATCAATTGAATCAGTTCACGCTGATTGGCGCGACGACGCGCGCGGGACTGATCATGGCGCCGCTGCGTTCGCGGTTTGGGATTGTGCACCGGCTGGAATTTTATTCGCCGGAAGATCTGCTGCTCATCGTGCAACGGTCCGCAAGGATTTTGGGAATTACGATGGACGAGGAGGGGGCGGCAGAAATTGCGCGCCGCAGCCGGGGGACGCCGCGCGTGGCGAATCGATTGCTGCGGCGTGTGCGTGATTTTGCCGAAGTGCGCGCGAAGGGGCACATTAATATTGGCGTAGCCCGCGATGCGCTCGCGATGTTGGGCGTGGACGATCATGGGCTGGACGAAGTGGACCGCAATTTGCTGCTCACGATTATTCAGAAATATTCCGGCGGCCCGGTGGGTTTGAGCACGATCGCTGCTTCGTTGAGCGAAGAGGAGGATGCGATCGAGGAAATCTACGAGCCTTACCTGATGCAGCTGGGCTTGCTGGACCGCACGCAGCGCGGCCGCGTGGCCACGGCGCTGGCTTACAAACATTTTGGAATGGATGAACCGCGCAGGCAACCTGGGCTGTTTAGTTAACGCAAAATCCTCCTCCATGCGTGTCGAAACCGCGCGGGAAGTGCCTCTGGCTGTGAGCTCTGCGTCTCGGCGGTCGAACCTCTCTGCGGCGGGCTAGAATGTTTTCGCGTTTATGAAGGATGTTTTTCTATCCCTTGGATCAAACCTGGGCGAGCGCGCGGAGAACATTGCGCGGGCGATCGCGGAGTTGTCCGGGCATGGTGTGCGCGTGGTGAAGAAGTCTTGCTTGTATGAGACCGAGCCCGTGGAGTTTGTGGCGCAGGGATGGTTTTTGAATTGTGCGGTGGAGGTCGAGACGGATTTGACGGCGCCGGACTTGATGCAGGCGCTGCTTGCAATCGAGCGGTCCGCGGGACGCGAACGGGGGGCGCCCAAGGGACCACGGATTATTGATATGGATATTTTGCTCTTTGGCCCGCTTGCGGTGCGCGAGGCGGAACTCCAGATTCCTCATCCGCGGATGACGGAGCGCAGGTTTGTGCTGGTGCCTTTGGCGGAGATTGCGGCCGGCGTGGTGCACCCGGTGTTGCAGAAGACTGTTGCGGAGTTGCTGGCGGAGACGCGTGATCGCAGTGAGGTGCGATTGTTTTCTTAGTGTGCGAGCGGCCTGCGTGCGCGGAGCGATTGCGGTGCGGTGCCGGCCGCTACAAAGGCAGGCCAACGTCGGAGGCGGTGCGGCGTAATTCTCACCGGCGTGGCGTCGGAGAGATCCTTCGCTGCGCTGCGGATGGCGGCGCAAAAGGACCAGAGGCGCGGTGCGCGTGGGGCGGCGACAAGCCGCCCCCTCGCGACTAGCTTGTGCGCAAGACTTTCAGCCAGTGCAGAGTCAGCGGCTTCGGCTCTAGCGCTTCCAGTTGGATTTCTGTTTCGCGGCCTTGGCTGCGTTCCTGCCAGCGATAGACGCCGGGCTCGGTTTCTTCGCGGACGTGGCC
>Ga0209222_1000113_pt1 | contig 18354 bp, 14 predicted proteins | sample BlaSpr_A8_Ref_O3_FD_187991 | JGI IMG/M metagenome (GOLD analysis project Ga0209222, IMG submission 187991) | Forest soil microbial communities from Thunder Bay, Ontario, Canada - Black Spruce, Ontario site 2_A8_Ref_O3 (SPAdes) (version 2) | ecosystem: Environmental > Terrestrial > Soil > Boreal...
CTGCTTTATTTTTTTAAATTTATTAAAATGTTTTGTATAAATTTAATCCTTTTCATTATTTTTTCTAAGGTTTGGGGTGCAACCCCTCCTTAGGGACAAGGGACTTACTTCATGTGCCAAGCCGAGCCAACAGCCTTCCTAATTACTTCCGAATTAACTTTAAAAGGATACAAAACAGCCTTATTTTAGTTTTGTTTATATTTTTTTTAAAAAACAAAATTTTTTTAAATAAGGAAATCTACCTTTCAAGATTTAAAACAAAAACTGAATTAAAATTTTTTTCTAAGACTTTGTCTTGTTTTTTTTTGATAAAAAAACTCTAGCATAGTAGTCGTTGAAGTATTATTTTTTTTATAAATTTATATCTATTTAAAATAATTACTTGCAGATTTAAAAAAAATATGAATCTGGTCCTAATTTTTATTTAATTTTATTTTAAAAATTATTTGAATAAAAATTAAAATTTGTATAAAAAATTTTTTCAATTCCTGCATATAGCTAGATATTATAAATTGATTATTATGTTAAATTTTAACTAAATAACTATTTAAAGACTCCAAGTATAGAAGTCAGATTTATCTTTCACCTTACTTACCACATCTCATCGGAGAATTATGCAACATTCACCCGTTCGATCCATCAATAATCTGGACATGGTAAGATCACTTTGTTTCGGATCTAATAGAAATAACTAATCGCACTACCCAATTAAAAATAAAATTATTATACTTTAATTTTAATTTTAATTGTTTATAACATTATGGTTAAATTTTTAATACTACCTTTTTTTTAAGAAGAAGGCAGACATTTAAATTTTATTTTGTATGTATTAAAAATAATTTTTAAATAAGTGTACTTGCTTTCGCTAGGGCTATAAACCTTGCTACTCCTATTAACTTGCTGCAATTATCTGGATTTTTCAAACCAGGTTAGACTATACCTTCAACTCAAAATAAGTTTTAGATTAAATTAAAAAAAAGGGGGATTAGATTAAAGTAAGTGGCAATTAAGGTTTATGATTAAACGTTTTAATATTTTTCTTTAAATTTTATTTAAAGATTTAAATTAAGAGATTAATCTTGTCTCTTTATTAAAAAACAATTTTTTTACTATAATATATTATTATAAATAATATTATTAATCTTGGATTTTATATGAAAAAGAAGAGAAAAGATAAGGTTTAATTATATCTATAAATAAATTTTTCGAATTACTTCAAATATATATTCTATAACCATTAGTATGTTTATGAATTCCACAATTTAAATTAAATTTATTTTTTAAGGCTTCAATTAATAGTTCATTTTCAATCTTAGTAAAAGATTCAGTACAAAAATATATTCCATCTGTACTTTTATAACCATCATCAGCCAACCAATAAGCTAAACCTCTGGGGGTTAATAATTCATATATGTTTTTAGGTATTATTTTAGTACCGTTTGAGTCATAAAACATTTCCCTAAATTGATTAAAACAAGGTAAACTAAAGGATTGAAATTTAATAGATTCATAAATTTTATTTCTATTTGGTCTATTATCAAAAGAAGATAATTGAATAGGTGGGCTACCAGTAAAATCTTTAAATATATTATATAAGTGAAAAACATAATCTTTAGAAATAGAAGAATATCTAAATTGTAATCTTGTATTACCTTTTAAATTTCTCCTTTCTGCGTGAAGATCACCTAACATACAAGCATTTATAATATCTATTTGTTCTTGAGATAAAATTAAAGCTAGTTTATCTTTTCTTGATATTTTATTTAAATTATTATTTGTTAAAGTAGAATAAGTGTTAATTTTTTTCATTTTTAAATTTTTAATGTTTTCTTTTTACTTAAGTAAAAAAACTAAAGCACAAACTTGAAATTTATTTTTGAAAATTAGAAAATTTATTATTCTAATTAAAACCTTAAGAAAAATTTTTCTAAAAAATGTTTTTTTTTTAATTAAACATATAATATAATCTTAAGTAACAATTATTTGCGTAGTGTATTAAATTAATATTTTATTTTATTTTTTTTTTAATTTGATCTTTACTTAAAGAAAAGTTTGAGTGCTGGCGTATTACCACTTTTATTATTAAGTAGTCTTATCTTTCGATAAAGTCGTTACAGGGCTAAATAAAAAGGGGAAACTTATAATTTATTCCCTAATTCAATAAATTTTATTGATTATCTTTCCTACGATTTATTAGCTTCCCACGGTATTATCATACAAAAATTTTGTTTAGACTTCACCGTTAGCATTAATTAAAATTTAATACCGACCTTTAGTTTTATTAAAACATTGATCATGAGCCAGTTTAAAATAAAAATAATTTTTTATTCTTATTTTTTTTAATGGGCAAGCTTTTCACCCATTATGCAAAAGGTACGTTGTTATTTTATTTTTTATAAAATTAAAATTTCAACTGCTTATAGAGTTACTATTTCAAATTTTCCTTCACAGTACTTTTCACTATCGCTAGATTTATAATACTTAGCCTTAGAGGATGGTTCCCCTTTTTTCATATTCCAGTAATTAAAACCCAGAATCTAAAAAATATTCCGACAAGTTATCTCTCATCGTACTTATTAAAATTTTTAAAAGAGTTACAGGACTAATCTTTTTATTTTTATATTATTTAATTATAATAATTTAATAATGAATAAAAAAAGATATACCTTCAATGGATACCAAAAAATAAATTTTATAAAAATTTATAAATTTTATTTTTTTATTATTCTTTAAAATAAAATATTTTTGTTATTTTAAGAAATTATTATATCTCTTTGATTATTTTTTTAGGCTTTTCCGATTTCACTCACCGTTACTTTCGGAGTCTCGGTTGATTTCTTTTTACCATTCCTTAATTCAATGATTTGGTTCAGGAAGTTTAAATTATAAATTACCCTTTTTGGTTAAATACATAAAGGTATTTTAGAAGGTTTCCCTTAGGATTGAATTTTTTTCAAAATTTTGTGTTTTTTTTAATTCATTTTTTATCTTGAAAATTAAATTTGTTTTTTCTTTTTTAAATTTTATGATCTTAACAAAAAATAAAAAAATTTAGATCTTACAAAAAACATGTCTAATGAATTTAAACTTAAATTAATTACTTAAGTTTAAGTAAAATTTTTGTTTACTTTAAAAAAGTAAATAAATTTAAACTAAAAAATTCTTTTTGGATTAATCCTCCTTTTTTATAAACCTGCTAGTGTTTATCCGTAATAACCCCTTTAAATTATTTGGTGTTAAATTCCATATCATCACCGTTACTTTTAGAATATTTTTATATTATAAAGAAGTATAAAAATAAGTATAAAAATAAGTATAATTTTAAATTTACAACTTTAAAATTAAATAGCTTTTCAAAAAATTAAAACAAAACAAAAAATTTTTTTTTTATTAAAATAAAATTTAAATTTCTTTAAAATTTAGGATCATTTAAAGTGTACGTTCCCCACTAGAGATAGGACGGTTTTAGTAAGATGATTTAATATTATAAAAGGTAGAAAATAACTAAAATATTTTTATATTAACTTTCTTCTAGGTCTTTTAGTATAATGGCAGTACTGAAGCTTTTCGTGCTTTATGTATCAGTTCGAATCTGATAAAGATCAAAATTTTATTTTAATTTATCATATAGATTAACTTCATAAAATATAACTATAGATTTAACAATATAAAAATAAAATTTAACTTACATTTCTTAAATAAATAAAAAAATATTTATAAAATAGTAAGTATCCTATTATACAACTTGTATATAATTAAGAAAGGAAATTATTAAATTATTAAATTATTAAATTATTAAATCCAACTTTTTAATTTAACAATAAACTTTAAGAAAGGAAAATTAGCAGTCTTTAAGAAAGCTATTTAATAAAATTAAATAAACAAAATAAAAATGTTAAATACAAACACAATATTATTAAAACATTACTTAGACTATTTAAACATTAAAAATAGTAACAATAAATTAATATCACATAATTTAAGTGATTTAGAAGTACAAAACTTGTACAATAAATTTTATAATTTATCCGAATTTGATATTTATAAATATATTACAGCTTATGATTATATAAATGAATCTTTAGGTTGTGAAAAATATAAATTAACAGAAGGAATAACTTTAGAACAAAATAAATATAACAATATCTTAATAGACTTATTTTATAAAAATATTTCAAGTGATATAATAAATCAGTATCCAATATCAATGGTATTTGGAATAAAACAAACAGATCTAGGAATAAAAGACTTAACAAAAAAAGATTTGTATAATTGAAAACATTATTGAGACATTGAAGCATCAGAAAGTGATGCATTAAATTATTTTTATAAAGAATTAGAATTATATAAAAAAACATATGGAAATTATGGAGGAAATTCTTATACTTATAATATATTTAAACAATTGACAAAATTATTTTTAACTGAAGTATATTTGTATAAGTATCAAGGCCATACTTTAACACATAAACAATTATTTGGAACTTATAACAGTTTTCTTAATGATCTTCCCGACCCAAAACAAATAAAATCAATATCAGAATCAATATATTCAGGTAAGATAGAAAAAATAAAATATCAATGCATAAAAATATTAGAACCACAAGATATAAATCACCAAACAATTTCAGATTTAAAGTTAATATTAGTAGAAATAAATCCAAAATTAAACTATTTACAAACATGTGATACCATAATAGAAAAGTCATTTAGTTTGTTTTGGGATTATGATCAACCTTTAGAAAACTTTAAATTTATAGGAAACTTTAAAAAATAATCTTCTTCCTCCGGACCCTTTTAAGAAGAAAATTATGTATAAATAGATACATTTTTAATAAAACTAATAAAAATAAAAATAAAAAAAACATGAAAAACACAATTTTAGATCTGAATACAATTTATGCTTATACGAATGAAACTTTAAGTAAAAAAAATACTATTATAGCTTTAATTTTAAATTATGGATATAAAGAAATTAAATTAACATCTTCAGGAATGAAAATGTTTAAAAAATCTAGAAATAATAAAATAAATAATTATTTATTTTATAAAGAACCTTTAAATTTATTAAATAGAGATTTAATATTAGATGATATTAAAAACTTTAGAAAATATTTTAATGACTTTAGTTTTAGCCATGATTTAAAAGATATAAAAAAAATATTTATACAAAACGATATTTCAATGGAAAATCTAATTAATTATATAGATTCTTCTGATTGTTTATGACTAAAAGATTTAGATATGGAGATTTTACATAGAGGTATATATATAGAAAAAAATAAATATAATAATATTTTAATAGATTTAAAAACCGAAAGTATAAAAAGAGAATTACTTTATGATTATCCAATATCACTATTATTTAAATTTAGATTAACAAAAAATAAATATCTTTATCATTTAGATGAAGTAGATAGTTTAGATAACTTTTCAATTAATTTAAAAGAATTAGAAGATCTAGGCTATTTCTCTAAGTATAATATTAATGAAGATTTAGTTGATGCAGGAATTTTAAATGGTGACGACAATAAGAATCTTTATGGTTATAATGGTTATTTAGGTAGTTATGAAACCTATAATGCTTTTAAATTATTATTACAGTTATATTTAGATGGTATATCTTTATACAGTTATCAAGGTAAATATTATACTTATAATCAATTTAAGGAAATTTATGATATAACATCATTTGACCACTCAAAATTTTGTAATGATAACAATTTAAATAATCATAGTAATGTTGAAGATACATTAAAGGATGTTATAGAATTTAACCCTGACGTAAGTAAAATAACATGTAAGTGTATAGAAGTACAAGATCCAGGTAACGTAGATAAAAACGGATATTTACTCGATCCATTAGCCAACTTATTCATAATATTTAAAGCACCATTAGATAGTAATATAAAAAAAAATAGAGTTTCTAATTCTCATAAGTTAATAATAATGAAATTATCAGATTTTTTATAAGAAAAAAATAAAAACAAAAATGATTAAGTAAACCCTAAGGTTTTTGAAGGGGTAAAGTTATTTGTTTAATAAAATTAAAAAATAAAATAAAAAAAATAATGAAAAACATAATCTTTCAAATAAAGAATATAATAAACAAAATAAAAAACTTCCTAAAATTAATATTAATAAATATAATTTTCATTAAAATGAAAATATTTGCTTTAATATACTATACACTATCAACTATAATTTATAATATAATAAATAAAGATACTTTAAAATTTAATATTAAAAACATAATGAATAAAATAAAAAATAAATATAACAATATAAAACTTTTTTTATTTAATATAACTTCAGTTTTAGATAATAAAATAAAAAATAGATTAAGTCAAGATTGTATTGGTAAGAAAATATTTAGAAATATTGCGAATATTATAAATTTCAAACCAAGAAGAGATATTATACTTTTAATTACACTTATGACTGCAATTATTTATTGATCTACAATTTTTTGATTTACCATATTAGAATTAATCTTAGCTTTAATTATTAAGTAAAAACAAAAAACAAAAAAAAGCTTTTTAATTATAAATTTAAAGAAAATTAAATGAACTAATTATTTTAGTTTTATTTAAAAATTTAAGTAGGTTTCTACTTGTTTAAAAAAATTAACAAATAAAATAAAAAACAATATGTTAAACATAAAAAACATAATCCTAAGTCTGTACGCAGATAAAACAAATCTACAAAAAGCGTTAAATAATCCTTATTTAACAAATAAAAATATTAAAGATTTTAATAATTCTAGCTATGAATTAACAAGATTCGATATAACTAAATATATAATAGTTTTAGAATACTTACATAGCATTAAAAATATTAAATTAGCTACATATATAAATCCTTACTTAGATAAGAAATATAAACCATCAAATAAATTTACATTTTACGTTTATAATGAAATTTTAGAAGTAAATCAATATAAAAATGTAATAATAGATTTATTCTTTTCAAGTATTCCTGAATTAGCCTATTCAACTATACCTCAAAATGTTCTATGACGTCAAGTAAAAGATAAAAGTGAAATTACTTTTTATGGACAAGAACTAAAAGAATTAAATGAAATAGGTTACGGTTGTGAATATTTTGGATCACAAACAACATTAAAGTTATTACCTTACTTTATAAAATCTTTCTATAATGATATAATATTATATTTTAATGAAGATAATAATACTTATTCATATTTAAACGATATTTTAAATAAAAATAATAACGATAAAAAAGAGTTTATAAAATTATATTGAAAATGTACTGATATTTTAACTAGTCCACCAAATGTATTTAGTGATAATTTAAATTCTAATGAAATAATTGAAAATACAATTAACTCAGAATTTGAATCTATTCCTATGTTTAAAGAAGATATCAAATTTTTACAAGATTATCATTTAATTTGTAATATTGATTATTCAAATTTAAACCAAGATCAAGATTTTATAGATACACACACAGAAATTCAATTATATCAAATATTAAAATATAATTTAAATAGTAAATTTATAGAATTATTATTAAATAATAGAATTTAATTATTTTTCTTCTTAGAAACTACCACTAAGAAAAATACAGAAATTAAAATCTAACTTAATTTAAATCTAATCTTAAACCTTATTTGCCACTTACTTTAAACTAACCCTCTTTTTTAAAAATTAAATTAATTCTATGAAATTTAAGCTTCTTTTATAGTTTAATTTCTTAGAAAATATATATAAAGAAAATAAAAAGAATAAACTTTAATTTATTTATTAAGTAGCTTTTTTCTACTTATTTATTAAAATTAATAAAAATAAAAATAATGAAACATATAAAAAACTTAGCAATAATACCTTATACATATAACATATATAATTATAATAATTTTGGAACTTTTCCAAATATCTTAAATTCTTTAATAAATGATATCAGATTATTAGATTGGATATCTGATCAATATAAATTAAATAAAGAACAACGTGATTTTATAATCACATTTAAAAAATTTTCATCAAATGAAATGTTTGATTTTAATGAAACTTTTTTTGAAAAAGAAAATGCAGGAAAGTGGTATAATTATACTTATACCTTAGCGTCAAATGAAAGTATTAATTTGAAACACTTATATTTTAGAGATTCTTCACTTATTTTAGCACATGATAATAATTTTAGAAAATCTATATTTATTTTCTGACGTTTAATAGCTAATAATTTAGATACCAATACTTGATTTAGAATAGGATTTAAAGTTCTATTTAAAATAGTTAACTATAAAAATTTAGAAACTAATGAAAAAGTATTTAAACGAGATAAAGATACTTTTATAGTGAGAACTATTTCACCAATTCAAATTTATAATAAGACTAATTTTAAGGATTGTTATGAAATTTTTATAAAACACATTGAAAGAATGTCTGAAGAATATCATGATTTTGAAATTCATAGTATAATTTTTCCTTTTTGTATTAATAAAGAAAATAGTATACTAAATGAAAAAATAGAATCTCAACCAGAAGAAATAAGTAAACTATCAGAAGAAAATTTAATAAAAAAATAAAAACTAAAGAAAATGGTCCTACTTTTATCTTATACTTATACACATAATATCTAACTTTTAAATTAAAATTTTATCTCCTTTCTCTTAACTAAACATAATAAGTATTATTTAAATTTATGGTATGCAAAAGATTGTTTTTGGCTGTATATACAAAGTATCCTTAAATGGAAAATGTATGTACAGCTTTGTTTTTTTGTAATTTTAATTTATTAAAAATAAAAAATGCTGTATTTACAAAGTATCCTTAAAGGAAAAATGTATGTACAGCTTTTGTTTTTTTTATCTTCTTTAAATTATGTATATTATAAAATAAAAAATTTAAAATAAAATAAAAACAAACAAAAAGTTAAAATAAAATAATAGTGTGCTATATTTGAAAGGTTTATTTAAATTAAGTCATTTTTGTTAAAAATAAATATTTATACTACTATCTAGTATACTATAAAGTGAATTAATCGAAACTGCTTTTTAAATTAAATGTAAAAATAATAAAATGTGCTAAAGCAAAACTAAAAAACTAAGAAAAAAAACCTTAACTATAAATTATTATTACTTTAAAGTAATATTTTAAAATATAATTAAGGTATAAAAATTTAGAGAGTGCGTAGCAGAGCAGCTAAATTTTTTTAAGTCTCTTTTAAAAAGACTAAATATATTACTATATTTTTAAAGGAAAGCTTCTTTGTTTTGTTTTTAAGAATTATGTAATTAAGTAATTTGAATCTCTTATATCTTCAAGTTTTAATTTACCAGGTTTAGGAGGTAGTATAAAACTTAAATCTTTTAATTTCTTTTTTTTGTAAGAACTTAACATTAAATTATTTTTACTTAAATCTTTATTTTCTGTTAATATTTTTTTAATTTCTTCTTTTGTTATATTATAAAATTTAACTACAGGTAAAGTACAATCTGAGCTTTCCTTCAATAAAATTGTTACTTTTTTTTTACCTACTTTATATTTTATTTTATAACTATCTAAGACAGATAATAAATCATTATTAAATTTATCAAGTAAATTTTCAGATTCAAATAAATTTATAAATTCTTCTTTAACTTCCGATATTAAATCAAACATATTATTTGGGTGAGTCAAAAAACAATCATGTATTGTCAATAAAGGGTGTATTTTACTATTCTTATTTAATTTAGCTAACAATAAAATTACAAGACTGGAATCTAGACTATGAACAAAATTTGGATTAAAAGCTTGAGTTTGAGCTCTAGTATCGATTTCATTTATATTTTGGGATAGAACAACATTTTTTTGTTTTCCTTTACCTACAGAAATAAAAATTTTAACTTTAATATTTTTTAAATATTTTTGTGTTATAAATAAACCACTTGGAGTATTTCAAGAAATCGGTAAATCTAATAAATTAAATACTGAACTAATAGATTCAAAATAATTAAATATATTTAGTAAATTAGGATATTTTTTAAATAAAGAACCATGAACTATTTGTGCTAATTTAAAAATTTCTTTATACGATAAATATAGCGGAATTTTAAGATTTTTAGATGGAGCTTTATATAAATATTTATCATTAATAAATTCAGATAAATTTTTATCTTCTATAAAATTGTTTAATTCATTCGCTCCTTCTATTGATAAAGAAGAAATATCCTCAAAATTAAAATTGGTACTATTATCAATGTTAATATCAGTATCTAGTATTTGAGTTGAAGAATCTAAGTTATTGCTATTTATAATAGATTCATTTATATTTATATTAGAATCTTTCATTTTTTTAATTGTTTGTGTTCTCTAGAGATTTACACATGCTTTAATTTATTTTATTTATTTTTTATTTTACTGAGTATATTATAACATTTTATTTTTATTTTGTTGTTTTGTTTAATTTATTTTTTTATTATCACCAAGGATTTAATAATACTTTTTTATTTTAATTTAATCTAAATTTATTTCCCATTATATTATTATATTATTCTTATTAGGCATAAATAAAATATTAATTTATAATTGGTGGGTATTTTATTGATTAAATATGAAAAATATAAAAATATATTATAATTTAAAAATTAATTCTTCTTTTAAAAGAATTAAAATATTTTAAATTATAATAAATTTAATTAAACCTTCAAATTTGCGGACCCTTGCTTTCGGAATGCCCAAACCTTATATATTATTAATTAATTTATTTATTTATTTAATTTAATTTAATCTTAATATCTTTTTGTATAAGGGAAATAATATATTTTTAAACAAATACAATTTTACTTTTGTTTAAATTTAATCTCTTCCTCCTGAGATTTACACACATATACTTTAATTTTAATTAATTATTTTGTTGTGTTTTTATTTTTTTATTATTATTTAATACCTTCAAATTTAACCTTATTGTATTTTTTTATTTTTCAATTATTTGATAATATTTTTTTTAAATTAATATTTTATTTATAATTTTTCCCTCAAATTAATATTAGGGAATCTTCTTTTAACGGTTTTTATTCAAATAAAGTTATTCTACTTTTATACTTAAAGTTTTTTGTTAAATTTAACAGAGAATAAAATTTTAGTTTAAATTAATTTTATAAACAAGAAAAAGAAATTTAGTTTAATGTAAAACAATTAGTGTTTTTTTGTCTTTACGCTATAAATGTACGTTCAATCCGTACAATTTCTATTAAATAAATATTTTATAATTTATAATTATATTTATTTATACTTTAAACTAGTTTAAATATTTTCTTAAAGCTTTAAAAGCTATAAATTAAATTAGTCTAAAGTTGGGATTATAAATACTATTGTTATTTTATTTTGTTATTAAATATATACCTGTTCAAATACTTTGGTATTTGTATCCTGCGGCGACGGAGAGATGTAAACCGTCAATAAAATTTATTTTATAATATAAATTTTGATACAAAAGAATATGTAAATTCTACTTTATTAAAATAAAATTTATTCTTCAATCAAGCATACTTTTATTTTTTTTCAACTGTTATTATAAAACCGAAGTTTCATTCGATTAAAATTTAAATTAATTCTAACTACATAGATTGGAACGTTATTATTTTTATTTAAATTAATAATTCTTATGATTAGTAATGAAAATTGAGCACATGAAATTAAAATTAAATTACAAGTACATTGTTTTATAAAAGCAAGGAAGGAAAACCAGATGCAAAAACCCTTTCATTATAATAGGTACTAAATGTGTACTCGGAGAACTTGAAAGTATAAAGACTCAAAGATTGTTAAAATGTTTTTTAAAAATATACAAGCTTGTATAAATACCTTCGGTATTTTAATTCCAACTATTTTTATTTATTTTTGTATTTTAAAAATAAATTATTTAACCTTTTTTTTATTAATTATTTTGTATAGTATTTCTATTTTATACTTTATATTTTATATTTTTAACAAAAATAATCATAATAAATATAATAATATTTACTATAATTCTGTTATTAAAGATAAGGAATATCTTTTATTTAAAGATAATTTATTTAATTTTTATTATTCAACAATAATTATTTTATTTTATTTTTTGTTTAACAGAAAATTTTTAATTTATTATTAGAAGTTAATACCTTTATAATTTTATTTCTTTTATTTATTAGAATCATTTATTCTATTTTATTTAGTAATGCTTTCAATACTAAAATTTTTTATATTTATAAAGAAATTAAAAATTGTATTAATTTATTAAACGAAATAAATTTAGCTGCTCCTCTAGCTTTTACATTACAAAGTGAAAGTTTAGTTTACAGTAAAAATAGTAATAAAAATTTTTATTATAGAAGAAACTTTAGTACTTATGCAAATAATAAAAGTGTCAATGAAATTGATGATAATAATTTAAACTATGAAATAGGATTAGATTTTGATACTGAATTAAACGGTACAGAAAGTTCTGTAATTAAAGAAACAGCAATAAAAGAATTTAAAAAAGTTTATGGTGTTGGTTATTTAGGTTACACTGATAAATATAGTTTTGGTGATACTTCATATTTTTTTAGTGCTTACGATAAAATTATTGATCGAAATGAAAATATTGAAAAATTAGAATCTAAATTTAAAGATTACCTTAATGAAATACCTGAAAATGTAATTTATTCTATTTTACCTGTTTTAAGATGGCAGCTTGCTGATGGTAATTATAAATCTTCTTCTATTTCAAACTCCATTAAAATTACTAGGTTTACATCTTGTGAATTATTAGCCCAAAGAATTTATGATTCTCTACGAGATGCTCATTTAGTTTATGATCTTGCCAAAGTAGCTCACGAGTTATTTATAATGGGAAGACCTTGATTAAATGCAAATGATTTTAATACTAAATTTTCAAATGTAACTGACGCTTTAAATAAACAAATAGAAAAGGAACTATCAGCAAGAATAGATTACTTTGGTAAGGATAAATATTTATATTCAAATAAATCCTCTAAACTTAAATCTTATAGATACGAAAATATTATTATGGATAATTATGGGATTAAAATATTTGATAAAAATAATAATTTAATAGGCTATAAATTTAATGATTTTGAATATGTTAAAGTGAATACCTACTATAATGATAATCATTTATTGTGTAATAAAATAGAAATAAGAGAATTTGACACTAAAGACTTATCTTTTAGAGATGAAATTATTAACTCATGAATAGATGTAAAAACAGATTTTGGATTTATAAGAGAATTCTTTAAAAGAAATTTATTACTACGATAAAAATCATGAAATATTTAATGTTGAAGTTAAATATACTTGTTCTCAATTCCCTAGTTATTTAAAAGATACTGAACCTAAGGATAAAATTGCTACAATAGACTTTGAAACATATGGTACTAATTTAGGAAATGGGTTTCATCAAGTTTATGCAGCAGGGTTTTCAATTAAAGATCACACTGAATTGTTTTATATTGAACCTTTAGAAACAAGTGAACAATTTATTAACAGATTTTTCTGATCTATTTTAATGAATAATAAGTTAGACGGTTATACTTTTTATGTTCATAACTTGGGTAGATTTGATTCTGTTTTCATAATTAAAGCATTAATTTTAAATAAAGATATTTCTATTACGCCTATTTGGAAGGAAAATACTTTGTTGTCTTTAACTCTAAAACTTTATAACACCAAGATAACTTTATTAGATTCTTTACAATTAATCTCAGGAAGCTTAAGAAATATTTTAAAATCTTTTAATTGTAATACACAAAAAGGTCACTTTCCGTATAAAGCTGTAAATAAAAATCTTTATTTTTTATAGGTAATAGACCTGCTAAAAAATATTTTAATAATATTTCTGATCAGGATTATTTGACTATCCCTGAAAAAAACTGAAACTTAAAAACTGAAACATTAAAATATTTAAAATCTGACTTAGAAGGATTATTAGAAGCTATTTTAAAATTTAGAGATAATATTTTCAATAAATACCAATTAAATATTACTAAATATAAAACTCTGTCCGGATTAGCTCTTGCTGTTTATTCTTCGGCATATATTCCTAATAGTTTAATTTCTGATTTAAAAATGATTAAGGGTGAATTAGAAAAGGAAATTAGAAGTAGTTATTTTGGAGGAAATGTTGACGTTTTTATAAATAAATTAGATAAGGGTTACCTTTATGATGTGAACTCACAATACCCTAAGGCGATGTTAAATGATATGCCTTTAGGTGACCCTATTCTATCTTTAGAGAATAATTTAGATAAAATATTCGGTTTTGTTTATGGAGAAATTACTTGTCCCGACGAAAATAACTTACAAGTTCCTTTCATTCAATATAGAAACCCCCTATGAAAATTAAATGCTTGCCCAAGAGGTAGGTTTAAAAGATTAATATTTTCTGAAGAAATAAAATATGCTTTAAATTTTGGATATAAGATTAATATTGAGTATTGTTATCAATTCAAAAGAGGTAAAATTTTATTTAAGGATTATGTTAACGATCATTATGAAATTAAAAAAAACGCTAAAGATCCAATACAAAGAACAACTGCTAAATTATTTTTAAATGCACTCTACGGAAGAATGGGTATGAAAGAAATTGGAGATAAAATGGAAATCGTAGATAAAAAAGAAGCCGAATTTCTAGATAAAAATACTCACATTTCGATACTTTCTGAACTAGGAAATGATAAATACTTAGTTAAATATAGAGGTAAAATAAGCGACAACATTAGAAAATTATATACTAAAGATCCACTAGTTAAAAATAAAACAAAATTTATAAATAAAAGTGACTTAAGAAAGTCTGGGCTTAATAAAGTAAGAAATGTTCAATCCGCTGTTCATATTGCTGCCGCTATTTCTTCATATGCAAGAATGATTATTAATGATTATAAAAATATCCCTGGTAATCCTTGTATTATGTCTGACACGGACTCAGTTGTATTAAATTATCCTTTACCAGATAATTTAGTAGGTAATGAACTAGGCCAAATGAAATTAGAACATGAAGTTAAAGAAGGGATATTTATTAGAAAAAAACTTTACTGTATTTTAAATTCTAATAATAAAGAAATTATTAAAGCTAGCGGTATTGATCCTTCTAAATTAAATTATAATTCCTTCGTTAAGTTATTAACAGGAGAAAATATCGAAATAGAAAGAACTGACTTTAATTTAGATTGAAAAACATTAAATCTAAATTTAGTAAATTCTAAAATAACTGTTCAAGGATTAAAAGGAGAAATTAAAACTATTTATAATACTCCTGATGTAAACTTTAAATTAATTTCTTTCCCATCTAGCCAAATTAATAAAAAAGTAAATTTTGTTTTTTTTTAAAGAAACAGAAGATATATTTATTCTATTTTCAAATTTTGAAATAATTATTTTCCTAATTTTTCTTTTTTTATTTATTATTTTTATTATTTTTTATATTTTATTTTTTAAATAATTATTAAATTTTATTTAAGTGGCCCTAGTAAAACTACTTTAATTTATTATATAATTACTATTAATAAAGATAAACCCCTTAAATTTTCAAGATCAACCCCTTACTTTAAGATCCTTTAGCTTAAAAGGTAAAGTACACATTTGTCGTTGTGGAGATATCAGTTCAAGTCTGATAAGGATCGTTAATTAAACTTTTTTGTACTAAAAAGCACTCTTTTAGTTAATATGTTTTAATTAAATATTATTTTAATCTTCTTCTACCATTTTGTTATACCTATAAAATTTCTTTTTATTTAAATTCTACTTTAACATAGGTAGTTCTCTTTAAATTTTATTTTTTATTTTTATTTTTTATTTTTTTTAATTTTAATTTTCTATTTTTATATTTAATTTTTCTTTTTTTAGAATAAAAATAAAATAAATAGGAGCATAACATTGTATTTTTAATACAATTAAAAAATTAGTTATAACATGATAAAATTTATTGCCTTTAGAATAATAAGATCTCGTGTTAGATCTTATTTACCGATGATCAACCTAAAATTATATAGAAAAATATTTACTTTAACTTATAAATTTTTTATATTCTTGAAACCTTCTCAATTATTAGTTATAGTTTTAGCTTTATTAAATAAAACTGAATTAAAAAAAATAATTGGTATCCCGTCAATGGTAATACTTTTCAATACGTTATTTTCAGATCCTAATACACCTAATTTAGATTTAAATGGTCTATTTGCAAAGTTAGAAGCTAATAAGTTTACAGATCCTGAAAATAATTGAGAAAACTTTTTTTGAATTCTAATAATATTAGCCATGATTAAAAGATTTTTTGTTTCAGTGTTTAAATTTTTATGAGTTCCATTTAAAATAGCCTTTATTTACTATATTTTAAAATATTTTGGATTTGATTTTAGTTATGCTTATAATATTCTTAATAACTTAAGCTTAGGAGTAGTAGATTGATTTTACAATAAAATAACTAATTTTTTAGAACTTTTTTACCCAAATGATAACAATACTTAAATATATTTTTTTTTCAGTCTCCTGATTTTTTATTTTTAAACAATTAAAAAAAAATAATTATAGAGGTTTATTTAATAATTTAAATGTTCAACTTTGAACCTTACCCCAATTGGATTTATTTGGATTTTTTACTGATTTAACTTTAAATAGATTAACAGAAAACTCAATACTAAGTAGAGTAGCTTTACCCTTAGGTTTGAATTGAAGAACTCTTTGTGATACTAATTCTAAAAAATTTTTTATACTAGCAATGGTAATGATAATATCAGTTTACCGTTGATTTCTTTTATTTAAAAAAATTTTTTTATGGCCTTTTAAATTAGGTATTTTTTCGTTTTTTATTCTATATTAGGTTTTGATGTAAAGTGGTTCTTAGGAATTTTTGATTTCTTTTCAATAAATATTCCCAGTTGAATCTACGTTCAATACTTAACACTTTATAATAATTGACTAAATTTTTGGTATAATACTGTTAACGTTAAAAGTTTGAAGAGTGTTACTTTACCTGAAAAAAAATAAATAAAAATATTAAAATTTCTGAAACTTCTATTAATCCTGAATCTGAAAATATTAAAAAAAATAAAAATATTTGATATATCTTGGGTTTGGTTACTGTTGTTGGTCTATTATTTTTTATATATTATGGTGGAATTCCGGGCTCTGGTAGCTCTGATCCAGTAACACAAACTACTAATGTTCCTAATTCTACTCCAATAATTGATTCTCACTTAGAAAATCCTCACCAAATTAAAATTATTAGAAGTGAAACTCTTCCGCCGGAACCAGTAATTAACAGAGAAATTCCTAGACTAGACCCTGTACAAGAAGTTAATAATGCTTGACAGTTTAATAAACCTACTCATGTAGATGCATCAACTTCTGCAGCAATTAAAAACCCTTGAGATGGTCCTCCTAGTCCAACAAATTCTAACGATTCAAGTCAAACAATTACAAATTTTAATTATAAAAACATATTTAAAAATAATAGAAATAAATAAATTTTTATTTAATGTTTTTTTTAATGTTTTTTTTATTTTTGTAAATTTTTAATTGTTGTAAATTTATTGCTCCTCACACTTTTTATGTCTCTTTTTTATTTTTTTTGTTGTTTTACTCTTAAACCTTATTTGCTACTTACTTTAAACTAATCCCCTTTTTTAAATTTTAATTAGATTTTATTTATTTACTAGACTTACTTAACCTGAAACTTTGAGTTTAAGTCCGTAATTTTATTCCTATAAGAATTATTGATAAATTAGGAATTTTCACTTTTAATAAAGATTAACCCCTTTTTAATATTTTTTTTATTTATAATTTTTATTTAATTTTTATTTATTTAATCCTTTAACTTTATAAAATATTTGTTCTTCCTCTTCTATATTTAATTTATTAATTTAAATTTTATTAAATTTATTATATAAATTAATCACATGCCTGTGAATTTCCCTTAGAATATATTTTTAGAAATAAAATTTTAATAGTTACAAATTTAATAATTTCTTTAATCGGCCTTCGCTCACTATAGTTCGCTTACGCGCTCGGAAGTTTGGTAAAACTTACTCGCTGATACGGCCTAGTTTTAGTAATTTATTATTTATTTACTTTTTATTTTATTTTATTTTATTTAATATTTTTCCTTAAACTTTCAACCAATTTATATTTTACAGTTATTGATTTATTTTTTGTTTGTTTATTTATTAATTTTATTTTTTGTTTGTTTATTTTTTATTTTATTATAAATATAGCACATAATTTAAAATATTTAAATAATAATTATAAATTAAAAGATATAATATAATTTCTTTTAAAATTAAAAGTTAAAATTAAAAGTTAAAATTAAAAGTTAAAATTAAAAGTTAAAATTAAAAGTTAAAATTAAAAGTTAAAATTAAAAGTTAAAATT
>Ga0209222_1000117_pt1 | contig 17720 bp, 12 predicted proteins | sample BlaSpr_A8_Ref_O3_FD_187991 | JGI IMG/M metagenome (GOLD analysis project Ga0209222, IMG submission 187991) | Forest soil microbial communities from Thunder Bay, Ontario, Canada - Black Spruce, Ontario site 2_A8_Ref_O3 (SPAdes) (version 2) | ecosystem: Environmental > Terrestrial > Soil > Boreal...
CCCCATATCGAGTTCCGGATTCACGCCCGAGCGCAGCCGGCGGTACCCCTTGAGCATCAATCGCTCGCCGATGGCGACGACGGTATTCGAACTGGAGCCGCGCGGCCGTTCCACCGGCAGCGCGCCGATATCGCTTCCCGCCAGCCGATTGAATGCCGTGGTCGGGCTGAATCGAAGTTTGCCCTGGGGCATGGCGATCTCCTTGCGTGCCGCAATCGACGCCACGACCGAACGGCAGAACACCTCGTCCGCAAAGGCATCGCCCATCACACCGACATTCGCCTGCTGGCGTATCTTGGCAAGCGCTGCGGTCGACAGGTTTCGCACCCGCTCCTCGTCGCGCTCCTCCCATGCCAGCGCCAGCGGCATGAAGTACCCAACACGCTCGCCGGCGCTGTCGAGTTCGAGCAGCGTCACCAGCCAGGTCACCAGGGCCTTGCCCGTTCCTTCCTGCCACAGCACATAGTCCGCGATGCGGGCACGGTCGATGGCGGTGCCCTTGGCCGCATACCAGCGCTGCATCTCGATGAAGCGCGGCAGGGTATCCGTCTCGAATTGCAATCGCGTCTTTTCGGCGATGCCGATCCGCCACGGAACCACGCGGTCGCGGAACAGGCTGGTCCAACCGTCGAACAGCACCAGCACCGGGCGTTCTTCGATCGAGACGATTTGCTCGTGCCATGCAGGCACTTCGGCATCGGTGGTCAGCCTGAACCAGTAGAAACCGTAGGCCGAGATCGTCAGCAGGTAGGGCAGCTCGCCGACGGGCGGGAATGCCGTGCGGCCCATCATCTCCACCGGCACGCGGCCCTTGAACGCGGAGAGATTCAGCTCGACCGGCTGCGCCGAACGCGACAGGTTCGCGACGCACAGGATGGTGTCGTCGCCGAACTCGCGCAGGTAGGCGAGTATCTTGCGGTTGCCGGGTCTCAAGAACTTGCGCGTGCCGCGGCCGAATGCCCGGCTGGTCTTGCGCACGGCCAGCATGCGCTTGGTCCAGCTCAGCAGCGAATTCGGATCGCGGGACTGGGCTTCGACATTGGTGGACGGGTAGCCGTATACCGAATCCATGATGGGCGGAAGATACAGGCGCTGAGGGTCGGCACGCGAGAAGCCGGCATTGCGGTCCGGACTCCATTGCATGGGGGTGCGCACGCCGTTGCGGTCGCCGATGAAGAAATTGTCCCCCATGCCGATTTCGTCGCCGTAGTACAGGATTGGCGAGCCCGGCATGGACAGCAGCAGGCTGTTCATGAGCTTGATGCGGTCCCTGTCGTTCTCCATGAGCGGCGCCAGCCGGCGGCGGATGCCGAGATTGATTCTCGCCTGCAAATCCGATGCATAGGTGGAGTACATGTAATCGCGTTCCTTGCTGGTCACCATCTCCAAGGTCAACTCATCGTGATTGCGCAGGAAAATCGCCCACTGGCAGCTGTCGGGGATGTCCGGCGTCTGCTGCATGATCTCGACGATGGGAAAACGGTCCGCTTGCGCGATGGCCATGTAAATTCGCGGCATCAGCGGGAAGTGGTAGGCCATGTGGCATTCGTCGCCGTCGCCGAAATATTCGCGCACGTCCTCCGGCCATTGATTCGCCTCGGCCAGTAAAAAACGATTCTTGTAGTTGGCATCTATCGCGGCGCGCAATTGCTTGATCACCACGTGCGTCTCGCGCAGATTTTCGTTGTTCGTGCCTTCGCGCTCGACCAGGTAGGGAATTGCATCGAGTCTGAAGCCGTCCACCCCCATGTCGAACCAGAAGCGCATGGTTTGCAGCACCGCCTCGAGAACCAGAGGATTGTCGAAGTTCAGGTCCGGCTGGTGGCTGAAGAAGCGATGCCAGTAGTACGCCTTCGCCTTCGGGTCCCAGGTCCAGTTCGACGTTTCGGTGTCGGTGAAAATGATGCGCGTGTCGAGGTATTTCTGATCGGTGTCGCTCCAGACGTAGAAATCCCGCTGGGGCGACCCCGCCGGCGCCGCGCGCGCGGCCTGAAACCAGGGATGCTGGTCCGAGGTGTGATTGATGACGAGTTCGGTGATGACTTTCAATCCCAGCCGGTGCGACTCGTCCAGCATGGCGCGAAAATCCTCGAGCGAGCCGAACTGCGGATGGACGTTCTGGTAGTCGGAGATATCGTAGCCGTCGTCCTTGAGCGGAGACGGATAGAAGGGCATCAGCCAGAGCGTGTTGACGCCCAGATCCCTGATGTATTCGAGCTTGGAAGTCAATCCCTTGAAATCGCCGATGCCGTCGTCGTTCGAATCGAAGAAGGACTTGACGTTGAGCTGGTAGATGACCGCATCCTTGTACCAGAGCGCGTCATTGGCATCGAGGCCCGACAGCGCAGCAGGATCCAGCGCGGGCGTTTTGTCCGGCGCGGGCGATTTATCCGTGGCGAGCGATTTTGTCTCGTTCATCCGTATGCGTCGTCTGTTCGACGGTTACCGTCCATGCAGCTGTTAAAGATAGTAGTCGAAATCCTGCTCGCTGCGCACGCGCCGCCTCAGTCTGAATACATGTGCCGGTATGCGCCGCGGATCGAGCATGACGTAGTTGCGCCGGCCGCGCCAGGTATAACGCTGATCGCTCAGCAAATCATGCACCTGGTACGGCTGCTCGGCATCGAGCTTCAATGCGCCTACATCCAGGTCGAGCCACCCGGATTGCGTCTGATGCGGATCCAGATTCACCACCGTCAGGACCACATTGCCCGACTTCGAGTCCATTTTCAGGTAGGCGATCAGCTGGTCATTGTCGGTGGGGCAGAAGCGCAGACTGCTGTCTGATTGCAATGCGGCGTTATCCCGCCGGATGCGGTTCATCCGCGCTATCAGGGACCAAAGGCTCCCGGAGTTCTCCACGCTCCAGTGGCGCAACTGGTATTTTTCCGAGTCGCGGTACTCCTCGCTGCCGGGTTCGCGCGGCGCGCTCTCCAGCAGTTCATAGGTCGGGCCGTAGATGCCGTAATTGGCGGACAGCGTCGCGGCGAGCACCAGCCGCGCCGCGAATACCGGGCGCAAGCCCGACTGCAGCGTTTCGTGCAGGATGTCGGGCGTGTTCGGCCACACATTGGGACGGTAATACTGCCGCCCCGGCCCGAGCGCAAGGTCCGTGAAATACTCCGTCAGCTCCTGCTTGGTATTGCGCCAGGTGAAATAGGTATACGACTGGGAAAAGCCCAGCTTGGCCAGCCGATGCATCAGCTTGGGCCGTGTAAACGCTTCCGCAAGAAAGATGGCGTCGGGATGGTCGCGCTTGATCGCACCGATGACCCATTCCCAGAAACCGAAGGCCTTGGTATGCGGATTGTCGACCCGGAAAATCTTGACGCCCTGGGCAATCCAGAAATCCACGATGCTCTTGAGCTCGTCCCACAAGGCGCGCCAATCCTCGGTTTCAAAATCGAAGGGATAAATATCCTGGTATTTTTTGGGCGGATTCTCTGCGTATTGCACGCTGCCGTCGGGACGATGCTTGAACCACTGCGGATGCGCTTTCACGTAGGGATGATCCGGGGCGCACTGAAACGCCACGTCGAGTGCAATCTCGATGCCGAGTTCACGCGCCGCGGCGAGCAGGCGGTGGAAATCCTCGAGTGTGCCCAGCTGCGGTAGTATGTCCTTGTGGCCGCCCTCGGCGGCGCCGATCGCCCACGGACTGCCGACGTCCCCGGGTCCTGCGGTCAAGGCATTGTTGGTGCCTTTGCGGTTGATGCGCCCGATCGGATGAATGGGCGGAAAATACAGCACATCGAAACCCATGTCCGCCAAGTAGGGCAGCCGCGCCTCGACGTCGCGGAAAGTGCCGTGATGACCCGGCTCGGTGCCCGCTGAGCGGGGAAACATCTCGTACCAGCTGCTGAAACCCGCGCGCTTGCGGTCTGCCACCAGCTCCAATGCAGCCGTGACCGCCCGGCTCCGGTCCGCATAGCGCGCAACGATGGCCGCGCGAGCGGCGTCCAACGCCAGCGCCTTCTGCGCGCTCGGCTCGGCGCCCACGTCCGCAGCTATCGTGCGCATTTGCGCCGACCACTCGGCGAGGATGGCCGCGTCGCCGCCCGAGGCCCGGGCCACGGCCTCGTCGATGAGCGCACCGCCGACCTGCAAGGCCACACGGATATCCGCTCGATCGTCGCGCCTTTCCAGCTCGTGCCGCCACGATTCGAACGGGTCCACCCACGCCCACACCGTGTATCGATATCGGCCCGCGCGCGGCGGCGTGAACTCGGCCTGCCAGACGTCGTTCACCTGCAGCTTCATCTCCACTTCGTATTCATCGCCGGCGCCGGCCTCGCTCCAGCGCAGCACCACGCGAAGCTTGTCGTGGCCATCGGCGAAGCAGTGCGCTTCGATCGCGACGGCTTCCCCGGCGATACGCTTGACCGGAAAGCGCCCGCAGTCCACCGACGGAAAAACCGCGTCGATCACCGCGCGCACCCTGCCCTCCCGAACCTCTGACACCGGGCCCGCGGGCACCGGACCCGGGGAGCGGCTCGACGCGGCCGCCGTCTTCTTATCCGCCGCAGCCTTGCGTCTAACCACGGGACTCCCAGCGCAGCACGACGGTCGCCAAAGGCGGTAATTGCAGATTCACCGACTCGAGATGGCCTTGGGTGGTGACGGGCACGGATTCCACGCTGCCCAGACTGCCCCAACCTGAGCCGCCGTATTCCCGGGCATCGGTGTTCAGAATCTCGCGCCATATCCCGCGGGACGGCACACCGACCAAGAAATTGGGCCGCGGAACCGGCGTGAAGTTGCACACGACGAGCAAAGGGGCGCCTTGGCCCGGTGCCTTGCGCAGAAAAGCGATGACGCTCACGTCGGCACTGCTGATATCCAGCCATTCAAATCCATCGGCCGAAAAATCTATCCGATACAGGGCCGGCTCGCTGCGGTAGACCCGGTTCAAATCGCGCACCAAGTGCTGTACACCGGCGTGTTCCGGCAATTGCGCAACCCACCACTCGAGCTCGCCGTCATGCGTCCACTCGCGCCTCTGGCCGAATTCGCCGCCCATGAACAGCAGTTTCTTGCCTGGATGCGCCCACATGTACCCGTAGAGCGCGCGCAAATTGGCAAATTTCTGCCAATCGTCTCCCGGCATCTTGCCGATCAGCGAACCCTTGCCGTACACCACTTCGTCGTGCGACAGCGGCAGCACGAAATTCTCATTGAAGGCATAGATCAGGGAAAAGGTCAGCTGCCCCTGGTGATATTTCCTATTGATCGGATCCAGCTTCATGTATTCGAGGGTGTCGTGCATCCAACCCATGTTCCATTTCAAACCGAAACCAAGACCGCCCGCGTCCGTCGGCCGCGATACCATGGGCCACGCCGTCGATTCCTCGGCGATCATCGTCGCGTCCGGATGATCGCGGTACACAGCCTGGTTGAGCGTGCGCAGAAACCCGATCGCTTCGAGGTTCTCCCGGCCGCCGAATTGATTCGGAACCCACTCGCCCTGCTTGCGGGCATAGTCGAGATACAGCATGGATGCCACCGCATCGACCCGCAGTCCGTCGATGTGGTATTTCTCGAACCAGAACAGCGCCGAGGAAAGCAGAAAACTGCGAACCTCATTGCGCCCGAAATTGAAAATTGCGGACTTCCATTCGGGATGGAAGCCCTGCTGCGGATCGGCGTGCTCGTACAGATGCGTACCGTCGAAGTAGACCAGCCCATGTTCGTCCGCCGGAAAATGCGAGGGCACCCAGTCCAAAATCACGCCGATGCCGCGGCCGTGCAAATGATCGACGAAGTACATCAAGTCCTGCGGAGTACCGTAGCGGGCGGTCGGAGCGAAGTAGCCGGTCGTCTGGTAGCCCCAGGAGCCATAGAAGGGATGCTCGGTGACGGGCATCAGTTCCACATGCGTGAAACCCAAGTCCTGCACGTAGTCCGCCAGCGCGTGCGCGAGCTCGCGGTAATCGAGAAAGCCGCCGTCCTTGCGGCGCCACGACCCTGCATGCAGCTCGTAGATCGACATCGGCGCGTCCAGGCCGTTGCGGGCCGCCCGCGAGTTCATCCACGCGGAGTCCCGCCACTCGTACTCGAGGGTCCAGGCACGCGAGGCCGTGGCTGGCGGCAGTTCGCTACAGACGGCGTAGGGATCCGCCTTCTCCACGACGAAGTCATCGACCCGCGAAGTGATGCGATATTTATATGCCTGGCCGCGCTGCACCCCCGCCGCGGCCCCCTCCCAGATGCCCGATCCGTCCGCGCGCGGAGCAAGGACGTCCTCCCCCGCCCGCCAGCCGTTCCAGTCACCGACGACCGACACCGCCGCAGCGTTGGGGGCCCAGACAGCGAAGTGTGCGCCCGCTCCCGGCACCAGGTTGCACCCGAGCTTCGAGCCCAGACGCGAATGCGTGCCCTCGCGGAACAGATAGATATCTTGATCGGTCAACACAGCGTGGCTGGCTCTTGATGCATCGCGGTTCCCTCTGCTACTAGTTCCGGCAAATAAGTCCTTCCGCGGTAGTAGCGCGCCGGAGGCTGGGGTAAGGGGTCTCCCGTCCCCTTTCATAAATCTTGATGAAAGGGGACGGGAGACCCCTCACCCCAGCCTTCTTCCACTCTTACCAACGCGGAAGGACTTTCTTGACGAGGTAAGTAGCTCGTCAGGAAGCCATTCCGTGCAGCCTGCGGCCCTACCAGCACGTCAAGACCGAGTTATGGTAATTCAATTCCGTTTCCTGCCGGGCGCCATCTCGTGTAGGACTGCGCTGGCTAAGGAACATCCGCGGACAAAAACGAGACATGATCACGCATTCGCGATGCGGTCATCCGGATGTTTTCCTTGATGCGCCGAAGGTAGTCGAGATTTTCCGCGGAACTGACGGAGTCGATCAACGGATTATAGTCTTTCGATTGGTGCCCCTGGCCCACCATGACGGCAAACCAGCTCGCCTCCTTGAACAGTTCATCCGATGACAGGACGATGCGGCCGGTGCGGGAAAAGTGTTCCTCCTTGTAAATCAGGCTCTCCGGCAACGGCATGGCGCGGCAATGTGTCCACAACCGTTCCGGCTTCTCCGTCGTCGAATGGTAGTGCAGCAACAGAAAGTCCCTGACTCCGATGATTTCCTCGGATGTCACGCGGTTGTATTGCTCTGTCGTGAGCGGATCGCAGTCGCGGGTGGGAAACAGGGACAGAAGCTTCGCGATGCCGCTTTGTATCAGGTGAATGCTGGTCGATTCCAGAGGCTCGAGAAAGCCGCCCGATAAGCCGATGGCCACCACATTTTTCTGCCACATTTTACGGCGTCTGCCGGGCTTGAACGGAATGAACCGCGGCTCGGCCAAGGCGGTTCCCTCCAAGTTTCCGAGCAGCACCGCCGCGGCTTCGTCGTCGCTGATGTATTCGCTGCGGAACACATAGCCGTTGCCGGTGCGGTGCTGCAAAGGAATGCGCCATTGCCAACCCGCCTCGCGCGCGGTGGATCGCGTGAAGGGCTGCGGCGGCCCGACCCGTGCGGAGGGGACGGCTACCGCGCGATCGCAGGGCAGCCAATGCGACCAATCCTCGAAGCCGGCCTTCAGGACGCCTTCGATGAGGAGCCCGCGCATGCCCGAGCAATCAATGAACAGATCACCGGCAATTTCATCGCCCCGATGAGTATGCACTGCGGTGATGAATCCGGTATGCGGGTGCTGGTCTATTTTCTCGATCCTGCCTTCGAGACGCACGATGCCCTTCGCTTCGGAGCGGCCGCGCAAATACCTTGCGTACAGGCTCGCATCGAAGTGATAGGCATATCCCATGGTCGAGAACAATGACTTCGGATCGGTTGCGGGAAACTCGAACTTCCCGCCGAGTGCGGCCACCGTATTGAGCGAATAGTCCTCGAAGTTGTCCCGATGTCCCTCGAGTTGTGCGCGCAGCCAACGATGCTGAAAGCTGATCCCGTCGCTGGGAAAACCATAGCGGCCGAAAGGATGGAAATAGCGGTGGCCCGGACGCGTCCAATCCTTGAATTCAATTCCCAGCTTGTAGCTGGCCTGGGTTTCCTTCATGAACTCCTTCTCATTCAGGCCCACGATTTGATTGAACCAATGAATGGTCGGAATGGTGGCCTCGCCGACTCCTATGGTGCCGATGTCGTCGGACTCGATCAGCGTCACCGGGCATTGACGCAGGTCGAGGGCTTGAGCCAGGGCCGCGGCGGTCATCCAGCCGGCAGTGCCGCCGCCGACGATGACGATTTTCCGGACGCGATTGTCATTCATCTTGCAAGTATCGCAGCAAAATCGAGTATCGCAGCAAAATACGGCTCCCGTCCGCCGCAAGCGGCCGTCGTGTCGCCCGCCGGCGACCTCAGAATTTGTAAGTTAGCGTCGCCGTCGCGTTCGTGCCCGCAATGCCGCGAGCGTAGAAATAGCCGTTGGAGCCCACCGACTCCGTTATGCCGGAATTCGGGTTGCCTTCCGTCAAGCCCAATGCGTTGGTCGCGTTCCAAACGTTCAAATTCAGGCGCATGCGGTCCGAGAAATTGACATCGCCCCCCACCGACAGCACACCGTAGCCCGGGAGTGCAAGGGCGTTGCCGACGTCCGTGAAGATTTTTCCGGTATATTCGTATCGCAAGTACACATCGCCCCGCCGATTCGGGAAATCATAGGTGGGCTGGATCGCAAACATGACCTGGGGCGTGCGCTGTACGATGTTGCCGTCGTACTGGGACGCCGCGGCACTGTTGACAATCTCTCCGTTGACGAGCTCACCCAACACCACGTCCGCCAATTTCGATTGCTGATAGGTCGCGTTCACACGAATGGAGAATGCATCGAAATTTTGGAACGTCGGCCGATACGTCAGATCTGCGTCTACGCCGTTGATTCTAAGATTGGCCTGCAAAGTGCCCTGGATGGCGAGGTCATTGGGTTGAATATAGGAGTAATTCTGATTGTTGAAATTCGTGTGAAAATACGTCACTACGGCGGTCAATCCGTATCCCCCGAATCGCACTCCCGCCTCGCTGAGACTGAGACGGGTGGGCCCGGTCAGATTGTTGCCGCCGTTGGTTTGATTGCCATCGGCGTAGCGGCCGTACACGGACAGATACGGTAGGATTTCGTAGTTCACACCGACGGTCCAAGACGTGGGAATAGCCGTGGCCTGCGTGCGCGTGAAGGTCCCATTGAAGGATGTCCCCAGATTGGGCGCCACGCCCGGCAGCCCGGCGGGCACCGGCGGATTGACCGCGAAAGGGTTCCCGGTGTTGAGTACGTTGTTGACATCCTCGTGGCGCAGGCCGAAATCGATGTGCAGCTTCTTGTCGAGCAGCGCCATTTCATCGTTGAAGTATTCCGAGAAGGAATTGAGCGTGTTCGACCAGAGTCCTCCACCCCAATCGCCGTAGCTTTCCAGTCCGTTGTTGGTCAGGCTGCCGAGCGGTTTTCCCGCCGCGTTCAACGCTTCGATGTCATAGATCGACGAGCTGTTGGACACGCCATTGATCAACGTGGCGACGCCCGTTTGGTCGTTGGACTGCCACACCCGATAATACATCCCGCCCAAGGTGAGCGAGTTGCTCCAGCCGTTGCCCTCCAAGTTCCACTTGGCGCCGAAATCGTTGCCGAGGTCGTGGGTCGCCAAGTATTGATGGTTGAGTACCGTCTGTTGCAGCAGGCCGTTGCCGTTGATGGCGTTCAATGCGGCGACGTTGGAGGCGGGGATGATCTGTCCCGTCGTCAAGTTGCGGATGCCGAATTGCGTGGCGCCCGGAAAGGCCGCGAGTCCTGCGCTCAGGAGCGAACTGATGGGCGAGGCCGCGCCGGGGGTTACATAGGAGAGCGCGCTGCCGAGTCCCTGATTTCCGCCGGCGCCGCTGCCGGGGAATATCCCGTTGAAGTCCCAGTTGGACTGCAGAAAGCGAGATCGCGCGAATACGGTCCACTGATCGCTCACCGGAACGTTCAGGTCGATGCGGTATTGATTACCCGTGGCATGGATGCCTTCGGAACCGTTGAAATCGCGGAAGTAAGTGCCCGTCCCGGTTGAATCCGGCAGAGCGATGCTGGCGAAGCCCGGTCCCAGGACGTTGCCGTACTGGGTGCTGAGACCGGGTACGCCTTCCACCTGACCGTTCACATAACGATACGGCTGGTCGGCGTAGTAGGGATCGTGCTCGTCCCACCGCTTATAGGTCACCTTGACGAAGGCGCCGTTGTCCCACTTCTTCTCGAGAGCGGCCTTGATGTGATAGGTGCTGTAGGTGAAAGGATTGCTGCGCTGTCCCTGATCCGAGTCCAGATAGCCGCCCACCATGAACGCGACGCCGTCGCCGAGCGCCTTGATGGGAGCTGAATAGTAAAAGTCGGCGCGCTGCTCCCCATAGGTACCGGCCATCAACTTGGCGATGCCTTCGCCCTCGTCGAAGTTCAGGGGCCGGGAGATGAAATTCACCGACATGCCCGCGCCGTTCGGCCCCAGGATGGCGGAAGTGCCGCCTTGCAGCGCTTCAACGTGATCGATGGTGATGTCGTTCTGGAAATACTCATCGTCGCCGCCGCCGCCGTAGAGAATCGGCATGCCGTCTTCCTGCAGCATGACGAAGCTCTGGCCGCCGCCGGGCAGCCCACGTACGGAGTAATTATTCGAGACCGGACCGGCGGTGCTCTCCACGAATACGCCCGGAATCAGCTCCAGCACATCCGCGGTGCTGCGCGGCGCTTTCTGCTCGATCTGCGCTGCGTCGATGGGTGTCACATCCACGGAGGAATTGAGCACCGTTCGCTGCGAGGTTACGCCGGTGACGATGATGGTATCCAAGTTCGTCTGTTGGTTCGCCGCAGGAGCTGCCGGCGGCTGTGCCGTGTCCTGAGCGGCAGCACCTCCTTGCGGAGTCGCATTTTGCGGAGTCGCATTTTGCGCAACGGTCCCTTGTTGTGCAGACACCGGCGCAGTGGCAGTCAGAGATAGCGCCGCCAGGATGCTGAGGCGCAATTTGTCGTTACTCGTTCCTTTCACCGCCCCTCCCCACTCGAGCCGTAAAAATAATGGCAAAGCCGCCACAGCCTCCGGCGAGGCAATCAGCGATCGATCACGCTTGCGGCGTGCCGCAGTAACGTGATTATTTATGGGGGATTAGTTTATGGGGCGCTAAGGTGGTATCAGTCCGATACGCGCCGAAAATTCTGTAGGATCATCTCACCCCGGCTGTAAGCCGGAATTGCGCAAGCCGAAATGAAACCACTGCGCGAACGAGATCGGGGTCTACTCCGGCAAAGTCACGCCCGAACCGCCCATCTCTTTCGGGAAGTCCTTCAGCTTCGGCAAGCCATCCTTGATCTTGAGCACGGCATCCTGGTAATTCACATGCACCGCGGGATGAAATTTCAAGGCCGGAATCATCGCCGCGAACACATCGATGAGTTTCAACGGGGGATGCTCCGTGAATAAATGGCCGCCGCAAGTCTTGCACCACTTGCGCAAACTCATGGGCGTTTTGCTGTACGTCCCTATATTGTCCGCGCCACGGGTCACGGTGACCGCGTTGGGCTGCCAAAGGCTGAAGCCATTGACCGGCCCCGCGGACCAATGACGGCATGACTCGCAATGGCAATAGCCCATCGCAACAGGTTCGCCGCTCACGGAGAATTCGACTGCGCCGCAGAAGCAACGCGCCTTGTGATCAGCCATGTGCCACCTCCATCGAACAGACCGTTCCAAAGTCACCTGCTCGGGCCGATGTTCGGCGCGGGCCGGCCATAAGTCAATCGACCCATAACTTAATCGGACGCCCTTGCACGTCCGTCCCTCGGAGTTCTTCGGTATGATGCGCGGCGCGATCGCAACCGAGGACACGAGATTGGACCCGTTGAAACGCTTTGCAGGATTGCTCGATGAGCTCAGGCAGCGATCGGTGTACCGTAGCCTGCGTGCAACGGCGGGAGTCGATTTTACATCGAACGACTATCTGGCCCTTGCCGACAGCAGCCGCATGCGCCAGGCGCTCATCGAAGCGCTGGAACGCGGCGTGCCGAGCGGGTCCGGCGGGTCGAGGCTTCTGCGGGGCAACCATCCCGAACACGAGCGGCTCGAGGAGGAGGCAGCGCGTTTCTTCGGAACGAACCGGGCGCTTCTGTTCGGCTCAGGCTATGCAGCCAATATGGCCCTGCTGTCGGCCCTGCCGCAGCGCGGCGACCTGGTGGTTTACGATCAGTACGTTCATGCGAGCTCGCACGACGGAATGAAACTTGGGCGTGCGAATGCCGTCTCCTTCGCACATAACGATGTGGACTCCGCCGACGACGCCATCCGGGCCTGGCGGCAGGACGGGGGCACCGGGACGCCCTGGATCGTGATCGAAAGTCTGTATTCGATGGAAGGAGACCGGGCTCCCCTGGCGGAACTCAAGAGCCTGGCCGAGAGGTCCGGCGCCTTCCTCATCATCGATGAGGCACACGCAACCGGTGTATTCGGCCCCGATGGACGAGGCCTGGCCGCCGAGCTAGAAGGAAGCGAGCATGTGCTCGTGCTGCACACGGGCGGAAAAGCCCTGGGAGTCAGCGGTGCGATCGTCACCGGACCGTCCGTTCTCTGCGACTTTCTCGTCAACCGCGGCCGCCCGTTCATCTTTGCAACCGCGCCTCCGCCGCTCGTTGCCACTGCACTTTGCGAGTCCTTAGCCATCCTTCAAGGAGAGCCGGAGCGTCGAACACGCCTGGCTCATCTGGCCGGCTATGCACGCCAAGCCATCGAGAGGCAGCTCGGCTTACCGACGCCCGACTCGCAAATCTTGCCCGTCATCATCGGCGAGAGCGAATCGGCCGTTCGAATCGCGGAGATGATTCAAACGGCAGGTTTCGACGTGCGCGCAATCCGGCCACCGACCGTTCCTGCCGGCACCGCGCGTCTGCGCATCTCGATAACCCTGCACTTGGACGAGTCGTCGATCGATGCATTGGTACATACCATGCGCGAGGCCATGCCCCGCGGGTAGCAGCCATTCGCCGCTTGATTCAGGCTGTCCGGCTCGATCGACAAGAACCAGGATAAATCTTCGTGGCACCGCGCAACGAAGAACATCACCAGCCGGCTGCTCATTTGATCGTACATATGTACCATCCCGGATGAAACAGAGCTGATTCTGCTGGGCGCCGCCCGCAGTCTCTGTCGGCAGCGAACCTCTACCCATTGTAGGAAGATACCTGCATTTGCCGGATGCCGGCGCCTACGCGGATCCGGAGCCCGGACGTGATTCACCGAACATTTTGAGGATTTCGCGATTGAATGCGGGAAGATCATCCGGCTTCCGGCTCGTCACCAGATTGTCGTGGACGACCACTTCTTGATCGAGCCACTCGCCCCCCGCGTTCAAGATGTCCGTTTTTAGCGACGGCCAGGAGGTCATACGAAGGCCTCCCGCGGCGCCGCTCCCCACGATGGTCCACGGGCCATGGCAAATTGCACCTACCGGTTTGCCCGAATCGAAGAACGATCTAACGAACTCCACTGCCTTCGGTTGCATACGCAGGGAGTCCGGGTTCATGACCGCGCCGGGCAAAACTAAGCGTCGTAGTTTCGGGCGTCGGCGTCGGGGGGGGGGCAATTCATTATTCATCTGCAGCAAAACCGGTGAAGTCGGAATGAACCCGGTAATGCGATAAGATCCCGCCGACGCCCACCGGTAACGCATGAGAGATGCCATGGCCACCTTCGATATGACCCCGCCCAACGAGAACGAGCGGCGCGAAATAATAGTCGGATTGAGCGGCCAAGAACGGCACGTTCTGCTGCAGCATGGCACGGAAGCCGCGTTCTGCGGCGTGTTCCTCGACAATAAGAGGGATGGCATTTACACCTGCCGCTTCTGCGGCCTACCACTGTTTCGCTCCAGCGCGAAGTTCGATTCGGGTACGGGTTGGCCGAGCTTCTTTGAGCCCTACCATGAATCGCACATCCGGCGCATTCGAGACACCAGCCACGGCATGGTCCGGGTGGAGGAAGTGTGCGCACGTTGCGGCAGCCATCTCGGCCACGTGTTCCCAGACGGCCCGCCTCCGACGGGAGAGCGGCACTGTTTGAATTCGGTTTCGCTGGCCTTTATCGAGAACGGCCAGCCGCTGCCCGATGTGCTCAAGCGCGGTGAATCCGCGTCGGTTCGGTGACAGGAAGGCCCGCACATGTCAGACCAGCAAAGCCGGTGGGTATCCCTGGGTTCCGGCGATCTCACGGCCGAGGTCAACCCTCTTGGCGCCCAACTGTCCGCTTTACGGGATGGGACCGGCCGGGATCTATTGTGGGACGGTGACCCATCCGTGTGGACCGGGCGGGCGCCGCTGCTTTTCCCCATCGTCGGCACGCTCGCCGGCGGCTGTTATCGCCTCGGCTCGACAGTCCATCAGCTCCCGCGGCATGGATTCGCGCGCGGCAGGCTTTTCGAAGTCACGGAGGCCACTTCCGCTGCGGCGTCCTTCCGGTTGACCGCCGATGCGGCCAGTCTCCAGGTATATCCGTTTCATTTCGAATTGGATGTCCGCTTTGCGCTGGACGGCCCGACACTTTCAGTGACGACGCACATCCAGAATGTGGGCGACAAAGAGATGCCTGCCAGCTTCGGCTACCACCCCGCATTTCGTTGGCCGCTGCCCTTCGGGCGGGAACGATCATCTCATTTCATCGAGTTCGCCTGCGATGAGCCCGCCCCGATCCGGCGTCTCAACGCCGACGGATTGCTGACCTTGCAGCGTCATCCAACGCCAATCTCCGATCGGCGCCTGGCGCTCGCGGATGCACTTTTCCGCAATGACGTCGTCATCTTCGATGAAATCCACAGCAGTTCCGTGACCTATGGCGCCGACGGGGGACCCCGGCTGCGGATCAGTTATCCCGATACGCCCTATCTTGGCGTCTGGACGAAGCCGGGGGCCAATTTCATCTGTATAGAGCCCTGGCATGGGGTTTCGGACACGGAGGGATTTTCCGGTGATTTCACGGCGAAGACGGGTGTATTCATGGTATCACCGGGCGCCTCCGTGCCGATGACGATGGCGATCACTCTGCAAGAGGCTTAGCGCAACGCCCGGATGCTGTAGGCTAGGGCGCGAGAAGTAAGTAGGATATTGGCAGTCATCGATAAAGGGAGATTGGAATGCGCTTCGCCGAACTCACGCCCGGTGTAGTTGTTCGTAGCGCGCCGCGCGTCGTTACGGCAAAGGAAATCCTTGAATTTGCGACGCGGTACGATCCGCAATGGTTTCACGTCGATGAAAAGCGCGCGCAATCCGGCCGCTGGAAGGGACTGATCGCCAGCGGCTGGCACTCATGCGCCATTGCGATGGAGCTCATGGTGCGCAATGTTTTGCAGAATTCGGAATCGTTCGGTTCGCCGGGGATCGATTCGATAAAGTGGCTCGAGCCGCTCCGGCCCGACGACGCGGTCTCGTTGCATTTCGAGGTGCTTCGCTCGAGCAAGTCGCCCTCGGGCCGCACGGGAATACTGCTGTCGAAGTCGGAACTCTGGAATCAGAGGGAACGGCAGGTGCTGACGCTCCACGGCACGACGTTGTTCGACGTGACCGAGCGTCGCTCCGGCACCTCATAGATCCTTGGCGGCGCGTATCCACGTGTAATGCGACTACTGGTGATCGAAGATGAGCGCAAGACCGCGAAGTACCTGCAGCGGGGGCTCGAGGAATCCGGCTATACGGTCGATGTCGCAAACAATGGCGTCGATGGTCTGCATCTTGCGGTGGAAAATCACTACGAACTGATCGTGCTCGATGTAATGCTGCCGCGCCTGGACGGCTGGGGCGTCGTCAAGCAGTTGCGCAACACCAAGGAAACGCCGGTGCTCTTCCTCACCGCACGCGATGACGTCGAAGATCGCGTCAAGGGCCTCGAACTCGGCGGCGACGACTACCTGCTCAAGCCGTTTGCGTTCGTCGAATTGCTGGCGCGCGTCCGTACTTTGCTGCGGCGCGGACCCGTACGTGAAGTCGAACATTTGAGCCTCGGCGATCTGGAGATCGATGCACTTCGCCGGCGCGTAAAACGCGCCGGTCAGCGCATCGAACTGACGCCGCGGGAATTTGCGTTATTGTACTTGCTCGCCACGCGCCGCGGCGAAGTACTGAGTCGGACACAGATCGCCTCCTATGTTTGGGACATGAATTTCGACAGCGACACCAACGTGGTGGAAGTGGCAATACGGCGGCTACGCGCAAAAATAGACGACGCGCATGCGCTCAAGCTCATTCACACCGTGCGCGGCATGGGCTATGTGTTCGACATCAATGAACCCGACTGATGCGCCTGTCACTGAGCGCGCGCCTCGCGCTGATATTCTCGCTGATCACCGTTCTGAGCCTCTCGCTGGCGGGGGTGGTGCTTTTCAACGCGCTGACGCATCAGCTCCTTGGACAAGGGGATCTGAATCTGGAATTGAAAGTCCGGCATCTACGCCAACTGGCGGAAGAACTCGATTCCGACGCGGCCGTCCGCGACCACCAGGTACGCTTCATCGCCCTTGCATTGGATGATCCGACGCTGGCGCTGCGTATCGAGACGGCCGGCGGCACCGTGCTGATCGACCACGACCCTTCACATATCGGCATGATTGCGTTGCCCGCAACACCGGAAGGCGGCCAGGCGGCCACCGGCCCGGTTCAACAGTGGGCGACGGCGGGGACCGTCCCCGTACACGGCGTGGCCAGCATGGCCACCCTCCGCGACGGCTCCGAATTGAAAATCAGCGCCGCGCGCTCGATGAGCGATGAGGCTCGGCTGCTGGATAACTACCGCGATATCATCTTCGCAACGGTTGCCTCGACCACTTTGATTGCCGTGGTCCTCTGCTATTTGTTCGTCAGGCACGCGCTCGTACCGTTGCGCGCGATTGCCGCGAGCGCGCAGTCGATTACCGCCGAGCGATTGGACTCGCGCATCGACGTCAGCGGCGCACCGCTCGAGTTGCATGATCTGGTGCAGTCGCTCAACGAAATGCTGCGGCGCCTGCAGCACGGGTTCGACCGTCTCTGGCAATTCACGGCCGACCTTGCGCATGATTTGCGTACACCGATCGGCAATATGCGCGTGGCGTCCGAGGTTGCGCTGACGCGCACACGCTCGGCGACCGACTACCGGGCATTGCTGGCCTCGAATATCGAAGAATGCGATCGCGTTGGCCGGATGATCGAAAGCGTGCTGTTTCTGGCGCGTGCCGAGAGCCCGCAATTTGCGCTGCGCCGCACGGAGTTCGATGCCGGCGAGGAGTTGCAGCGCATCGCCGAGTACTTCGAAGGGATTTCGGCGGAAAGCGGCGTCCATGTGCGGGTATCCGGGAGCGCGAAAACCTACGCCGACCGGGAGCTGTTCCGTCGCGCCGTGAGCAATCTCCTTGCCAACGCTTTGCGCCACACGCCGAGGGACGCAACCGTGTCGATGGCGGCCGCAGAATCCGCGCAGGGCGCGTCAATCAGCGTTCAAAATCCCGGCGAGGGTATCGCTGCCGCCGACCTCGGCAAGGTGTTCGATCGATTCTATCGAGGCGACGAGGCACGCAGCAATTCCGACACATCGAACGGTCTCGGGCTGGCAATCGTAAAGACCATCGTGGAGATTCACGGCGGTACGGCGCTGGTTCGCAGCGACGCCGCAACCACCGTGTTCGAACTGCACTTTCCGGCCTTTCGCGACGGAGTGGCCGCCGGCTCGTCCTGATCGGCACCTAGTTCCGGCAAATAAGTCTTTACGCGGTGGTAGAGGGCCA
>Ga0209222_1000118_pt1 | contig 17539 bp, 5 predicted proteins | sample BlaSpr_A8_Ref_O3_FD_187991 | JGI IMG/M metagenome (GOLD analysis project Ga0209222, IMG submission 187991) | Forest soil microbial communities from Thunder Bay, Ontario, Canada - Black Spruce, Ontario site 2_A8_Ref_O3 (SPAdes) (version 2) | ecosystem: Environmental > Terrestrial > Soil > Boreal...
ATCCTGTTCAAAGATCTACTTCTAAATTATTCTTAAATACTTTGTATGGTCGATTCGGTATGAGAAATATTGATTCAGTTTTACAAATAGTAGATTTTGAAGAAGCTAAAATTTTAGATAAAAATAAAAATATCTCAGTCTTCTCTGTACTAGGAAACAATAAAGTTCTAATCAAGTATAGTGGAAATATTTACGCTAATATTAAAAGTTTATATAAAGAAAATAAAATTAACTCAATTGAAAAGGAACAAAAAATTTTAAGTAAAACACAAATTAAAGAGTTAAATTTATTAAAAACAAGAAGTGTTCCATCTGCTGTTCATATCGCTGCAGCCATATCTTCGTACGCTAGAATTTTAATAAATGAATATAAAAATATACCTGGAAATCCTTGTGTAATGTCTGATACTGACTCCGCAGTATTAACAAAACCATTGCCTAATCATTTAGTAGGTAATGAGTTAGGTCAAATGAAACTGGAACATGAAATAAAAAAAGGTATATTTATTAGAAAAAAATTATACTATATTCTTAACTATGAAAACCAAGAAATAACTAAAGCTAGCGGGGTGACTAATCCTTCAAGATTAGATTATTCTTCTTTTTTAAGTTTATTAGCAGGGGTATCAATAGGGGTTGATGGGGTTAATTTTAAAGTAGAATGAAAAACTTTAAACATTAATATTATTAACACAAATATTTCTATAAGAGGATTAAAAAGGGATATTAAGACTATTTTTAATACTCCTGATGTAAACTTTAAATTTATTTCTTTCCCTAAAGAATACACTAATGTTTCATCAAATTTTAATTCTACTGTAGCTCCCGATCAAATAAAAGTGTCACCAAATAACAGATTAACAAGTCTAGAAATAATCTTAAGTTTAATTTTCATAACTTTAAATTTATTGATTTTATTTATTTTACTTTATAAAATTTATTAATGTTATAATTTAAAATAAAATTTAAAATTTTTTCAGCTCCTCCTCGGGATGCGTATTTTTTGATACCAAAAAAAATTGTTATATAAAAGTTGTTACGTAAATTTGTAGTTAATACACAGTTAAAGTTTTTTGAAAAATTAAGTTTATGAAATATTTTTATTTAATAAATTTTTATTTTCCAGGTTTAATACTAATCCTTATTTTTTTTTCTTAACAGAAGTTTCTGTAATAAACCTACCCTTTTAAGTTTTGTTTACTTTATTTTTTTTAATATTTTATTTTTTTATTGTTAAATATTTTATTTTTTTATTGTTAAATATTATTTTAATCTCCTTCTACCATTTTGTTATACTGCTCCGCCTCAATACAAAAAATAAAAACTTTTTTTAAAGGGGTATAGCATAGGTAGTTCTCTTTAAATTTTATTTTTATTTTTATTTTTTATTTTTTATATTTTAATTTTCTATTTTTATATTTAATTTTTCTTTTTTAGAATAAAAATAAAATAAATAGGAGCCTAAATGTATTTATTAATACAATTAAAATTTTAGTTAAAAAAATGATTAAATTTATAGCCTTTAGAATATTGAGATCCAGAGTTAAAGCATATTTACCTATGATAAATAAAATTTTATATAAAAAAATTTTTACTTTAACTTATAAGTTTTTTGTTTATTTAAAACCTTCTCAATTGTGAATAGTAATTTTAGCGTTATTAAATAAAACTAATATTAAAAGTTTAATAAAAATTCCCTCAATGTTGGTGCTATTTAATACTTTATTTTCGGACCCTGCTAAACCTAGTTTAGATTTAAATGGTCTATTTGCAAAGTTAGAAGCTAATAAATTAACAGATCCTGAAAATAATTGGGAAAATTTTTTTTGAGTTTTAATTATATTGGCAATTATTAAAAGATTTATAAGTAGTTTTTTTAAATTATTGTGAATTCCTTTTAAAATAGCCTTTATTTATTTTATTTTAAAATATTTTGGATTTGATTTTAGTTATGCTTATAATGTTTTAAACACTCTAACTTTAGGAATTATAGATTGATTTTATAATAAAATAACTAATTTTTTAGAATTATTCTACCCAAATGATAATAATACTTAAATATATTTTTTTTTCACTCTCTTGATTTTTTATTTTTAAACAACTTAAAAAAATAATTATAGAGGGATTTTCAATAATTTGAATACTCAACTTTTAACTCTACCTCAATTGGATATATTTGGATTCTTTACCGATTTAACTTTTAATAGATTAACAGAAAATTCTATCTTAAGTAGAATTGCCTTACCTTTTGGACTGGACTGAAGAACTTTATGTGATACTAACTCTAAAAAATTTTTTTTACTAGGAATGATCCTTTTCATATGAGTTTATCGGTGGTTTGCTTTAATGAAAAAAGTTTTTTTATGGCCTTTTAAATTAGGTATTTTCTCCTTTATTTATTCTGTTATAGGTTTTGATGTTTCTTGATTTTTATTTAAATTTATTATTATTTTATTTTATTTTTCTACTTACTAATTTTCCTTTTACTTTTTTAATTTTATTCTTATTCTTATTCTTATTTAAAATTTTTAATATACTTATTGGTAGTAAGCATATTAAATAAAAAAATATTTTAGTTTAATTAATAACTAATTATAGATACGTTTATAAATCCTTTAGTACAAATTTATTTAAACCCAATTTAAATAAATTTATACTAAAGGGAAATAATATGATCCCCCCTTAATAAAAATAAAAATAAATAAATAAAAAAGGGGTATTTTACTAAGGTAATTTAATTTATATAAATTAAAAATAGAGATTAATAAAAATAATTCTTCTTTTAAAAAAATAAAATTTACAAACTAATAATAATTAATATAATAATTAAACGGCCTTCGCTTACGCGCTCGGAAGTTCGGTAGAACTTACTCGCCTTACTTGGCCTTTTTTATTACTTATCTCAAACTTTACACATACTTTTATTTATTAAATTGTATTTTATTCCTATTTATAACATATAATTCCAAACCTTTAATAATAAATTTATTTATTAATTATTAGTAATAATTATTTATTATACCTATAACTTTTTCATATTATTTACTATTTAATTATTTAATTTTAATGTTTATTTAAATATTATTAATTTATTTATTTAGTATGAATACCCCCTTGTTATAATAATTTTATTATTTTGACATTATTATTTACACAAATATTATTTCCCTTTAGTATAAATTTATTTAAATTGGGTTTAAATAACATAGTATTAAAAAAATTAATTTCAAACCAATCCCCTTATTTTTAATTTATCCTTTTTATTTTGTTTTTGTTTATTATTTATTATTATAAAATTCCCAGGCCTTCGCTTACGCGCTCTTAAGTTAAGTATAACTTCCTCGCCTAACTCAGCCTATAAATTATAATATTTTAATCTCTTTTTATTATTATTATTTATTTGTGTTATCTAGAGATTTACACATACTTTAATTAATTTAATTAAATTTATTTTATTTTATTTTAGTGAATCTGTTATAATAAAATATTTTTATTATTTTGTGTTTTATCTCATTGGATATAAATTATCTCCAAGACTGAAACATACTTTTTTTATTAAATTTAAACTAAAATTATTTTCCTTTCTATATTTTATAATTTTACAATGAGGTATATCCCCCCCCCTTAATAATAAAAATAAAAATAAAATATAGCTCTAATTTAAATTAAAATATCTGTCACTATTACAAAATAAACATTTATTTTATAATAATAAATTTGGGGGAATTATAATCGATTAAATATTAAAAAAATAAATTATCATTAAAATAATTCTTCTTTTAAAAGAATAATATTAAAATAAAAATAGAATTATAAATACTTTTATTAAACGGCCTTCGCTTACGAGCTCGGAAGTTAAGTAGAACTTTCTCGCATTACTCGGCCTAGAATTATAATAAATATTTAAACTATATATTATTTTGTTAACATCCTTTCCCCAAGATACTCATACCTTTTGTTTTGTTGTTTTATTTCTTTTTATTAGATTCTCTGGTTTTTGTTAGTTTAAGACATTTTTTTTCAGGTTAATTAACTATGTTTAATTCCAAAACGGGAATATGCATATTTAAGAATATTATATTCAGGTTTATCTATATCTAAATATAATTCCTCTCGTTAAATTAAATTTTCCTTGGAGCAATATTAAAGGATTTAAAAAGAAAATTTATGTAATTTAATTTTTAGTAAAGATTTAACTATTATTGAATTTGAGTTTTTTAGGTAGCTTTCAGATAAATAAAAACGAAATCGTGTAGTTAAGTTTATAGATGAACCTATATAAGAATTATCATCTAATATATTTTTATGCTCTTTTCTTAGAGAAGGAACACCGCATCCATTTATAATATAATTTTAAATTTTTAAAATTTAACATAATAGGTTTATCTTTGAAATTTTTAGATAATATTAAAAGTATTTAGAAAAATATTATCTTCTTTGATAAATTAAAGATGTTTTATTATTTTTAATTATTATTTTTAAAAATTAACATAATAAGTTTATTTATTTTTAATATAATTTTAAAAGTCTAGAAAAATATATTATATTTTAAATTATTATATATCTTAATTTATATATGAAGTGTAATTGTAATACTTCATTTGTAATTGTATTACTAAATTTATTGAAAACAAGTGGACTCGAACCACTGACCTTTTCTTTAAAAGAGAAACACTCAACCAACCGAGTTCTGTTTCCTATTAAATATTTAAATTAGAATTTTCAGTACAGTATTAGCTATAATAAATATTAATCTCGTATTTATTTAAGACTGATTAAATTATTTCTAAACAACAAATAACAATTAATAAATAACAATTAATAAATAACATATAATTTTTTAAACAAAAACATATAATAATTAAAAATAATAAAATAATTAAAAATAATAAAATATCAGAAAATTAATTAAATTTTATTTAAGTTATAACTATAAAAAATAAACATTTTTGTAAGTTGATTATTTAATTTAATATTAAATACTGAGTTGACCAGATTCGAACTGGTATAAGCCACCCCCAAAAAATGGTGTTTTCCCAAATTAAACTACAACTCATTTAAATTAAAATCCTAATTTAAGAGTAAGTATAAATTTTCTATATTAAAGTAGCAAATACATTTTTTGTTTAATTCTTCTTCCATTCCAATAAGGACAGAACCATTATATTTCTTTTTGTTTTTGTTTATTTCTCTTTTTTTTGGCTATAACACTCCCTTTTGTTTTGTTGTTTTTTTGTTAAATAACAATACCCAGAGGGACCAGAGGGACAGGGGTATTTTTAATTAAACTTTTTTAAAATTTTAATGACAAAATATGCTGAAGAGTAGAACACCCTGGCTATTTATGGCTATTCCCGGCTATTTAATTTTACCAAGCCACAATACAAGAAAAATAAAAACATTTTATTATATAAAATTTAGTAAATCTAAATAAAATTTAGAATTGGTTTTAGTATTAAAGTAAATGATCATTTAGCATAATTAAATGTCGAAATTCAGAATCGAACTGAAGATAATTTTTTACAAGAAAATCGTTTTACCAATTAAACTATTCCGACAAAAGCCTTAAAGCCTTTTATTTACTAATATATGAATGTATCCTTATTCTTTTTGTTTAAATTTAATAGACCAGAACCAGTATACTATTATAAAATTTATATATATTATATTATTATAATGTATTATATTATATATTTTTTTTATTTTTCTTATTATATAATTAATAATTTATATTTAATACTTAATATTTTTTTTTGTAGAGGAGATTAATAAAATATAATTCAATTCCTTCTGTTATCAAAGGGTTTTGATAAATACCTTTTTTCAATTTATATAAAATAGCTGCTTCGCTGTTCTATCTAAATCTAAAATTTTTTATGCTTTATAACAAGAACTAAATCAAGGATTAACTGAATAAGCGATTAATTCTCCGGCTTAAAATTTAATATAAACTCATACTTCTTTTCCTCCTTAAAAAAAAAGAGGACAGATGTATTTTAGATATTTTAAAACTAATTAAATCTAAGGGCGGCTTAAGCATAAAAAAAGGTGAAATCCGTGTTTTAGACAAGAGAACAGCTGCTCCGCTGCTCCTTTAATTAATTGTAAAGTATTAGTATTTAATTCAGCTCTTTTTAAATTTTAATTTTTGTTTTATTATAAATCTACTTATTCCAAAATTTTCAGCTGTTTCTTTAATAATATTAAAAGGTTTATTATTAATTAATTCTAAATTTTTTTATAGGCATATACTTTAATACTACTAGGATTATTAAATATCATAGCTTCTCTAATTTTAGATTTAGTTTCTAGTGTATGTAAGAAATTTAATATACTATTTGCTTTAGGATTTAAATTATATAATTGTTCAAATGGAAACATATCAATATATTTTTGTTCTTCCTATCCTTTATCCTTTAAGGGAAAAGAAAATTTAATTTCTTTTGTGCTATAGCATATTTTGTTTTTTCTCTTTATCCAAAAGGTAATCAAAGGTACTTATTATTTTATTATTATTTTATTATTATTTTATTATTATTTTATTATTATTTTATTATTATTTTATTATTATCCACACTAAAAAAATTATGAAGAGAAAATTTATTTAAACGATATTAAAAATTGTATTTTGTAAATAAACATTAGAATGATTTCCAGTGATTAAATGATCTCTTAGTCTTTCATTTCCATAAAAAGAACTACCAACATATAAATTTTATTTATATCATTAACTATTCCATAAACAATTGCTTTATTTTTAAATTTATTTAATATATTTTTTAGATTATTAATAATACTTATATCACTATAAAAAATAGCATCAGGAATATTTCTATATTTTTCTATTCCAGTAATTTTATTTTCTGTTTTTTTCATCTGAACAAGCCGCATAATTTATTTCCTTCCCTAACGGACAGAAAAGTTTGTACTTAAATTTTTAAATTTTGGTATTTAAAATTTGAGTTTTTAAATATAAAGTATTAAAAAAAAGAATAATTTATAATTTATTTTACTAAATAAGGGCGGCTTAAGCAGAAAAAAAAAGTGTTAAAATTTTAACACATAATAAAATTATAAAAATAAAAAATATAAATCATTTTTTTGCTCTGCTATAGCACCGCATTCTTTAAAAAAAAAGAGTAGGGATAACTGATCTTTACCCGATTCGAACGGGCACGTAGAACTTGAAGAGCTCATGTACAGCCATTATACTAAAAGATCTATTAACGTTGCCCCTTCTCTTCTTTAAAAACTAAAGATAGGGAATAATTTAAATTTTAATTTTAAATTTTTATGTTGGGATCTGTTTCTTAAATAATATCAGCCGCTGGTTGATCAGGCCCAGCATATTTTTTATTTTATTTTTCTTTTCCAAATCCAAATTACCTAAAGTGAATAAGTTAAATTTCTGGCTTATAAAACAAAAAGACTCAAAATGAATAAGTTATTTTTTTTAATATTTTGAAAATTAGACAATATGATTTTATTATTAATTTATTAATTATTTATTAATTAATATTTAATTAATAGCGAAAGAAGGATTTGAACCTAACCTAACAGTTCATGAGACTATCGTGCGACCACTACACTATTTCGCTTACGCTAAAGAAATTATTTATGTAAGTTTTTTTTATAAATTCTAAAGTGACCCACCCTTTTGCTTAATTATGATTAGCCCACCCTCTAATTTGTTAAAGTTTAAGTTAAATTATTGTTTTCTTAAACAAAAAAAATTATACACGTCAATTTAGATTTTTTGTATACCTCAAAAAAATTTTATTTTTATTTTTATTTTTAGTTTTATTTTTAGTTTTATTTTTTTTGAATAATAATTATTTTATTTTATTTTATTTTTTTAAACTTCTGACTTGGGATTTTTTATTTTGTTTTTATTACAGTTTTAATGTGATACTTTTATATGAAATTTTTATTTGTTATATTAATTTTTTTTAATTTAACAATATGCTATAAATTAAAGTTTAAAGATTAGTTTGACTTTTTACATCATTGGCTCAATTTTGGTTATTATGTATCTTTTTTTAATCGGTTTATTTACCACATTTTCTTTATGTTTTTTTAATAGTTTTACTATGTAAGGATTGGTACACCCAATGGCTTTTGCTGCTTCTCTAATAGAGTCATAAACGCTTATCGATTGGGTTAAAGTATCTAAAACTTGAACCTTTATAGCTTTGATTCTATTTAGTTTTTGTAATTTAGTAAAGTGTTCAGGGCTCAATCTTCTCCCTTTTAACTTAGCTTTTGTTGCTTCTGAGTGTTTAAAACCCCACGATGAACCAGCTATTTGTAAGATATTATATTCGGGTTTAAGTTTTTCAAAATAATATTGTTCCCGTGCGATTAACTGAGCAGGATCAACATAATCCAAAATTTCTAACGTAAAATTAGAATAACCGTATTTTATTAAAGCTTTGTGGATAAGCATATTTTTATCTTTACCTGAAATATGCGTATAATTAAAATAATAAGTTAACCTTTTTGCTAAGTTGACAGATGACCCGATATAAGTTTTACCATTTAAATTATTTACTCACCGATAAATACCAGATTTTTTCTTGTTTTCAGTTAGAATTTTGCTTTTTAATACGTCCGCATTTGGATAACTTTTAATTGGTACGCAACTTTCTACAAAATGATCATTGTTATTTTTTTAAGAATCTGAAAGGGGTAGCTTTGTGAAACAAACGAAGCTTGCAAAAAACATCATGAAAATATCATAATCAGAAAAAAAAATTGAGTCTAAAGAAAAACTAAACATTCAAAAAATAATCAATAAAAGGACAAAATATATTAACAAATTTTTTAAGTTTTTCATTTTTTGTTAAAAATTTTTATTTAGATTTATAGTACAAATCTTTCAGCTCTTTTTGCAATAAATTAATACATAAGAAAAATATTTTCAATTAGCTTTGGTGAATTTTGTAATTTTGGATTTTAAGATTTATTAAAAATTTAACTTAATTTATTTATTTTTAAGAGAAAATCTCTATTATTAAACTTTAAAATAAAGTTAAAGAATCTAATTATTTTTTAAATTCTAATTGGTAATAAAAATGAGATTTGGAGATTAAAATAATATTAAAATTTTTTTGTTTATATAATTTAAATTATCGAAAGAGTTGAATAATACTTAAATACGAAAAATACTAAAACAAAATTTAAATCGCTTAAAAAAAGTTAAATAAGCGGATGAAATACCTAAGTAGAGGATAGAGTTAATAAATTACTATTGTGCTAACCACTACACTATTTCGCTTGATTTGATTATTAGATAATATATTATATAATTATTATATATAATAATCATTTTACTTGTATTGCTGAAGCCTGTCCTTTTTATTATACCATATGTTTAAATTAATTTTTGTTTTACTTGTACTTTTTTTACAATACCTAATAAGGACTAATAAGGACTAATAAGGAAAAACAAAATTAACATTATATCTTTTTTTTACTAATTAAACCCTTGCCTAAATACTTTTAAAATATAAATAATAAAATTTAAATAAATTAATAATATAATATAAAAATAAAAATTTTATAAGCCGAAAAAAGGAATTGAACCTTTATTTTACCGTCATGAATGGTATGTTTTAACCATTAAACTATTTCAGCACTTACTTTGAAATATATTAAAAAGTTATTCTTGAAAATTTTATAAACCTAAACACCCTTCTGTTATATAATTTAATTTAGCAATTTATTTTATTCTGAGTAAACATTTTTCTGTTTATAATTGAAGAATTCCTATCCTTTTTTGTATAGGGATTTAGTATAAAGGTTTAGTATTAAGGTATAAAACAAATTTGTTTTTTAATCTTATTTTTTTAAATTCCTTCCTTTTGGTTGAATAATAAAATGAATTTCTTAATATTTTTATATGATAATATGATAGAATAATGTTATAATAGTATAATGTTATAATATATTATACTATAATAGTATGATAATATTATGGTTTGATTTTTAGTCTTAAGAAAAAAGCAATTGAAAACCATTTAAAGGCTAGGCGAAATATATGGATTGAATGCAGCATTATTATCTAAACCTAAAGAAGATTAGATAAGGAATACTAAACCACTCTTTTCCTTTCCACTATTTTTAAAATTTAAATTTTTGCGATATTTATAACAAAAGGGAGCCCAAACATTTTTATGTTTTAAATTTTTGCTCTTTTCTTAGAGAAGGAGCACCGCATCCATTATATTTTATTTTTGTTTCATTTATCTCTATTTGTCTTTTAAAGACTTGGTAAGAACTAGGCAATTAGTGGAGACCCACCAAGGTTATTGTTATTTTAAAAAGAAAAGGGGTTAATCTTGATTAAAAGTAATATTATAAAAGTTTTACTTGAAACTATCTTAAATTCTTTAAAAGGTTTTTTTATAAATATATTAAACTTTTATATAATCAACTATAAATTAAGATATTATTTAAAAAAAAGATACTTTTAATATACTTGTTTTGTTAAAGCCTGAAAAGCCTGTCATTTATACTAATAAAAATTTTTATTAAGGAGTGCAAGTCTGCAAAACTAAAAAAAAAGCTGCAAAGTTGCAAAACTGAAAAGCTGAAAACTGCAAAGCAGGGAAGATTAGAATCTAAATAATTCTAAATATATATAAAATATAGATATTTATTTAAATCCATTTTTAAATATTAATATGTTCCTTTTTTACTTTTTTAACCTTAATAAAGCCTCAAGGAACAATAAACTGTTTTAAATTTTATTCTTATGAATATTATTACTATAATAATAATAATTATATTATAATATATTATAAAAAAAGGAAGAAAATCGCTAATAAACTATTTAAATATTTAATATTTAAATTAAAATTATAATTTAATTCAATGTTACTATACATTAATTTAGAATTATAACTTAATTAAACATTCTTCTTCCATTCCAATAAAGAACAAAACAATATTAAAATTTTGGATTATAGCACAAAAACAAATTATTAAAAAAATTTTTGTTTACAAGTCTCCGGCTTCAAGTCCAAATAAATTTTATATTTGTTTGCTATATAATTAAAGTAAGAGTGGACCTTAGGCAAGGAGTTAAATAAAAGTGGAAAACCAAACAAATAAAATGAATTTTACATTATTTGTTGATTGCAAGCACCAGAAGGTAAACCAGAAGACCGCCACAGGAATTTTATTTTCCAAAATAAAATTTGGATTTTTATAATAAAGGATTTTTATAATAAAGGATTTTTAGCAAAACATACAAGAATAAAGATAAATATATAAAAAAATGTTTAATAATATGAAGAACTCATCCATACTTTTATATTATAAGTTCCTTTTTTGTTTTTAGATGTAAATGAAGCAGTATTAACAAAATTTACTAAATTTTTAGATAAGCTACCTATTTGTACTGTTTGCACAGTTTTACGCGGTTTAAATCTTTCTGTTTTTAATCTACCAGCTAATCTTATTCTTATTCCTGTAGTTTTTGCAGGTGCTACAGGATTTGTAATTATTTCTTTATAATTATCCATATTATCATAAAGAATAGATGAAGGTATAAGTAAATTTAATTTATGACTATTTTGGTATGTTAATTGGGCTGGATATCCAGTCTTTGTTGTTTTTTTCCCTTGGGTGGGTGTAATAATTAAATTTTTACTATAGTTCAAGCCTGTATTATCTAATTTATTAATATATTTATCAAAAGGAATAAGATCTTTATTTAAAGTAGAAGAAATATTACTATTGTTATTTGAATTTAGATCCATAATTACATCTGAAGAGACATAAGGAATAGAACTATAAGGTTTTAAAAGATAGTTTTCAATAGGTAATAATTGTGCTCTAGAAAATGTAATATTTTTTAAAATTCTGTTTTTCTGTAAAATTATCTTAGAACTTTTATAAACAGAAATTTTTTTTCATAATTTTGATAATAAAAATCTGAAATTGAATGTTTTGGTATTAGCGCTTACACTTCTAGCTAAAATATTAGGATCATGACCAATATTGTAAAGCCTTATCAATTGAACTTCTATTTCTTTTTTGAAAATTTTTAACAATAAAGACTTAAGTAATCCTATTTTTAATCATCAATAATCTTTATTTACATTTAATGACTTATCAGTAGCTTTTATAGAATTAGAAATATTTTGTTGAAGCATTAAATATTTTTGCTGCCGCACCCCTATAGGGATATTTGTATTTTTTAAATTTGGTTTACGTCTAGAAAAAAGAACAGTATTATTGGTTTGAAAAGTAGAAACTTTTTTTTTATTAGAACCTATAACATAGTATCACTTTCCTTTTACTTTTTGTTTTAATTCTTGTGTTTTTTTCAAAGGAAATACCAACGTACTTTTAAATCTTGTTTTATTTCTTCTAATTTTATTCAATTTATATATTTTGAAAGCATAAGCTAATATATTATTAAAATTATAAAGTTTTCCATTTAAACATGCTTTATTTAATTTAAATTTTCTTTTCTGTATTCTTTTTCAATATCATAAAGCCTTTTTATTTTTAGGAGCTTTTTTATTTATATTTTTCATAACATAATCAATAATTTTGGCTAATTTTTCTGATAAATGTTTTTTCATATTCGTTCCTTTTTCTAGTAAAGGTGATGTACTTTTAATTTTATAATCTTTATTAATTTTATTAGTAAGGTGCGGAGCGCAGTATTCAAACACTGTTCCTATTACATAATAAAGTCTTAAAATTAATCTATCAGGAGTTTCTATAAAAACAGGCTTACTTATACTACTAAAAAAAGAATGGAAAAAATATTCAAGTATTGTACTTACTCTTTTTTTATTATGTATATTACTAATAAAAGTATTAAATTTATAAGTAATAGACTGAGATTGACTTAATTTAGGATCTATTTTAGGATGAGGATAATCTTGTATTCTCTTATTTGAAGCAATTTTAAGTTTATCATGATTACTTAAAATAAATTTTATATTAGAATTATTTGTAGAGGAAACAGGAGATATAATATTTTGTTTTGCTAAAGAAAGAATTAATTTAGCTTTATTATTATTTATAGTATCAGAGGCACATTGATTTTTATTAATTTGATCAATATTAGTTGGAGTTATTGTACTTAAGCCTCTAATTACATTTCAATTAGTTCTTTGTCCAGTTCCAATAGAAAGAGGAATAAATAAATTAAGATTTGAAAAATAATTTAAATTTAAAACATTATAGGAATTTACTTTAAATAAATTTTTATTCATTTTATACATTTTTATATTTTATTAAAAATCCATGCTGTAAATATAAACAGTAGGATAAGATTTTTGTTAGTTTTTGTTAATCTTGTACACTTGTATTTTATAATTTTCTTTTAATAGTGCAGCTTAAAGACTGTAAAATATAAGGTAATTATTTAAACAAAACAACAAATATTAAATTATACCGAATGGTAAATTTAAAAAAAGTTTAAGTTTATTATTTTTGCATTTTTTATTAGTTATTAATTTATTTCCATACAAAAAAAACTCTAGTTTGCCTTCTTATTAATTATTAGATAAATAAAACCAAAACTAAAGTTAAATGTACTCTACCAGACCAGCTTCTTCTCTTTCTCTAAAGAATAAAGAAAGCGCACTTATTAAGTTTAGAAAAGAAAAAAGAACATTAAGATTTTAGTCTTTTCTTTTGAATAAGGATCAACTACCTTTCCTAGCTTTGCAATATTACTTATTCGCTTACTATTCATACTTAAAAAAAAAGAATGTATACGAAAAGGAAGAAGAACAAGGAACTAAGAGACAGAACCTTTATGGTTTAAATATTTATTTAGTTTTTAGGATTTAGTATTTAGTTTTTAGGATTTAGTATTTAGGTTTTAAGAAGAAGAACACCAAATTAAGTAATGATTATTTTGTTTTCTGATCTAGCGAAATTTTATAATATTTTCGCAATTTTCTTTTCTTTTGTTAATTAATTTTTTTCTTGTCCCAACAAAAAAATAGCACAATTAAAATTAAAATTTTAAATTTTAAATTTAAAAGGCAATCTTAAAAGATCCAAAAATTTTTTTTTAAGTTAAAATCTTGAATTATGTGATATGATGAATGTTTTTATTTGTAGTATATTTACCCCTGTCCCTCTGGGTATTATTATTATAAAAAAACAAAAGAAGGGGTGCGGTGCTATAGCTGCTATAGCTGCTATAGCAGAGCAAGAAAATTAAATTTAAATTTTACCTTTTTAATTAATTAAGGATATTTAAAAAGCATAAAAAAAGAAAATTTTTAGTTTTTAAATTTTATTTTGATTATTTAGTTTATATTTTTTATTAGTTTATATTTTTATTATTTGATTATTTGATTATTTTATTATTTTATTTTGTTATTATTTTATTATATAAATTTTAGAGAGTCTACTGTATTTGAGTTTCTGGAGTACTATAGAAGCCTGTCTTTTTTATATTTTAGTTTATATTAAGAATTGTTATAGAATTATAATAAGAATTTATAACAAGAATCATTTTTTGTTTGCTCTGCTATAGCTCTGCACTCCCTTTCCCCTCTTATTTGTGATTAAAAAAACAGAGGGATTAGGGAAATAAATTTAATAAGATAGGGAAATAATTAAAAATAAAATAAAATTGAATAAAAAGGCTGGGCTGTTTCTTAATCAATACCAGCCTGTCTTAAATGTTTTTATCAAACTAAACCATATTTTATTAAAACATTTATATTAGTAAAATATTAGTTAAAAAAAAGTTTAGGTATTTAGTACTGTATGGACACTATCTTTTAAACTAATACGAACAAAGAGACTCGAACTCTTACAGAATAATTTCCACTACTGCTTAAAAATAGTTTGGCTACCAATTACAACATGTTCGCTTTATATTTTTTTTATTATTTAATTATATTTTATTTCTATTTTTTAATAAATTTTTACATTTTTATTTATAACCCCTTCCCCCTTTTTTTTAATAACTAAAATAACAATAAGGGGAGAAAATTTTATATAAAAAGATTAAAATTAAATGCTTAAAAAATGTACGAGTAATCAGATTCGAACTGATGACTTCGACTTGGAAGGTCGTAGTTATTCCAACTTAACTATACTCGCTAATCTTATATGTATCGGCTAATCTTATAAATATTAATAAAAGTATAAAAATATAAATAAAAATATTAAAATTTATATTTTAAATTTGTATAACTCACCAATTAACTTTTTGATTGGTTAAATAAATAAAAACATATAATTAAAAAAAGATAGTATTTAATATAATAATTATAATAATTATAATATTATAATAATAATAATAATAATAAGGAAATAAAATTAAAATTATAAATTAAATAATATATAAAATATATAATTATAATACTCTTTGAATAAAAGAACAAATTTTTTGTTTGGGCTTCCTTTTTTATAAATATAGCAAAAATTTAAAAAAATAAGGTTAAAACAAAATTATAATTCATAAGCCTAATTAATTGAATATAGTAAGAATATTTAATTAGTCTATTTTCCTTTTTTTTTCATTTACTTAACTAATTTATTAAATAAAAATTTTTTGCAATACAATTAATTTATTGACCAAATGATTAAAAATATTACTACCTCTACAAAACAAACATCTTATTGGATTTGAACCAATACTCAATTACTTCGAAGGTAAACGCTTTACCATTTAGCTAAAGATGTAAAAAAAAGAATTATATTAATTAATTTGCCCTTTTCTTCTACTTAAAAAACAAAAGAGTAGGATCCGTATCCCTTTTTGTTTAAAGAGGGAAAGGGATATAATTTTATTTTCTGGCCTATAGGATGCGGTGCTCCTATTCTTAAAAAAAAAGAGCAAAAAAATTTATCTTGGATTTGATTTTACGAGTAAAGAGACTTGAACTCTTACGATCAAAGAACATGAATACCTAAAATTCACCTGGCTACCATTTCAGCATACTCGTTAAATTTTTAAAACTTTAAAATTTTAATTTTTTAAATTTTTAATTTTTTTTTGCTATAGCACTCCCTTTTTTTTTAATAACAATACCCAGAGGGACCAGAGGGACAGGGGTATTTATTTTTAAATAAATATATAAAATTTTTATATAAATAAATTGTTCTTTTTTATTTTTTTGTTTGTTTTTGTTTTTTTCTTGTGCTATACTTAATAACCCTTAGCCTATTTATATTACCGAAACCTAATTTTTCTTTTTTTGCTATAGCGCTATATCTATAAAAAAAGGGAGCCCAAACATTTAGATTAGTTTTTGTTAACTTTCTAAATTATTGAACTAGAAAAGAAGGGAAACAGTGCCTTTTAAATTATTTAAATTTTAGACACTAAGAGGATTCGAACCTCTGATTGGAGTATTAACAGTACTCTGCATTAGCCGCTTTGCTATAGTGTCCAACAAAAAAAACAAAAAAAATTTTTTTAAATTTTATGACTACTATAAATATACAAATATTCAAGGTATAAAATAATATGCTATAGCAAAAATTTTTGATTAATTTTAAATTAATAATATAAGAGTGTGCTTTCTTTCCTCCGGACCCCAAATATTAAATAAATTTATTCTTTTTTTAAAATAATAGCGTTTACTGGGACACCTAAGTAAAATTTAATTTCTATTAATATACCTTTTTTTTGTTTTGATACTTTAAATTTTTAAAAATTTGGCTATATTTATAACAAAAGGGAGCCCAAACATATCTTTAAAGAAAAGAGGGAAACCACCATTTTTGTGATACAAAAAATTTTGTTTTAACTCTAATATAAACTCTAAAAAAGGAAGGTGTGGTAAAACACCCTTTCATTTAAAGAAAATTTTTTTACTAAGCTTAAATTTTGATACCTAATTTTTTTCTGGTAGGCGCGACTCGAACACGCTATAGGTCTTACACCCAAAGTAAGCGACCAGCCAGTTAGTCATCTACCAGTGTAAATTAGATTCAAGAGATTATTTTTATTAATACTTTTACATTATAATTATTTTATAAAGATTAAAAAATAAAATAACCTTTTTATTTATAAAAATCAATACTAGGTGGGCTGGTATTATTAAGAAACAACCATTTAACTTTTTTATTTCTAATAAATAAATTAGAATTGTGCTATATTTTTGTTGGGACATTGGGACAAGAAAAAAAATGGATAAGGCAGTTTTCTATTAATTTTTTATTAAATTTAATTTAATTTACTATATTAAGTTCAAATTTTAATTTAGTAATTTATTATATTATATTTAATACTACTTACTTTGAATAAAAATTTTTTTTACAATTTTAATTAAAGTTTAAAAAAAGTTTATTTAATTAATTATTAGTTAGCCTTTTTTTATTACTATATAATAAAATAAAAAAATTTTTTAGCATTTAATAAATTTCTTCTCTCCTCTTTTTGTTTTTGTTTTAAGAGGGAAGGGAACCATCCGACTGCTTATGGTGAAAATTTATATAAAATTAAAATTTTATATAATAAAAATAATAAAAATATAATATATTACTGATATGTAAGAATGTTATTAAAATTATTAATGTGATTAAAATTATTAATGTG
>Ga0209222_1000120_pt1 | contig 17478 bp, 14 predicted proteins | sample BlaSpr_A8_Ref_O3_FD_187991 | JGI IMG/M metagenome (GOLD analysis project Ga0209222, IMG submission 187991) | Forest soil microbial communities from Thunder Bay, Ontario, Canada - Black Spruce, Ontario site 2_A8_Ref_O3 (SPAdes) (version 2) | ecosystem: Environmental > Terrestrial > Soil > Boreal...
TGAGCCCATGGACCCCGTTCCAACAGATCTGGACACCGATACACAGCAGAATGAATGCGGTCAGGCGCACCACCACGCTCGTGCCTGTCGGACCCAACTTGCGCAGGATTCGATCTGCGTACCGATAGCAGAAATACACCCCAACGGCAACGAGCAATATACCGACCGCGTGCGCCAGTGCTGTTAGCAGCAATGACCGAAATCCAGGAGGTGGATTGGCGCCAAGCGTCAGCGCGACGGATATGGACCCGGGGCCGACAGTGAGCGGCATGGTCATCGGATAAAATGCTGTCTGACTCAGGTCGTCGGGAGTTACCGACTGCTTGTCGCGATCGAGCGCCGGCGGCGAATTCGGGCCATTCAGCAATGACCACCCGATCAGACAGACCACGATGCCGCCGGCGACTTGCACCGAGGGAATCGACACGCCGAAGAAGTCGAGCACATAGGCGCCGATCAGCGCCGAGGCGAGGAGCAGGAAAAAGCTGTTGACCGCAATCACATTCGCCATCCGGCGCCGCTCCTCCGAGGTGAGCCCGGCGGTCATGGCCAGAAAGATAGGTGCCCCGCCCAATGGGTCAACGATCGGCAGCAGGGCGGCCACTGCCAACATCACAACTGACCCGAAGTGGATTAAGGCATTGAAAAGGTACACTGCAATCCCTGCGCTAGGCCGGCCGCCGCGCTCCGTAGAATAGCACTGTTGCGACGAATGGCGGCTGGTCGGCGCTTAGTAGCGCCAGCTCTTCAAATCCGCGCCCTTGGGTGCACTGGTCTTGATGCGCTCCAAGATCGAGGGCAGGTACTGGATGTCGTAATGCAAACGCGAGTAAGCATTGGCGAGCTTGGGATCTCCGTTCCAGCAGTGCTCGGCACGATCGCCATAGGTCACGCTGCCGCCATAGGGCGGCGATAGGGCCTCGAGCTTCTCTTGCGCGAAGTACACCGAATCCGTCAAGAAGTAGTTGTCTCCGGTGCCCACGTAAATATGGATCTTGCCCTGCAGTTTCGGCGCCAGAGTCGTCCAATCTCGCTCGATGATGTGGATGAGATCGAAGTGATCACGCCAATAGTCAGCCACGCTGTGGTCGATCACGCCTGTTCGTTTGTCGAAAATAGGCTTTGGATACCCGTCCGGGCCAACGGGGCCGAACACCGCCTGCCAGATGTCGTACTGAGCGCCGGAGCGGCCATGGGTGCCCTGCGCCAGCTCGAGGTAATTCGTGTCGCGCTGTGTCGCGAAAATCTCGCCCAGATAATTCCGGAATGCGGGACGCTCCACGGACGAGGCTTCGCCGGCCAGCGCATATGCATTGTCGTCCTTATATAGGTCGATCACCGTATAGGCATGAAAGTCGATCGGATCCGGGCAGGCGGCGAAGGCGCCGTTGTACATGTCCGGATAGAAGACCTGCGTGGCCAACGCCTCCCAACCGCCCGTTGAACCCCCATAGGTGAATCGCGCCCAACCCTGGCCGATGCCGCGGAAGCGCTTTTCGATCTCCGGGATCAACTCCTTGTTGATGGCATCGCCATAGGGACCCAAATTCGCGGAATTCACCGCATAACTATCGTCGTAATAGGGGTTCGCATGCTGAATTTCGACCACCAGAAAGCGCGGAAAGTCCGCGGAGATCCACTTCTGATAGAAAGAGTATGCTTCCTGCTGCTGAATGCGATTATATCCCGCGAGATGAAAACGCTGCGAGTAGTCGGGCTTCAAATTCGGATCCGGCGGAACCGTGCTGAAATCCGAGATATCCTCCGGAAAGTGCCCGTGAAACACCATCAACGGATAATGCGCATTGGGGTGCGCATCGAAGCCCTGCGGCACGAGAATATGGGCGCCCAGGTACACGTCTCGACCCCAAAATTTCGACAATAATTCGCTGCGAATCCGGATGTGACGCACGAACTCCGTATCGCGCTTCTCGGCAATCGGCGGAATCTTCTGATCGAGCAGCAAATCGGCTCTCTGCGGCTGGGCCTGATCGATGTGAATCCGCACCGGCTTTGAATAGAAGTTACCGGGCTTGGTGGCCCATTGCTGCCCCTCCCCCTCGTCGGGCGCCAATTTCAAGGAGCGGCCATCCGCCAAATGGAATTCCTCGTAGCGATTCAATACGGCCTGAACGTAGTAGTCGCCGGTCGGAACCGCCGACAAATGTGCTGCCGGCCAACCGAAAGCATGATCATCCAGTACCACGGCGTGGCCCGGAGCCAGCGCGTCCACATCGACGCCGAAGACGAACGGCACCGCGAGCATTTCGCCCTCTTCGACGTGAGTGCGCGGCTCTCGCGTCATATCCTTGCTCAGTAATAGGATCACGTGGCCGTCCACGGGCGCCTCGCCGACGGATGCCGGGAAACTGATGCTGAAGGTCGTGGCCTTCGGCGCATCCTGCCGCGCCGTGCAGCCCAAAACCCCCAATAGACCCAATGCCGTCAACGTCACCGCAGCTACACGCATCCAACCTCCCCACCGCGAAAAACCGATATGGGCCGTGATCATAAGCTGAAAAAAAAAGCGCGGCATCGTATTCGATAACATCCTGAGTTGACATCTCCTGAGTTGACATCGGGCGCGGCTGGACGCATCGTTCAAAGAGGAGAGGATATCCAACCGACATGAACGCTATAGTCGTCATGGCCTTGAGGCGGCCGTATACGTTCGTCGTGCTCGCCATCTTGATTTTGATTTACGGGGTGCTGGCGGCCATTCGCACGCCCACCGACATTTTCCCCAACATCAAGATACCCGTGGTCGCCGTGGTTTGGACGTACAACGGATTGACGCCGCAGGACATGTCCGGACGGGTCATCTATTACTACGAGCGGCAACTCACCGGGACAGTCGGCAACATCGAACACATCGAAAGCCAGTCTCTCTACGGCCGCGGCATCGTCAAAATCTTCTTCCAGCAGGGTACGGATGTGGCCGCAGCCCAAGCACAGGTGGTGGCGGTATCCCAAACCGTTCTGAAACAGATGCCAACGGGGATCACGCCGCCGGAGATCCTGTCCTATAACGCATCATCCGTTCCCGTGCTCGCGCTGCAAGTGTCCTCGGAGCACATGACGGGATCGGAGCTGTACGATCTGGCATCGAACTTGATTCGCCCCAGCCTGGTCGCGGTGGCGGGAGTGGCCATTCCCGCGCCCTACGGAGGCACCCAAAGCTTCGTCGAAGTCGACCTGGACCAGCAGAAATTGCTGGCCCACGGGCTCTCGGCCCAGGACGTATCCCGCGCGCTCGCACAACAGAATATCGTGCTGCCCGCCGGCGATCAGAAGATTGGTGCCATCGACTACCTGGTCGAGACCAACGCCTCGCCCGTGAACGTAGCGACCTTCAATAGCCTCCCGATCAAGCAGGCAGATGGCGCAATCGTCACCGTGGGCGACGTGGCCAACGTCTACCTGGGTGGACCGCCACAGACCAATGCGGTGCTCCTCCATGGACAGCAGGCGGTGCTGATCGAAATCCTCAAGGCGGGCGATGCATCCACCCTCGATGTGGTCAACGGGGTGAAGGCGAAGATACCCCAGATCCAGAAAACCTTGCCCGCGGGCGTCAAGATCACGACGCTGAGCGATGCGTCCGTGTTCGTCAAGCACTCCGTCGAGGATGTGGTGCAGGAGATGGCGACCGCGGCGGTCCTGACCGGTCTCGTCGTGTTGCTCTTTCTGGGCTCCGGCCGCTCGACCCTCATCGTCGCCACCTCGATCCCACTCTCCATACTGTGCTCCATCATGGCGCTGTCCTGGTTCGGACAAACGATCAATGTGATGACGCTGGGCGGACTCGCGCTCGCGGTGGGCATCTTGGTGGACGATGCCACCGTCATGATCGAGAACATCGATGCACATTTGGAGGGCGGCGGCGAGCTCGAGGATGCCATTATCGAGGCGGCGAACCAGATCGTCGTTCCGACCTTTGTCTCGACGCTCTGTATTTGCATCGTCTGGCTGCCCTTGTTTCAGCTGTCGGGAGTGGCTGGTTATCTGTTCTTGCCTCTCGCGGAAGCCATCATCTTCGCGATGATCGCCTCGTTCGTCCTATCGCGCACTCTCGTGCCGACGATGGCCGCGTACCTGCTGCGTGCGCAGGTAGAAGCCAAGAAAGCCGGCCATGTACCGAGCGGCTTCTTCGGACGATTCCAGCGAGGCTTCGAGAGACGCTTCGACAGTTTCCGTAACGATTACCGTGCCTTGTTGACTCAAGTCGTCGAGCGCCGCGGCCTGTTCATCGTCTGCTTTCTGGCGGTGCCCCTTGCTTCGATCGCATTGGTGCCGGCGCTCGGCCGCGATTTCTTTCCGGGAATCAAGTCCGGCGAAATCGCCATGCACTTTCGGGCCCCGTTGGGCCTGCGCTTGGAGGAAGCGAGCAACGTCGCCGCGCTCGTGGATTCTGCCATCCGCCAGATCCTGCCCGGCCGCGTCACCAATATCATCAACAATTGCGGCTTGCCGACCAGTGGTATCAATGAAGCCTATGGATCCAGCGGTACCATCGGGCCGCAGGACTGCGATGTGACCATCAGCTTGAACGACGAGGCATCTCCGGTGGATGAGTATCGCGCGAAACTGCGCAGCGCTCTGCCGCCACTTTTTCCCGGGACGAGTTTTACGTTCCTGCCGGGCGACATCACGGCGAAGATTTTGAATTTCGGCCTGCCGGCTCCGATCGACGTGCAGATCTCGGGACGCAATCTGCAGGAGAACATGGCTTATGCCGAGCGCGTGCTCGCCGATATGCGCCCTATTCCCGGTATCGCCGATGCCAATATTCAACAAACACTGGATCAGCCGACCTTGTTGATCTCGGCGCACCGCGCATTTGCCCTGGGCGCGGGCCTGACGGAATCGGACATTGCCGACAACACGCTCGCGACCCTGTCGGGCTCCGGTCAAACCGCCCCCACCTACTGGCTGGACGAAGCAACCGGGGTGTCGCATCTGGTGAATCTGCAGACCCCGCAAACGCGGTTGACGTCCATGAACGACTTGGAAACGATTCCCATCGACAAGGGGGACGGTGATCCGAGCGGCACGGGGGCGCAAATCTTGGGCGGGCTGGGAGAGATCACCCAAACAGGCCGGCCGCTCGTGGTATCCCATCGCGACATCATTCCGGTGGTCGACATCTATGCGAGCAATCAGGGCCGCGATTTGGGCGCAGTCAGCGACGCGGTGAATCGCGTACTCGCCCGCTCGAAGGATGAGGTCCCGCAGGGCGCGACGGTGCAGGTACGCGGCCAGGCGGTGACCATGCAGGACGCGTATGGACAATTGTTGTTGGGTTTGGCCCTTTCCATCGTTCTCGTGTATTTGATCATCGTCGTCAACTTCCAGTCGTGGCTCGACCCTTTCATCATCATCACCGCATTGCCGGGCGCACTCACCGGGGTGGTGTGGTCGCTGTTCTTGACCGACACGACGTTGTCGGTTCCCGCCCTCACCGGCGCCATCATGAGCGTGGGGACCGCCACCGCGAACTCGATCTTGGTGGTTTCGTTTGCGCGCGATGAGTTGGCGCAGCACGGCGATGCCGTTCGAGCTGCCATCACGGCCGGCTTTACGCGCCTGCGTCCCGTGCTGATGACCGCTCTCGCCATGATTATCGGGATGGTTCCCATGTCCTTGTCGAACTCGCAGAACGCGCCTTTGGGCCGTGCAGTGATCGGCGGGCTATTGGTGGCCACATTCGCCACCCTGATGTTCGTACCGTGCGTCTTTGCGCTGCTGCATAAAGGCTCGACCCGCAAAACACCCGCCAAGGAGATGCCGGTTGAAACGAAATAAGCTGATCATCATCATCGCCATCGTGGTGGCCGTCGGGCTCCTGGCGTATGGGTTCGTCGTCCGGCATGTCCGGCTCACCCAGCTCGAGCGCATCGCCCGGGAATCCGCGGTCCTCCCCGTCGAGATCATCAGCCCCAAGGCCGGCCCGGCGACGCAGTCGCTGTCGCTTCCCGGAACGCTCAGCGCCTGGTATGAGGCGCCCATATTCGCGCAGGTGTCGGGATATGTTCGCAACTGGTACGAAGACTATGGTGCCTCCGTCAAAGCCGGACAACTCTTGGCAACCATCGCGACACCGGGCTTGGACGCCGACTACGCGCAGTCGAAGGCGCGGCTGCGCGTGGCGCAAACCAAGTACAAGCTCGCGGTTACCACCGCAGCCCGCTGGCAGGCCCTGGCCGGCACACCCGCCGTATCGCAGCAAGAGGTGGACGTGCAGACGGCAGGGGCCGCCGCCGCGAAGGCTGAGGTCGAGGCGGCCGAACAAGAGGTGGCGCGCTACGACGCGCTCGAATCGTTCAAGCGGGTCGTGGCGCCGTTCGACGGCGTGGTGACCGCACGCCTGACCGATGTGGGGAGCTATGTGAACGCCGCGGGCGGCGAAGCCAGTGCGCACGATAAATCCACCGAGCTCTTCAGCGTCTCCGATGTGCACAAGCTGCGGGTGTTTGTGGCGGTTCCACAAGATTATGCCGGTGGGCTGGGATCCGACCCTGCCGCTATCGTCTACCTGCCCTCGCAGCCCGGAAAACGCATCCCGGCGACATTTCTGACGACGGCCCGGTCATTCAATTCGAATACCCGCACGGCAGTAACCGAATTGACCGTGGAGAACCCGGGCCGCGCGCTCTGGCCCGGGACCTTCGTGAACGTGGTATTGCAGATCCCGTCCAACCCGTCGATTCTCACCATGCCCGAGCAGGCATTGATCTTTCGGGCCGCGGGGTCCCAAGTGGCGCTGGTCGATGAGCAGAATCGCATTCACTTGCGCAAGGTGACGCTCGGAAACAACCTCGGCGACTCGGTGCAGGTCATCGACGGTCTATCTCCCGGCGACAGGCTCGTGAACAATCCGCCCGCGGGTTTATTGGAGGGTCAGCAGGTACGCCCGGTCGAACCCATGGCCGGTTACGCGTCGGCGGTGCCGCCCAAGGAAGACACCACCGGCAAGGACGGGCCCGCGGAGAAGCCATGAAGTGTCCTGCGCGAGCGGCGTTGATCGGCAGCCTGCTCCTCTCGGGATGCAACTTGGCGCCGGTATACAAGCCGCCGCATTTCCTGCTTCCAGACTCTTATCAGGGCACCCCGCCATTCGAAGTCGCTCATCCGGATCAGGAACTTGCGCCGCGCGGGGACTGGTGGACGATGTTCAATGATCCGGTGCTCACTCAACTCGAAGTTCGGGCCGTCAAGGAAAATCCGACCCTTCAAGCCGCCGCAGAGCAGTACATGCAGGCTCGCGATCTGGCTGCCGAAGCACAATCCGCGCTTTATCCGCAGGTGAGCGCCTCCGCTGCAATCTCGGACAACCGGCAGTCGCAGCAGCGCCTGTTTCGCGGCAGCACGACTACTCCCAACGTGGAGGCATCGAACGAGATCCTAGGTACGGCCTCTTGGGAGCCGGATTTTTGGGGCGAGATCCGCAATCGCGCCCACCAGCAGAAACGCCTTGCGCAGGCCGGCGCCGCCGACCTTGAAACAGCCCGCCTGAGCCTGCAAGCCGAGCTTGCGACCGACTACTTCGCCATCCGTGGGCTCGACAGCGAGACCGTGGCGTTGCGCGAGTCGATCGAGGCATACAAGCAGGCGGTGCTGGTCACGCGTCTGCGTTATCACGGCGGCATCGGCTCCGGACTCGATCTGGCGCGCGCGTCGAGTCAGCTTGGCAACGCCGAGGCACAACTGAGCGACACCGCCTTACAGCGTGATCTGCTGCAGCATGCCCTGGCGGTGCTGGTCGGCGCCTTGCCGAGCACTTTCATCCTCGCGCCCCGCGACGCCGGCGCGCCCGCAGCGCCGAGTATTCCCCTCGGATTGCCGGCCGAACTGCTGCAACGCCGTCCCGACATTGCAAGCGCCGAACGAAAAATGGCGGCGGCGAACGCGGCGATCGGGGTCTCGCGCGCCGCGTTTTACCCCAACGTGACTTTCTTCGGCGACGCGGGATATCAGGGCCGCAGCTGGCATTTCCTGAATTTGCCCGAGACGTTGTGGTCCGTCGGCAGCCAGGCCACGCTTCCCCTGTTCGAAGGCGGTCTGCGCCGCGCCGAACTGCAGCGGTCATGGTCTGCGTATGCGCAAACCCGCGATAACTACCGTGCCACCGTGTTGGCCGCGTTCCAAGAAGTGGAGGACGGCCTGAGCTCGATGCAGCGACTCAAGAGCGAGGTCGAACAACAAGACGAGGCGAGCCGGCAGGCGAGCGAGGCGTTGGCAATTTCCACGAAACTATACGAAGACGGTCTCGACACCTACTTGAGCGTATCGGTCGCGCAGGTGACGCAGCTGGCGGCTCGTACCGCGGAAATCCAAGTGCAAACGCGGCAGTCGCAGGCAGCCGTTACGCTCATTCGGGCGATCGGCGGCGGCTGGACAGAACAAAAATTGCCCACCGAGAAGCAGGTCATCCCGCTCGCCCCCTTGGGCCCCTGACCTTGTTGCCATTTGGCCTTATATCGAGTTATTATGCCATATGGCAGGAATGACGCAATGACCACCCTAACCCGAATCGATCACAAGGCAAGACCGTTTTCGCCCGGACCCTTGGCCGAGGGGGAGGCCGCCGCCCTATTCCGGGCCGCTCTCAATCTATTTCGACTGTGGGAGGTCAACGACGAGCAAGCCTCGATCATTCTCGATCTGCCCCGGCGTACCTATGCCCGGTGGAAGGCCGGCGATGTCGGCCGGATCAGTCGCGATGGTCAGGCTCGTCTTTCCAACTTGATGGGAATCCACAAGGCGCTGCGAACCATTTTCCGCGAGCCGGCACGCGGGTACGCCTGGATCAAAGCGCCCAACGAGATCTTTGAGGGTCGTACTGCACTCGAGGTGATGCTCGCTGGCGAGCTTACCGACTTGATGCGCGTGCGCCGCTATCTCGACGCGGAGCGCGGGAGCTGGTGATCGCCCCGGCCACGGTGCCGGTGAGTCGAGTGCATTGGCCGAGCGCCCGGCGCATCATTCGAAGCACCTTCCCGCCCACCGATCTGTTCGAAGACATTGCGCCTCCCGAGGACTGGCCGATCCTGATCGCCGCCGAGCAGAAAACCAATCCGCGCTTGATGACGGCGCTGGGAGCTCTCGAGCTCGTCCCCCCCGCCAGGCGCGTGTCGGGACCCGGCGCCAGTTATTTGATGGCGCCCTTCACGCACATCAGTACAGATCGGCAGAGCCGATTCTCCGACGGGAGCTACGGCGTTCTCTACGCGGCGAACCGCTTCGAGACTGCGCTCCTCGAGACGATGTACCACCACGGCCAATTCATGGCGCGGACCCGGGAGAGCTCAGGATGGACCTCGCAGTTTCGCGAGCTCGTATTGAACGTGGAGGCCTCGCTCCACGACTTGCGCGGTGAAGATCCTCGCTGGGTGCCGGCGCTCGACCGAGATCGCTATACGGAATCGCAGCGTTTCGGCAAAGCATTACGTGCCGCGGCCTCGGAGGGTCTCGTGTACCCGAGCCGGCGCGATGCGGCGGGAGAATGCGTCGGGCTCTTCTTTCCCGACCTCGCCGGCCGCGTCATGCAAGCGCGGCATCTGGACTACCACTGGGATGGCGAGCGGGTCGATCTTTATCGGGACGCCGGGAGCGGGCAGGTGTTCCGGGTGCAATGAACATCAGAATGCAACGGACTGCCCGGGCGATTGGAACATGGCTGGCCGCGATCGATCCAGGCGCTGAGCGCCGATTCAAGGGACTGCGCCTCGTCGCCGCATACGCCCTTGCGGTCGCGATCGGTAGCCTGTGGGATCTCGCGAGCGGGACTTCCGGCACGCATGTGGCCAACCTTGCGGGCGGCTTCGCACTGTGGGGAAGCGTGTCGGAAGCTCGCACGGAGCGAGTTGCGGCAAGCCGCGATCTGTTTCTCTTGTGCGCGGCAGCCACAGCCGGTGCCATTTTATATTCGCTGCTCGCACCGCTGGTAGGCCAACATACGTGGGCAGGCAGCGAATCCGTCCTGATTACAGGTGCGTTCCTGGCCGCCTATCTCAAAAGCTTTGGAACCCTCGGCGCAGGGATGGGCTCACAGATTTACATCGGCGAGTTGCTTGCCTTCGGCGTCGGCCCGCAGCTCGCCGACGTCGGGCCGGTCTGTGCCGCGGGAATTATCGCGATGCTGTCGGCAATCCTGGCGCGATGGCTGCTCAGCCGTGGCCAACAGGCGAATTCGACCGAACCCTCGATGAATGCCTCCCTACCCCCGCCGCCCGCGCAACGCGTCGCACTCCTGAACGGGATACAAACGTCCGGCGCCGCCCTCGTGGTCGTCGTTCTCAACGACCTCTTCGTGTTGCCCGAGTCTGCGTGGGCCATTACCGCCTGCGTTTACATCATGACCGCGACGCGCGCAGAAACGATCAGGAGGGCGCGGCATCGAATCATCGGCACACTCGTCGGCGTACCGGTCGGTCTGGCCTGCATGCCAATTGCCGTTCACGCACCGCTATTGACCTGGATCCTGGCCGCGCTTGCCATGGTTGTGTACACGGTCTCGTTACCAAGGCGATACGACTTTGCCTGCGGTGCATTCGCTTTCACGCTGATGGTGACACTCGAGATGAGCGGTCAACACTCCGCCGACGTGCTTTTGGCGCGCGTATGGGAGACGGTGCTCGGCGCCACACTCGGCGTTGCGATGGCCCTTCTCATCGAACGGGCATCAGCCGCGTTGTTTCCCGAATTCGCCGCGGCCAGTAAAGGACCCCACTCCTGAAGCTGAAGCCGAACCCGGTCACACAGTCGGCTTCAACCAAACGGTTTCTTTCACATTAAGTGGTTCGGCGCGCAGAATTCAGCCGCCGGCGGTGGTTCACAATGGTTCATCTGTGTATCATGGAGTGGTCCAGACGCGACGGAGGATCCCACGATGCGCAGATTCGAAGACCGAGTAGCGGTGGTGAGCGGTGCCGCTCAGGGCATGGGCAAGGCAGTGGCACTACGGCTCGCCGAGGAGGGTGCCACGGTCATTGCGGTCGACATCAACGGGGCCGGTGCTGCGGCTACCGGCGAGACCATCGGCGGTGCGTCGTTCGGCACGGGCTGCGACATCGGCGATGAAGCCGCGGTCACCGAGCTGTTCAAGACCGTTGCGGGAAGGTTCCGCAAGCTGGACATTTTGGTCAATGTCGCCGCCATCGTACCCTTCGTCAAATGGGATGAGCTTACGTTCACCGAATGGCGGCGCGTGCTTCGCGTAAATCTGGACGGGCTCTATCTTATGTGCCGGGCCGGCTCCGATTTGATGCGAAAGAATCAATACGGCCGAATCGTCAACTTCAGCTCCAACTCCATTTTCGCGGGAACACCCAACATGGCCCATTACGTTGCCTCCAAGGGCGGCGTGCTGACATTCACCCGGGCCCTGGCAACCGAGCTCGGCCCCCACAAGATCACTGTCAACTCGATTTGTCCGGGGCTCATCGACACGGAAGGTGTGCAAACCACACCCCACAAAGACTCCTTTGAATTCGTCGAAATGCTGCAGGCCATCAAGGGTCGCGGTCTACCGAAGGATGTGGTGCCCGCAGTCGCGTTCCTGGCATCGGAAGAGGCGCAGTGGATCACGGGTCAGGCGCTCAACGTCGATGCGGGAATGGTGCGCTGGTGAACTAGCAGCCGCCTCCGGTATCAGGCGCGGCCATCAGGAGTAATATTCGACTCCCGTCCGATACGTCTTGAAGCTATCGAGATCATGAGAATAAAAGAGCTCGGCGTCATGCGTTTCGGCCAGCGCCTTCAGCCGCTTCATCGAAGCGAGGCTTGCGGTCGGATCCAAGTGAAAGCTGGAGATGCACATCATGTCCATGTTTTTCTTGCTGTAGCAGGCGTCGGCCGTGAACAGCATCGGTCGCCGGTTCTTTAGTTCGACCATTAAGCTGTAGTGGCCCGCAGTGTGGCCCGGAGTCTCGAACAGCCACAGGCCCTTGGCAATTTCCTGATCACCCGTCAGCGTTTCGAATTTAGGGGTGTACATGTCGAGCGCCGGATCGGGCGGCAGCGTGAGGCCGCGGTGACCGGCCAGGCTCGGAGCGAAGCTCAAGTCTGAGTAGCCCAAATGCTCGAAGGGCTGGCAATTGCCGGAAGCCTCCAACTCCTTGGCGTGGCACAGCGTACACGCTGCATGAAAATGCTTGTTGCCGCCGCAATGATCGAAATGGTAATGGGAGTTGATGACGTAGTTGATATCGCTTGCCTTCAAACCGAGCTTCGCCAGTTGTCCGGGTATCGTTTGCGAAGGATTCTGGATCGGTTTCTCGAACGGCAGAACCCGCATCACGTGGTCGAAATCGTAGCCGGTGTCGAACACATAGCGGCCGTCGGCGTGCTCGATCAGCACGCTGTAACAGGGAAACCTCACTTCGCCGGCGGGGCCGCGGTTCCAGAAGGCGTGGAAACCATCGATCACCAGCGTCCCTCCGTCTAACAGATGAACCTTCGTTTCCATCATGATTTTGAATCTCCTGGCCGCCCGGCTGCGCTTCGTTATGTTTGCAACGCCCTGCGCACCGCCACCAGCCTTGCCGCCCGCAGTCTCTGCAGCTCGGCAATCCTCTCCGGAGTGTAGTCATAGATGCCGCTGCCGGTCTTGATCCCAAGCTTGCGCTGCGACGTCCGCTCCTTGATGTAGTCCGCGACGTCGGAACGGTTGGACAATTCGCTGTTGAGATAGCCGCCGACCGCGGCATAGACGTCGAGTCCGGCCATATCGAGCAAGGCCATGGGCCCGACCACGGCGAGCTTGTAACCAATGCCCCAGGAGACGCAGGCATCCAGATCCTGAGGCTCGATGACACCGTGTTCCACGAGATCGAGGCATTCGCGCATGATGGCATAGAGTACGCGATTCTCGACGAAGCCCGGAACATCCTTGCGAATGGCGATGGGTAAATGGCCGCAGCGCCTGACGACTTCCGCCACCGAACCCGCCGCCGCCGGCGATGTCCGCTCCCCCGAAATCACTTCGATCATGGGAATGATATGCGGTGGATTCGACCAGTGCATGCCGACGACGCGGCCCGGGACACGCGTGCCGGCCTGGATACGCGTGATCGGAATGCCGGAGGTATCTGAGGCGAGAATGCAATCGTCGCCGACATGCGCCTCGATATCGCGGAAAACCTGGATCTTAAGATCCAGATCCTCGGGCACGGTCTCAATGACGAGATCGGCGCCCGCGACGCAGGTCGCCAGACTGTCGTGAACCGAAATGACTCGAGAGGTGTGATCGGGCACCGCAAGCGCGGCCAGCACCGTCGACGCCGCTGTGAACGCCGGAGCCGCCTTGAGACGCTTGGCCGGATCGGCGTCGAACGCGGTGACGTTCATGCCGGCCCGCGCCAGGGTCGCTGCAATGCCCGGCCCCATGGTGCCGAGACCAATGACGGCTGCATTGTTCATGCCGGATCCCGTGCCTGCATGCGGCAGCTCATCCCTTCGACTTCTTGTAGGCATCGCGGGCCACGAGCCTGTCGCGCCAGGCGCGCACACCCGGAATCGCGGGCAGCGTCACGGGGAAGGCAAGCGCTCGATCGATGACGGGCCCGAGGCATATATCGGCGATGGAGAAATTCGCTCCCGCCAGCCACGGCCGGCCGGTCGTACCCTTCTCGAGGATTTCGAGCTGGGTCGCCAATTCCTTGGCGTCGGCGGCAAAGGCCGCCCCACGCTCCTCCTCTTTCTTCTTCGCTTCCCTGAACACCCCGATGTAGGGAGCGTTGAACGATGCCAGTTGCCAGTCCATCCAGCGCTCGACCTGGCTGCGGGCCGCGGGGTCCGCCGGATATAGCGCAGCGCCAACAGGCAGCTTGCTGCTGAGATAGCGCAGTATCGTGTTCGACTCCCAGATCACGACCTCGCCGTCCACCAACGTCGGCACCTTACCGCTGGGATTGAGAGCGAGATAGGCTTCGGTCTGGGTGTTGCTGAACTGACGCCCATAATCCTCTCGGTTGTAGGGCTGCTTCAATTCCTCCAGCAGCCAGACGACTTTTTGCACATTCCCGGATGTGCCTCGACCCAGAATTTTCAACATTGTCTTCTCCCTCCGGCACCGTCGCCCAAATCTAGTAAAAAATTATGAACCACGCGGCTTGTAGGCGACCGCATCCATTTCGATCTTGCATTCGATCGCCGCGCGCGCTTCGACCGTGGTGCGTGCTATCCGGCCGTCCGGAAAGTACTCGGCGAACACCTTGTTATAGCGCCCGAAATTGCGTCCGTCCGCGAGATACACCGTGACCTTGACCACATCGTTCAGGTCCGCGCCATCCAGCTGCAGGATGCGGCGCAGGCACTCGATGGTCCAGCGCGTCTCCTCCTCGATGTTACCGCTGCACATGTTGCCGTTCTGGTCCTTGGCAACCTGTCCCGAAATGTAAATAAAATCGCCCGCGCGCACCGCGGGATGAAAGGGTAGAGCCGGGTTGCGCTGGCCGATGGTGATGATATTTACGTTCACTTGAGTGTCGCCTCCCGTCTAAAGTACGGAGGTTTCGATGATGTCGACGCCGCGCTGCCGGTCGATCAGGTAGCACAGACCGCGATCGTCGGTGGTGACGTCGTTGGAGGATGCGAGGTTGAAGCCCTGTGGGGGATCCGCCTCGTAAAAGGCCACCTCGCGCGGCGCAAACGGGTCGGCGATGTCCAGGATACGCATTCCCTTCGAGAACCACGCGAACGGAATGATGCTGCCCTTGAAGCGCTCGGAAGGCTGATGGCAGCCCATCATCGGCGGCTGCGGCGCGCCGTCCGGATCGAGGCCTTCCACTTGAAAAGTCGAGATCGGCACAGGACAGCGCTCATTGGTGATGTCGTAGATCCAAGCGAATGCGGGCGCGGACGACCAAAGCTTCGCCACGTCCTCATCGGCGACCACCATGACCTTGCGGCCCTTGAGATTCTGCGGAATGGGAAGACAGGTATGCGTCGGATGCGGAAAAGCCGGCGAGGTATTGCCGCTTGCGATGCACTTCGGCTTCGACATGTCGGAGATGTCGAGAATGTGGTAGCCGTGATGCCAGTAGCTCACATAGAGACGATCGCCCATGCGCATGGGATGATGGCAGCGCGGCGCCGGACCCTCGGTCCAGGGATTGGTCTCACCGCCCGCCTCCCATTGTCCCGGAATCCACCAGCGCCCCACTTCCTCGGGGCGGGCTGGATCCTTGAGATCCAATATCATCATGATGTTGCCGATGTAGCCTTCGGCAGTGGGCGAGATATAGGCGTAGCGCCCATCGAAGTCGTATCGGTGCACGCCCTTGCCATGGGTTCGCCATTTGCAGAGCAGCTGAGGCCGGGACGGCGTCGATACGTCGTAGATGCCGAGACCGCCGCCGAAATTAGGGTCGCCGTCCTTGCCCTGGCGTTCATGATTGACGACCATGATGCCGTTGGCGACTCGCACCTTGTGCGAATGCCAGCCGCGCGCCATTTCGATGCGCGCCGACACCACCGGCCGCGTCGGGTCCGAGACATCGACGATCGTCGTGCCGGTCGGCTCGCGCATGTGGCCGATGTAGAGGGTCTTCCCATCGACCCACACTTGGCCGCCGCCGGGGCAATCAATGTGGGCCAACAGCCGTGTGTTCTTCGAGTGTGCCATTACCTCGGTCCTCTGGGGCTTGTCGGATTCCGCTGCAGAACCTCTGAAGAGCCCAATGTATCGAGAAGCGCCTGGAGTCCGTCCGAGAGGGGCAAATACCTATTTGCGCCTGTCTCACACTTTTCAGAACCAATCTACATAGTGGTTCAGTCAAAGCTGAATAACCGAAGTCTGACCTGAACCAACTGCGCCGTCAACTTCTACAGTACGGCTAAACGATCGTGGTCGGCTCAAACTCGTCAAGCCCGACAGGTTCCCAAGTCGTGGGAATTCAGCCCGCGTAATCCGAATGGCTGCGATCGAGAACGCGCTTCAACGCATCGAAGAGCAAATCGGCGTGCATATAGGTGCGATCGCGGCCGTCGGCAACGCCGCCCGATCTGAACTGCGCCACGGTCTTTTTGATGACCGACTCCGGAATGAGCTGCAAAGGCCTGCCGGTCGATAATGCGAGCACCTGCGCCTGCGCTGCGCGCTCGAAAAAATACAGTCGCTCGAAAGCCTGCGAAATCGTGTTCCCGACGACCAGCACGCCGTGATTGGCGAGCATGAGCACGGATTTATTGCCGAGCACCCGCGCCATGCGTTCGCCCTCCGAAGTATCGAGGGCGAGACCGTTGTAAGTCGAATCGTAGGCCACGTCCTCGTAGAACCCCAGCGCACTTTGTACGGCCATCTCCAGACGTGGATTTTGCAGCATGCTAAGCGCCGTCGCGTAGGGCATGTGGGTGTGCAGCACGCAGCGCCCCTGCGGCGACAGACGATGCACCGGCTGATGGATATGGAACGCGGTATCTTCCACCGACCCCTGGCCGCTCAACACGCGCCGGCTGAAATCAACCGCCAGGAAATCGCTCGCCTTCACCTCGGACCAGTGCATGCCGTAGGGAGCGAGCAGAAATTTATCGACATAACCGGGCACGAGCATCGTCAGATGATTGTCGATGCCCTCGTTTAGGCCGAAGCGATCCGCCAATCGATAGCACGCCGCAAGATCGACTCGGGCGCTTCGTTCCGTGTCCGCGGACGGATGTACGGGCTTGAGACTCGTATTCATGTCAATTGTCTCCCGAAAAGAGCGCTGCCACTTGGATTTGCTCAGTGTCGATCATTACAAATCGATTTTGACGTGGGCCTTCGGATTGGGCTTCAGGCGTTGACGTCGATAACGACACGCCCTCTGACCTGCCCCGCCAACATTTCACCCGCGATGCGCTGTGCATCGGCGAGCGGCGACAAGGTGCCGATGGCATCCAGGGCCGCGATATCCAGATCCCGCGCCAAACGCGTCCACGCGCTTTTACGAAGCGGGCGTGGGGCCATGACACTGTCGATACCCAGAAGCGATACGCCGCGCAGAATGAACGGCGCCACGGATGTCGGGAAATCCATGCCCTGAGCAAGTCCACACGCGGCAACATAACCGCCATAGCGGGTTTGCGCGCAAACATTGGCCAAGGTGTGGCTGCCCACGCAATCGATGGCGGCGGCCCATCTTTCCTTCTGCAGGGGCTTACCGGGCTGTGACAGCTCTGTCCGATCGATGATTTGCTTGGCACCGAGCGCGCGCAAGTAGTCGCCCTCGCCTGCTTTGCCCGTGGAAGCGACGACCTTGAATCCCGCTCGACCGAGCAACGCGACCGCCACACTTCCGACGCCGCCCGAGGCGCCGGTCACCAGAACGTCGCCCTGGTCGGCGGTGACACCCTGTTTCACGAGGGCATCGACGCATAGGCTTGCCGTGTATCCCGCGGTGCCGATCGCCATGGCTTGCTTCGAGGTGAATTCCTGGGGAAGGCTAAGCAGCCAGTCCGGGTTGACTCGTGCTTTCTGCGCGAGTCCGCCCCAGT